>Ga0208299_1002839_pt1 | contig 11356 bp, 10 predicted proteins | sample 15_taG_FD_184089 | JGI IMG/M metagenome (GOLD analysis project Ga0208299, IMG submission 184089) | Marine viral communities from the Subarctic Pacific Ocean - 15_ETSP_OMZ_AT15312 metaG (SPAdes) (version 2) | ecosystem: Environmental > Aquatic > Marine > Oceanic | place: Pacific Ocean | collected...
ATCGCAGTGCCCGCACCTATTGATAACTGTATTGCACCATTCAATGATCCCTCGATATTTGGTCAAGTACTAATTCAGTCACCGATGACTGTAAATCCAGACCCTAATGGTGCTATACTCATCCCAATACAACCACCTCAGATTGACACTAATGGATGGTGGCTTCCAGGCCCATATGATGCATTCTATGTACCTGGAGGGCAAACATATAGAATTACAGTTACTGGTGAGGTAGAACAGTATCAACCGACGGGTGGCGAAGTAGTCTGCCAAGAACCTCCAGGTATTAAACCTCATGAGATTATTAATGACCAACCAGTATTTACACCTGGTAATATAAACCCGGTTTATACTAATTGGCCTACAACATACACACCGGGCCCACAACAATTCACAGCTGAATTCGAATGGGAGGCTCCTAGTACTACGGGTACATGGTCACTCAATACAAACCAAAATGGTGAAGTAGGGCAAGATGAATCAAACATTAGCCTAACAAACGTAACATATACATTCCGACAATAATGGCAGAAACTCTTACAATGGAAGAACTAATAGCCGATCTTTCAGATCTAGGGCAAGATCTTAGTCAGCCACAAGACTGGTTGAGCGCGATTGGCGATGAGATAGTTGAAGACATGAAACGTAATGTGCCTGTAGATACTGGTGCACTAAAAGGTAGTATACGCTGGGTGTTCGAAGGCCAGTCATCAATTGCATTCTTAATGAAGGATTACGGTATGTACCAGAACTATGGAGTTAAGGGTACTGCAGGAGGTTACAACCCAGCAACATATCACAAACCCTTCTTTAACGACTTCGGAAGTATACAACAACCCGAGTTCGGTACGGGATATAAACATAGAGCATTCGGCTTACCAGCTAGAAAGTTCTACGACGAAACAGAAATAGGCAATGAGATAGGCCAAACATTTATCTCTGAAATAATAGAAGACTTTTAATTATGGCAGTAACAGCAACACAAACGCCTAAGACGCCATTTGATATGGCATACGGCGCAAACATAATCACACTAGAAGGTATTACACCTACGCAACAGAAGTATGCGTTACAGATCTTTATAGTAGGTCAAGTAGACCCGATAGCAGACATTAGGCAATCACCTAACAGATATGCTAAGGCTATCTTTGATATACAGAACATCTTACAGTCACTGATTAGCCCTACTGAGAATAACATCGATGGCCTGAATTACTCAGCAACCGGTGTACCTCAACAGAATCAAAGACTACAAATAGCTAACGGTGAACTGATACAATACCAAATCGCATATACCACAGAGACTGGCGGGCAATTAGATAACGCCTTTACTACAGACCCTACAGTATACACTACAATAGGTGGTAGTAAAGCCTATTGGCAAGTGGATTACGAACAAGTAGATGACTACATCTGTAGTGCCTTCGGTGATCAAACTGCCAACGCATGTACTACAATAGAAAACGCTGCAGCAACTGCTAGACCACTCTCAGATAATACATGGACTATTGCAGACACAGAGACTGGCGATAACCTACTAACCTACAACGGTGGCTACCCGTCACCCGGTGGTATTGACGTACACAATGTCTATGCAGGCGATCAGTGTACTAAATCATTTTGGCAGACTGTTAATCGTTTAGGCTTACCGTCTACACCTAACACAGCAGTTAGAGGTATCGAAGGCTTCTTAGTCTTACAGTTCATAGGGAATAACGGTGCTAGTGTCTCACTTATTTCTAACACACAGGCTAACGGTGGAGGTCCAAATGTATCAATAGGACAGGGTCAAATACCATCTGGTAACTATAATGTTATTACCATGGCAACGGGCCCTGCTAATTTTCCAAACAATGTGATCCTAAATGGTTGTACTCACTACTATATTGTACCTGTCATGTATACACCACTTGCGTGTGTAACAGACCCACAATCACAAATACCCTTAATGAGTGAAGCTGGTTGGCGCATACAACGTTACAATATTATACAAGAGCCTTGCAATGACTATGATCATATTCAGTTTGCATGGATGAACAGTACAGGGTATAGAGATCAATTTACATTCACTAAGAAGAATGAGAAGAAGATAAATACTACTAGGAATAACTTCTTAAAAGAGGCTGGTGATTACAACGCTACCGAATACACAGTAGATCCACAAGCCAGAGGCTTTACTACTTATTCACAGCAAATCAAAGAGGTATGGCAAGCCACGTCAGGCTATATGAATGATGCTGAGGCTGCTCTCTTAGAGTCTATGTTTAAATCACCAGATGTTAATGTAAGGTTCTCTACGGGCGAGTATGCCAATCAGTGGATCCCTATTAATCTAATTAGTAGTTCATATACTGAGAAGACTTACAGAAAGGACAGGCTATTCCAATACACTGTGGATTACAAATTAGCTAACAACATAAAATCACAAAGAGGATAATATGATTCAACTTAAAGTTTACAAACAGGGTACCCAGAACTTACCTAATACTGACTGGCTAGACCCAGCCAATACTCTATTTATAGATCTGTATGATACTGAACCTATTAAGTTAACGTTAAGTATTGAAGATATTACACAGGCTGATGCTACCTCTGTATTCTCTAAAACATTTAGGGTACCAGCAACTAGAGATAACAATGAGTTCTTTCAGAATGCATTTGAGATAGACGGGATTAACTATGATGTAACTATTAAGAACCCAGCACAAATCTTAGTAGATGGTGCTGAATTTAGAGTAGGGCATATTAGACTACAGAAGATCTATATTAATGATGACCTAGATAAGATAGACTATGAGTTATTATTCTTAGGTGAGACCAGAGACTTCTCTAGTACTATTTCTGATAAGACTCTATGTCAAATAGTTATGACTGACTTTGATTGGCAGAGTGAATACGGCCTACCAGTTACTTATACTAACGCTGCAGACTTTAACCCTGCCGGCGGGTACAGTTATGCTGATCAAACAGGTAGTTGGCAAGCCTATCCACAATCTATGTTAATTACTGATGGCTTTGCAGGAGGTGATATCTTATTTCCACTAATAGATCATGGTAACTCTTATGATGATCAAGGTGATCCAGAACAGCCACGTATTGCCCTAGGTGCTAACGCCACTGGTTCATTTACTAGTAATCAGAACCCGCTAGATCTTTCAAGACTTAAACCTATGTTTAGAGCTAAGCGTGTATGGGACCAGATCTTTGAAGATGCTGGCTACACGTATCAGTCTGACTTCTTAAACTCTGATAGATTCCACCAAATGTACATTAGTGCCTTTGGTAATAATGAGAGTGTGGGTATGACAGTAGGACAGACTACTGGAACTAACTTTGAATCTTCAGGTACCGCACCAGGTATTAATGATGTATATTCTAGAATGTATAACCCTACAGTAATTAGTAATGTATCTGGACATTTCAATGTAGGTACTTCAGATGTTGGTAGTGGTGGTACTGGTAGTTGGTTCGTATGTCCACAAACTGCTTCAGCTGCATCGTATTATATTATGGAGGCGTCAGCCCTAATGAATGCAGAGTTTGAAAACTCTAATGGCCCTAACACTTATATAAATGCCCGCATTGAATTAGTTGCATTACAAGTAGGTCAATCACCTGGTGGTATAATAGATCAAGTACTAGCTACTGGTAACTACACATCTAACATGGGCTTATCATCACTTAACTGGGATTCACGTAATAGTATCTACCAACCAGTTGCTGGTCAAATACTACAGGTTGTCTGTGAATCACCTGGTCCCGTAGACTACTCAGAAGTAGATAATACATATTGGGCCTGTACAGCAGCGCCGGGCGATTACTACGCACCACTAGATCTTGATTGTGAATACAAACAAATAGACTACATTAAGGATGTACTTACTATGTTTAGACTAGTAATGCAACCAGATAACAAGAGACCTAATAACTTTATTATAGAACCATGGCAAGATTTTATCGGGTCTGGTACAACATACAACTGGTCTGATAAACTAATACAGGACAAGGACATGGTCTTTGAGCCTCTGTTTAACACACAGTCTGATGAGATAGAATTTTCTAAAACAGAAGATGAAGACTACATTAACGAGTTTCACCAAGATAATAACAAACACCCTTATGGTTGGTTAAGATTTGATAGTGGTAATGAATTACTAAAAGGTACTAGAAAGGTAGAGGTTACGGGTATTGCTCCAACACCTCTAGATCAAATAGAACACGGTGATGCTACAAATCCACAGATTAACCCTCAGTTTGTAATCCCTAGTATTCATACACATGATGATAATACAGCGGCAAATGAACATATACCTATTAAGCCTAAGACTAGATTCTTATTCTATAATGGACTACAACTAATTACAGTAGCAGCAGATAAATGGTACATGTTAAATGACTCATCAGTTGCTACACAACAGACTTATTGGCCACTAGTTAGCTCATATGAGGACTGGCCAGTGCAACAAACATCACTTAACTTAAACTTCTCTAATGATACAAGATATTATATTACTCCAAATCCTGGCTTAGGTTACTTTGAACAGGGCAGTACTCTATTCGATGAATACTGGTCTCGTTACATTAGTTCACTATACGGTAAGTTTAGTAGAAGACTAACTGCTAGATTTGTCCTAAGTAATGTAGATCTACAAGATCTTACGTTTGATGATATAATTTTTGTTAATGGTAAGTACTATAGACCTGAGAAGATCATAGACGCAACCGTAGGTGAGACCAGCATAGCCACAGTACAATTAATTACACTTAATGATCAAAGACCTATCTGGTTAGATGAACCTCTTACAGGGTTCTCAGTGGCAGTAAGTAATAATAACTGTATTGGTGAAGATGGTGAAATACAGATTACTACTAATGGTACTCCACCATTTACATGGGAGTTAACCCAGTCTGGAACTACAGGTACAGCTAACCCGAGTGGTACTGCACCGTTTATATTTACAATTAGCGCGCCAGTAGGCATTGATACACTGGTAGTTACTGATGCAATGGGTAGAATAGCACAAGTACAAGTAGACGTACCTACTTCACAAGCTACAGCTGTAACAGCAACTAGTGTTAATGTTGATCCTACTGATTGTAATGCACCTTGTAACGGTAGTATTACTGTAACAGGAGCTGGTGGTGTAGGACCTTATACAATTACATGGTCAGATGGTTTTGGAGCCCTAACTAGAAATGGTCTATGTCCAGGACAATACAGTTACTTCTTAGAAGACGCTAATGGGTGTCCATCTGATGCTTACGTAGTAGATCTAACGTGTAACACTCCAGTTTATTATTATGAGCTTAGAGAGCATCTAAACAACTGTAGTCAATTAAGTGCTCAGCAATATTACGCTGCAAGTACAATACCTTTAACTAATCAAGATACTGTAAGCCTTAATGAAAGAAATGGATGTTACCAAGTATTAGGTGAGACTGAATTCCAAACTCAATATACTGTTAATCAGGATTATGCTGATTGTGCTTCATGTAATCCGGGTAATCCAAGTAACTCATGGGAAGTTCAAATATGTGACGGTACTACCACTACCTATATTGATTACGATGTAGCCCTTAACCCTGGTGATGTTGTAACTATTGATGATCCCTCTCTACCTGGCTGTTGGACAGTATTAAATACAGATTCAACTACATCAAGTGTCCTACACGATCAAGTTTATGAAGATTGTACGGCATGTAACCAAGGCTTAGTATATTATGCATATGCTTGTGATGGATCATTCATGCCTACATATTTTACATCTGTAACTCAAAAAAATGTTGGTAGTGTATATGAGGTCACAAGTGGAGTTCATATTGGTAAATGTGTAGAGGTCATAAAGGGTAGTAATTTAGATGGTCAATATGATACCCTAGGTGCACAAGAGTATGTAGACTGCGATGATTGTCAAGGTACTACACCACCGCCACAAGATACATGTCATACCATTAATAATGCTGGTTCGACTAATGCTAATGGTACGTATACATTTAACCAGGCTAGTTACTTATGGAAATGTAAACCTGGCCAAACTATTTCAATGTGTGCAGAAGTTGGTAGTGTTGTAGCTATTAATACTAATATTAATGTAACTATAACTAATACTGGTAATCCATGTACATCACCTTCTGAGTGTTCTATCCCACCGTCACCGGGCTTTAAATATGTAGTAGAAGATTGTGAAACTCAATTGCAATACACAATGGACACCCTAGGTACTAATTTCCAAGTAGGTGATGTAATACAATATCAACAAGGTGCATTAGGTGGAGGCGCAATATACTGTGGTGAAATAGTTAGCATAATTGAAAGTATTACAGAAGATGCAAGATTATATAATCAATTTGTATCATATTTTTGTGGTGATACGATACACTGTCTACAGTAATTCAGAATAGTGTAAAATTATATTTAATATTATATGGCAGATAAAACAGTAAAGATAATATTTGAGATCGATGGCTTACAAGAGTCGGTCACAAACATAGATGATGCAAAAGCAGCCCTAAATAGATTAGAGAAGCAAGCTGATAAAACCGAAGAAGCCGCTGAAAAGGCCGCTGACGGAATGAAGAAGATTGGTACTGAATCTAAAGAGGCTGGTGAAGCAGGTGAAGGTGCCATAAGTGTACTTGATGAAGCAACTGGTGGACTAGCGACTAGATTTAAAAATGTAATCGTTGGTGTTAAAAAGATGGGTGTTGCCCTAAAGACCTCTTTTAAATCAGGTGTAGCAGGAGCAAGTGCACTTAAAAAAGGTATTGCAGCAACAGGTATTGGACTTCTAGTTGTAGCCTTAGCGACTATCGTTGCATATTGGGATGATATCATAGGCCTAGTTAGTGGTGTCGGCTCAGAACAAAAGAAACTTAATAGAGAAGTAGAGGCTAATGTTGCAGCACAACAAGAAGCACTCGATGCTATCTCAGCACAAGAAAATTCACTAAAATTACAAGGTAAGTCTGAAGCAGAGATTAGAGATCTTAAGATAGAGCAAACCCAAGAGGTAATTGACGCTACTCTATTACAGATAGAGCAGATGGAAGCTACCAAGAAGGCTCAGGTAGAAGCTGCACAAAGAAACAGAGATATCGCTCAAGGTATTATAGCATTCTTAACAGCACCAATCACTCTAATACTTGCAATGGTAGATGGTATTACTGCAGGACTTAGTCTTATTCCTGGAATGGGTGATGTAGCTACTAGTCTAGCAGATGACTTTACTGGTGGTATTGCAGGCTTAATGTTTGATCCCGATGAAGTAAAAGAAGAGGGTGATGCGGCCATAGAGGAGACTAAGAAGCAACTGATGAGACTTAGAAACGCTAGGGATGGTGCAATACTAGCTGGAAATAAAGCTGATCAAGCGGCCGCTGATAAAGAGTTAGCAATTGCAGAGAAACTTGCCGCTGATAAGAAAGCAATTAAAGATAAAGAGGATGCAGAAGATGCGATAAGAAAACAGAAAGCCTTAGATGATGCACAGATAGTAAAGGATATGCTACAACAAGCAGATCTTGATCTAATAGAAAATGCGTATGCGAGAGCGCAAAAAGAATTACAGATACAACGTGATGCTGATGTAGAAAAGATTAAAGAAGCAGGAGCTACTGCTGAAGAGATTAAAAGAATTGAGGAGAGGTATGATAATAAGTCTCTAAAATTAGCAGAGGATAATAAAAAGTTTAAAGACGCACTTAAAAAGCAAGAGGTACAAACTGCCCTAGCAGCAGGTTCACAAGTACTTGGTGGTATTATTGGAATTGTTGGAGAGGGCTCAGCAATAGGACGCAGTGCAGCTGTGGCTCAAACGACTATAGATACTTACGCTTCTGCAACTGCAGCATATAAATCTATGGTAGGTATACCAATAGTTGGACCTACCCTAGCACCAATTGCAGCAGGTATTGCAGGTATTGCGGGTGCACTATCTATTAAAAAGATATTAGCTGTTAAACCTCCAGTACCTGGTAAAGGTGGTGGCGGTGGTGCAGCAGGAGTACAAGTACCGAAGCCACCTACATTTAACCCTACAACCGCGTTAAACAACGCACAAGAAGCTGAAGAAGATAATTCAACAGTTACACTAGGACAACAAACGGGTAGCCAAGGAGCGCCAGTAGTACGTGCATACGTAGTTTCATCTGAAGTTACTAACCAACAAGAAGCCGATGCTAAAATAAATGACTTGGCAAGACTATAATATATAAGATATGAATAAGATTGTAGAACTAATAATAAACATGGAAGAATTCGAATTCGAAGATTTAGGAGTCGAAGTACTTTCATTGGTGGATAAGCCAGCTATCGAAGTAAATTGGATGGCATTTAATGAAGCCGTTGCAGAGGCAAAGGTAGATAATAAAGGCTTTGAAGAGTTTGATGAGTTCTTTAATGCAAATATAGATCTGTTTAAGAAGCCAGGTGGCGGTGCAGCAGGAGAAGGTGGCGTAGATCATAAAGAACAGGCTAAACTACTAGAGGAAGCAGGTATTGATACAGAATTTCCATTTGGTTACTGTTATCAAGTAGCACAGTTCTTATTTTATGCAGTAGGAGGCTATGATGGTGATTATGATCTTAAATGTATTAAAGGAATGCACTATAAAGTTAAAGGTGTTGATTTTAGTGCAACTCACTGGTATATTCAACATAAACAAGACGGTACCATAGTGGACCTTACAGCGTCCCAGTTCGATGGCATACTAGATATTAATGATTACTATTCCCAAGGTACAAGAGCTAATCTGGGGTTCCCATATTACAACGTGGGCGACAAGAAGGTAGAGTTTGATACTACAGTACCTAGTTTACAATCACTTAAGCTATATGCTAAGTGGAAAGAGGATCATAAAGTATTACCAGGACTAGAAGAGTACTATAACGCAGCTAAATACGAAGAATTACGTAAAGACTTTGCAGAACAAGAATATAATTTTGTAGATGATAATCTTACAGCGTTCCATGCTGAAGTAATTGCTAAAGCTAAGGTGTTAGGTACTTCATTTGATGTAGATGAAGTAATCTATGTAGATGGAACTAAAGAGAGCTTTGCAACCATTGATGATTTCTTACAAGGTGCAAGAGCAATAGCTGCACTAGATGGTATTGCAGCAGATACTCCAGCTAGAGAAGTATTTAGATATACAGGACCCATGGGTCAACGTGGCTTCTGTTTTATTATGATGGGACTCAATAGAGTTTACAGCAAGCCGGATATAGACTTAATGGAGGGATTTAACAAACCATTTGGACATAATAAACAAGCTTATAGTATTTTTGAATACAAAGGAGGTCCGAACTGCCAGCACTATTGGGAGAGATTAATACAATATCAATCTGGTGGTAAAAACGTATTAGTAAGTATGGGACCAGCAACTAATGCATCAACTAATGAAGCTGGAGCCGATAACGCTGGTAAGACTAATAACAGTAACTATAAATCACCTACAGGTGCTGTTCGTAATAATGGCTATTATATGAATTCAACATGGAAGTTTAACGATGACCAGATGATAGTAACTGGACCTGCGATGATACCTCAACAACTTATAGCAAGACGTGATGAAATGGGTAATCTATTTCATGTATATTTTAGTAAAGACACGATTGCTACTATTGCTAAAAAGTTCTTAGCAGATAATAATGCACATAATACAGATATAAACCATAACGGTGCTGTTACTGTGGAAAATACTTTACTAGAATCATGGATCGTAGAAGATCCAAAAATGGATAAGTCAAGCGCATTAGGTTTTAATGTACCTGAAGGAACTTGGATGACCTCAATGAAAATTAATAATGAAGAAACCTGGCAAAAAATTAAGGCACAAGAACTTAATGGGTTTAGTGTCGAAGGTTCCTTTTTGGAGATTGTACAAAAAAATGGATAAAGATTCAGTTGCAAATGTTGTCAGCTATGCTGGCGTAGGGGCTGTTTTAATGGAATATGAATCAATACTAACAATTGTATTATTGATATCAGGTATTGCATTAAACGTGTTACGTATTAGATCGATGAACAAGTCTAAAAAAGACGAGTAAACTTTTCTTCATATAAATTAGTGTGATCACCAAACTTATTATATGTTTTACCCTTAAGTATACTCTTTACTGAATGACGGGTTAAATCATACTGCTTACATAATGTATTAATACTAACGCCTTCAAGCCATTTAGCTCGAAGTACGTTAGCATGTTCCATTGATAATTTAGGTTTATTATAGTATTTCATTTGTATCAAAATTATCTATTCCTAAACCTTTATTGTTACTGTAGTTTATACTACCATCTTCGTTTTCAATCCATTTTTCTGAAAACTCAGTACCATCTTTATCTACGTAAGTAATATTCATAGTATCTTTAGTTATCTGTAAGTTAGTAACTCTTTCTTGGAAAGAGTCTGGATTTGTTAATCTGTAATGAATGTCATCTGAAATGACTTTAAAACTGTGATTTGTCATAATGTTTATTTGTTTTTATATTTAAATTAATTGTGCTTTGATATCATTGATTGAGTCTCCGGTTATTCTTAGTGCAACTTTTTTTAAGTATGTGTCAAAAAATGTGCATTCCCATACATCTAAATCTAAATGATAACCAAAGTCATACCCATCGTACCCGTGTAGGTTCATATAGTCCTCTACGTACGGTGTTAGTATTTCTTGTTGTAATACTATGTCTTCTATTTTAAACTCAGCAGGGTCATCGTGTGTGATATCTCTGATAGCACCATTTTCTGTAATCATGTGAAATGATTTTAAGAGCTCTTGTGTTTTCTTACTTTTCATTATACTTCGTTATTGTCATAAAAATCATAGTCCCACTCTGCATGTTCAGAAGAATTTATTAACCACTCACCGAATTCTTTAAGTAACTCAGTTGGTCTCATTTCACTAAATGTTGAAGCTTTGTGACAACCCATATAATTCATGTATTGTTCTTTTTGAGCTACCCAAACATCAAATTCCACCATCATACAGTGCAGTGGATGTTTTGTTAGGATGGTAGCAGTCTTTGAAGGTTCTGCGTTCCAGTTATACCTTTCATAAAATTCTGAAGCCCTTTTGTTATAGTACTCTTGATGGTCTTTTTTATCCATCTGATCTAGTGCCGTTTGCATTTCTACTCTAGCTTTAGCGTAGTCATACGTTGTGAATTTTAAAGCTTCTGCTTTCTTTGCAGCTTTTTCTTTTTTTGTCATCGTTTTTTGATTTTTCATGTTATTTAATTTATTAATTTATATTAGTTATAGTAGGTTATTGGTTATTGTTTCAATTATTTTTAAGTTGTGGCAATATTGCCTTGACCAATAATTACAGTACTAATATAAGAAAAATATTTGACATAAAA
>Ga0208299_1002842_pt1 | contig 11342 bp, 11 predicted proteins | sample 15_taG_FD_184089 | JGI IMG/M metagenome (GOLD analysis project Ga0208299, IMG submission 184089) | Marine viral communities from the Subarctic Pacific Ocean - 15_ETSP_OMZ_AT15312 metaG (SPAdes) (version 2) | ecosystem: Environmental > Aquatic > Marine > Oceanic | place: Pacific Ocean | collected...
AACAAACAACTCAAAGGAAAGTGCAGATGCTGTTGGTAATGATGAGGGTGATGATGCATTATCGTACTTTGAGAAGTTGGCCAATGAAGGTTAATTTATTAACCTTGTAATCACATTGGTTCGACTTTGAAAAACCCCTGCTTCGGTGGGGGTTTTTTATTTATGTTAGAGAATAGTTGGCCTCATTGTATAAATTATTTCTTGCCTGATTTCCTATTCCAATTGAATTTTGGTCTTCCAATAATTGTCCTGCTACTACTGTGTTTCTAAATTCGTTTTGGTTGTTTTGCATTAACATTGCCTGTGGTTGCATACTGCCCTGATGGCCTCTTCCAGGTCCAGGCAGGTCCAATTTTCTTTGTTGATTTGTATCTATTGCATTGATTGGAATGATGGACTTTGAATTTTTAATATCATTTGGTTTGCCTATACCTAAACCTTCTCGTAGGGATTGACCGTAATCCACAGGAGTCCAATCTCCAAGAGAGGTTGGCAAGTATTTACCATACCCAAGAAATCCCCCCTCTTTTCCACTAATGTCATTCCATTGCTTACTCTCAAATCCCAATCTTCCCATCGATTCAGTCTTTATTTTATCACGCCATCGGCTGTCACTTCCTGAATGTCTCGCGATTCCTCCAGGAATTCCTGCCATTGGTGAATCCGAAGACTTGAAGAATAGTTCGGGATTCATGTTGGGAGCCGTCAAACTCATTGCGTGAATTGCCTTTTCTATTTCAATTTTGTCTTTGGTTTCGTAAAACGATATTGAGTCCAGTAACCGTTTTCCATGTATTTGAAACAAGTCATAAGTTTCTTGTTTCACGGAGAAAAGTTTTAATGCCTCTTCTATAGTTTGAGGCCTCATTGACCCAACTATTTTTTGTCTATCCCACAAATCTCCTTGCAATTTATTTAATATCATATTTGCATTTTCATCTCTACTCATTTCAAAGAATGGTATGGTCCATCCACCTTTTTCGTACATTTCTGTTGCACTTTTTAATCTTATTAACATATGTGCTTCATTATTATCCAATTTCAATTGCTTGTCTCTCCAGTCATTTGGGTCGGATTGGCCAGGGGCCCGCGCGATTTGTTTGCCTGTGTATTTGTCCCAACGACTTCCATCATCCAAGAACTGTTGCCCAGAGACGACTTGACCTGTTTTCGCGTCTACTCCACTCATCCAATCAAGACCTGCGGCTGCTTGAACTGCTTCAGTTTCTATATTTTTAATTATATCACTGAATACCATCTCCCCGGCTGCAAGTGGGAGGGCCAACTTGCCAAATAATTTTGAAGCGCCACCGAGTACCTTCGTACCCTTCGAACCCTTCGTTGCAAGTGTCCCCACTTGCGGCGTTTTCGACTTGATGAGGGCATCGAGGCCACCTCCAGTCACCGTCTTCGGCGCCATGGCAGCAGTACTAAACGCCTTTGTTCCGGGAATAAGACTGAGGGCCTTCTTTCCTAAGAAAGACAATCCAGTCCAAGTAGTAAGCATCACTCCAGTGTCGATTACGACGCTCTTAATATCTTCTAGTAATCCAACTTCTTCAGTAGCCGACGCGGCGGGGCCTCCTGAACTTCTTTCAGAATCTGTTAAATTTACAGAAGATTCTTTTTTGCCACCAACCCTAAACAAAATTTCTTCGAGAAGTTCTAATATTTTATCTTGCTTTTTTACTTTTATCTTTTCTTCTCGTTCGTCTTCTCTTCGTTCTTCTGCTTCTTCAGCACCACTCGAAGTTGTCCCATCACCATCACCAGTTTCCGCATCTAGGTTTGCTTGTGCCAGAAGTAATCTTAATTCTGCTTCTTGTCTTGTTTTTGCTTCTCTTGCACTGTCAGCACCCCACATAAAATTTGTCATTTTAGAACCAAATATGGTTTTCATAAACTTGGCGCCAACCATATCATCCACACCCATTTCTGCTCCAAGTTTTAATTTACCTGCTTTTTTGGCGCCGCCAGACAAAACATCAGCAAGTTCTCCTATATATTTCCCTTCTTTTCCACCACCTTCTCTTGCGACTTTAGCGATAGCCGCAGCCCGTTTTTGAATTTCATTAAGTCTCTTGGCATCTGCTTCTGTTCCTTCTTCAACTAATTTTTCTAATTCATCTTTTAATATTTTTGAACTTGCTCCAAGTTTATTATCTTCTCTGTCAAACAATTTAGAAATATATGCTTGTGTTTCAGAAACTTCAGAAACAATATCTCGTACATGTTCTTTTCCAAGTTCTTGAACAGTCATAGTAGAGCGCAGGCCTTTTTTGGCCTCGTCTACTCTTTTTTGAAGTTCTTTAATTGTTTGTTCTGTTGCCATATTATTGTCTTATTCGTTTTTCCATTTTTTCCTGTTCTTCTTTCACATGTCTTGTTAAAAGGGCGATGTATATCTCCCTCTCCCACGGTATCATGTTTTCTAAATCTTCCAAAGAATATTTGTGATGTTGCATCAGTTGGAAATTGAGTTTGTAATAAAACATGAGCGATTCATGGGAGAGGCTTATAGAAAAAAATCGTGGAGTCCCTCCAACTTAATTTTATTTTTTGTTTTACATTTAGAACACTCGAATAGAACTTCATGAGTGAGTTCAGGAAGAGTATAAAAGAAATCTAAAACCTCTTCAAATTGTTTTGTGCTTAATTCTTCTACAAATTTAACCAATTCTTCTTTTTTATATTCCTCTGATTTGTATACATTATCACCATCAAATATCATCTCTATACAATCGGAAATCATTGAGAAGGTATCAGTAGTTTTAGCAGTTAGATTAGGCATTCCAATAGTTGGACATTTCATAATCAATCCCTTATCTCCTTCTAAAATAATTTTCTTTTTGTGTTTTTTATTAGTTTTCATTTTTATTTTTGTTAGGTCTATTTCGACTTCATTGGACTCCTTACATTTTTTACATGTAAGAAGGGGATTAACTATCTCACCTACAGATTTTGCTCTGATGTTTATAAACAAAAAAGATAAATCTGGGATGGATAAGTCTTCTACTTTTATTTTACCAAAAGTACATTCTGAAATTATCGTTTTTAATGCTTCTAATACATTTGAATAATCTTCACTTTCGATTGACATTAATAAAATTTTCTGCTCCCTCACAATAAAGGGTCTATACTTTACCTTTTTGCCTGAAGCAGGCAAAGTTATATTATATGTGGGTAAAGTAAGTTTAGGAAGTGGTGATGTTTTCATTATAATTCTCCATTAAATTAAATCTCAAAGGTTTATGTATTGTCCTAACCAATCTCCAAGAATATCTATGCCTTGGTCTGTTAATTGGCCTGGGTCTAGTCCATAGGGTAAATTAATCACATGTCCTCCAATTGCTGTAGGAATCATTGGTACTGGAGAATCTAATAAATCTCCAAGACCCAATCTATCTAACAAAGCATCGAACCATCCTGTTTCTTGTGTTAATTCTTGTCTTTTCCATTTACGATATGAAAACCCTATTGTTTGTTTATTAATCTCGCCTGCTTTTTCATCGCCATATTCTATAGGTCCTATAGTTTTTGGCCATGCTTTTTCTAGTAATATTCTGTAAATAGGCCGGTCGAGATAGTCTAATTGTGTAATTTGGATATCGGTAGCATATGTGTCGAGATATCCTAAGTTGTGTGTTTTTGGATTTATAATTTTATTTTGCCATTCTTCAAATATTTTTCTTTCAAACATATCTCCAGATAATTTAAAAGTTGCTTCCATATCACCCGAAAAAGATTCTTCGTAAGGCATTTCGTTAACAGGCCCATGATATTTAATCTCTTGTGTTGCGATTGTTTTTCCTGGCATTGTACAAGTTTCACAGGACACACACAATCTAAGATTTTCTACTGCACCATATCTGGTAAACCCGATTTCATATTTAAACGGCACGGACATAGAAGTTGATTGAATTTGATGCACTAGTCTATTAATATTATTAATAGTTGGCGGCGATGTGAATTGATTCAACGCATCTTCAATACTAATATTATTAAAATTTAGTTCGTCTAAAAGACTCATTGTTCTGCTACTCCTGATTTTTCCTCAAGTAATTTTTCTCTACTGTCCATCCACACTTGACTTCTATGTCTCTTTTTAAATCTTTCAATTGGTAAATGAATTGCAAAATCCCAATCTTTTGGATAAATGTGTAAAATTCTTGAACCAATATATTTAGTCTTATATCTCTTAATACATGGACGATAATATCTAAATTGTCTCATAGATTTTAACATTTCATATGGTAATACTAGTCTTGTTCGTTTATTTTCGATTGGACCCCTTGCCTTTTTCCTAATAAGTTGAAAAAACCTTTCCCTCATTGTTGGATGAAGGTAATGTAAATTTAATCCTAAAAACCCATCTTTGGTAAATTTTAGTAAAAAAACTAGTGGTACTGTATCATAATATTTTAGTTTGTGTCTGGTTTTTGGCAGATAGTTAAAGAGATACATTTCTCCTTCTCTTTTATATCCACTTTTTTGTGTCAGTCTAGTTCTATCTCTTAAAACAGTTTCTTCTGGAGAAAGTTCAGTACCTTCAAACAATTCTCTAACTAAACTTTTATACCATTCTGATGCCCTGGCGCTTCCTCTTTGTAATCCAGTTTCTTTGAATAAATCATCAAGTGCATCAAAAACATTTTTCTTTGAAAGAATAGAGTCTGGATTTGCAATTCTACCAACCAAGTGGTCCATACCAGTTATTTTACCAAGTGTAGGTATTCTGGACGGAGTTGCATTAGTTGGAGTTGAATCTGGTTGTATTTCGTCTGATTGATTTTCTACTGGCATATAATATATATGTTATTATGGCGATAATGTCTCGTCTGTTATTATAATAAATCTCCAACCTTTATTTTCTGCATATTCTGTGGCCGCTTTCCATTTTGCAGAGTTAATGCCCCAATTTTTTACTTCTGTAAAATATGTTCGTGTCTTTCTTTCAGGTCTTTTTGGTGGTTTGCACTGTTTTTTTGGTTTTACTTCTATTAAAAGTGTTTCTATAATTCCATCTTTGTTTTTTAATTTGACTAAAAAATCCACAAAATATCTGTGCATTCTATTATCAATAGGAGATTTATATGGAACAATGACTTCCTCAGAACTCCATTCTAAGATTGCATCAGTTTTATCGCAGTATAACATAAATCTTTTTTCTAAAAGACTTCTATAAATAACATTAGAGGGATTACCAATGTATTTTTTTGGTTGTTTGGGTTTGAATCGTCCTTTATAGGCCATATATAAATATATATTATATTATTAAAAGAGGGAATTTTAAAACATGACACACCAAGACAATACTCCACTTGAAGGTAATGTAACTGCTAGAAGTTCACTAAACGGTTATTGGACACAAGCCACACACGGAACGCCAGAAGATGGTTCTATCTTTGGGAGATTAACTCTTCCAGATGCTACGATTTATGAGCGAACCAACTATGTAGAGTTGGACGGAAAAATCATATCAGCGCCGGGGAAATTATTAGAATTTCCCAATCCTGTAGGGACAGAAGAATTAAATCATTTTATGGTTTTCAGTATATACACAGGGATAGAAGGCACATTGGATGCTGAAAATTATAAACGGTTTATCGCCGGAGAAATAGAAGATTTGACATGGAGTGCAAGCATGGCGGGTGCGAGTCTCTTAGGTGGATATCTTGGCACTCGTTATTTAACCAGAAGAATTCCATCAACTAAAGTAAAATTGAAGGGGTGGGCAGGTGTAATTGGAACTCTTGGAACAGTTGGTGCATCATATCTTGCGTGGGCCATGGGTGATGATGCCGCGAACACTCAGAGAACTGAAGAAGAAAAAGCACAACTTAAAAACTTCGCAGATACAGTGGGTGCATTGGCTGAACAGACCGAAGGCGGCGCATGGGAACAAGGCGAAGGCTTTGGTTCGGTGGAGGATGGTACTTACAATGTAGTGGGTGGAAGTGCCCCCGGAGAAGGCGGTGCTAGGGTAACAAGATTTGGTATTGCTACAGCAAAACATCAGGATACCATAGCAATGTATATGCCACAAAAGATTCAAGCAATGTCATTGTTAGAATATGAACAGCAAGATATGTCGTTTGTTCATAAATTATTAGATGACTGGGCGGGTCTTGCGGCGGGTGTTGGATTTACAATGCTTCCAAAAGCCGCTGATGCAGTTGCAGGTATATTTGGTCAAAATACTAATATTAATGCGGCGGTTTATGGTGCAATGAGAATGGCACCAAACCCAAGAAAACAATTGATGTTTAGAGAACCTGTGTCTAGAAAGTTTGAATTTAACTTCAACCTTTCTCCAAGAAACGAAAAAGAATCTGCAAAAGCATATGAAATTATACAAACATTCAAAAAACATGCATACCCACATTTGAATCAAGTTGTTGGGCAGGGTGCTTATTATACATTCCCTCCTGAATTTGAAATCAAGTATTATACATTGGATTCGGCAGGAAATCCTGTTGAAAATGATTTTATTAATAAAATTGGCAGATGTGCATTAAGAGAAATTAATGTCGATTATGCATCATCTGGTTCATTTTCCACATTTGAAAATGGTGCGCCGACAAACATGATTTTATCTCTCACCTTTGAAGAGATGGAACTTTTAGATTCTGGGTTAATAGAGCATGGATATTAATTATGTACTTTAGAAACTTTCCAAAACTTATATTTAAGGGGTCGACAGCATCTACTGGCGGATATCAAGAAGCAGTAGATATACTCCGAAGAGTTGGTTTTTCAACTAGTGGAAAAACTGCAGCGCAACATTTTACCAAGTATAATATTAAAGACAACGATACACCAGAAAGTCTTGCAAATAAATTATATGGTTCATCAGATTACCATTGGATTATTTTATTGTTTAATGATATAATTGACCCTCTTTTTGAGTGGCCTATGGGTCATAGAAGATTTGAAAATTATATTAATAAAAAATATAAAGGTACTGATATATTTCTCGGAGAAGGGGTTAGTGGGACATTTAAAGTTGGAGACACGGTGGGTGTTATATCTTCTGGTGTTGATGGAGAAACTGGATTTGGTGGTTTGGTTGAAGATTATGACCCAACTTATAAAAGATTAAGAATAGTTGGTTTAAATCCTGGTGAAAGTTTTAGTAACCAAGATTATATTCAATCATATAATTCTGATGGTGGTGTTGATTGGGGTGATTATCAAGGTGGCGGAACAGTTGAAAAAGTTGTTTCAGATGTAAAGCAGTCAATCCATCATTTTGGACTCAGTGGTTCTATAACCGCAGGATATAATGATGTTGGTGGCGGTACTGCTACTGCATCTATGCAATTAGACCCATTGTCCAAATATACTTCCAACGGGGCCACAGGAATTGGTACTGGAGGAATAGGTTATGGAGATACTTTAATGTACGGATATATATTTAATGACACACAAGATTATGTAATAACCAATGAACAATATGAATTGAATTTAAATGAATCCAAAAGAGAAATTTCAATATTACAATCACAATATGTTCCAATTGTGATAAAAGAATTTAAACATTTAATTAAATCTACAAGATGAGTTTAACACTATGACGACACTCCCCACACCACCAAACGAGTTGGCATATTTACGAAAAAATGATATTCGTATAAGCGACATCAGAATAATAAATGCTGGCGGTTTAGATATAAAACTTAATAAGGAACATTTTCAATATTTCGAAATACTTGAAGATATATTTTCTAGCAACTTGAAGGGAAGAATGTCTATTATTGATGCAGCGAATTTACCAGAAAATCTTAAATTATGCGGCCAAGAAGTATTATTAGTGTCATTTGCAACGAATCCAAATATGGAAGACATAAATATGGGTTTTGTTATTGATAAAATTAGCGAAAGGTTGCCTCTAAAAAATGAACAAGCACAAATTTATGATATTCATTTTACATTCCCTACATTTATGAACAACATAAGGCAACGAGTCAGTAAAGCATATGATGGACCTATATCTGAAACTGTAAAGGATATTTTTAAAAATACTTTAAATGCTTATGAAGGTGAAAATGCTATTCCATTATTTACAGAACTAACCTATGGTGACTTTCCTGTAATTATACCAAACTGGCGTCCTGTTCCTGCAATTAATTGGTTAGCAAAAAGAGCAATTTCTGTTAAAAATAAAATGAAATCAGACTATGTTTTCTTTCAAGATTTAGACGGATTTAGATTTATGTCTTTATCTACATTGAAATCGGCGCCCGTAAGAGAAATATATGAATCGGGACCTATTAGGTCCCGATATGTGAGGCCTGACCCAGAGGGTCTTGCTGATTTTGATATCCCAGCAAGAAACATAGAAAAATTAATTATAGGCGGATATGATAAAAGTGCTGAAGTAATGAATGGCATGTATTCCTCTAACATGACTGTCCATGATTTACTTTCAAAATCAATTGCCAAATTCAAATGGAATTACCAGAACGAGTTTATATCGGAGTTATCTTTGAATGGCCATTCACTATTAAATCCGTGGTCAGATATGTATTCCCCATATACAACTTCAAAGGAATATCTTATTCCTAGACATAATGGTATGTTTGGTGGTGTTGTTACAGTTCCAAGCGCGCTTGGAACACCATATGCTGATGTCAATATACTAGAATATGCTCAAGGTGATAATTCAGAACTTTGGGTACAATCGCACGAATCAAATAAAATGCAATTAAAGTCTTCTTTTATTGAAATTGTTGTTCAGGGTGATACCAACAGAAGAGTAGGAGACAAAGTAATAGTACAAATAAACGACCATTCATCTACAACATCAAAAATCGATACAACATTAACTGGGAATTATCTGATAACTAAAATCAAACACAAAATTAGTTATGGTGGTGGACATGAAATGCAAATGAGATTAAATAAAGATTCCTTCATAGAACCAATTCCTAGTAGTTGGGAATATGAACACACAGATTCGGGTGTTGACCCAACGGAGACTGTTTTAGAATGATTGAAAATTATATGGGAAAAGATGGATTTGTTTGGTTTATGGGAGTTGTAGAAGATAGACAAGACCCATTAGAACTTGGTAGATGTAAGGTAAGATGTTTAGGTTTTCATACGGACGACAAATTATTTATACCCACTGAAAAATTGCCGTGGGCGATGCCTGTTCAACCAATAACTTCTGCGGCAATGAATGGGATAGGACAATCTCCACTTGGACCATTAGAAGGTTCTTGGGTTGTTGGTTTCTTTAGAGATGGGCCAAATGCACAACAACCAATATTCTTTGGAACGGTTGGAGGATATCCTCAAGAAATAGCAGATATATCCAAAGGGTTTAACGACCCAAACGGAAAATATCCAAAAGAAGATTTTCTTGCAGAACCAGACACTAACAGATTAGCAAGAGGTGCAACAGGCACAATAGTCGAAGATAAAATAAACGCCGCGGCATCTAATATAAACATTCCTACTGCAAATGGTGCTGGTGGTGTTTGGTTTGAACCAACTATTAATAGAGATGAACAGCCCGGACCAACATATCCATATAATCATGTCTATGAATCTGAAAGTGGTCACATACAGGAATTTGATGATACTCCAGGCGCAGAAAGAATTCATACATTTCACAGGACAGGAACTTTTGAAGAGATTTATCCAGACGGAAGTAAAGTTACTAAAATAATGGGTCAAGATTATAATATTTCTATGGGAAATAAATTTGTTCAAATTTCAGGAAACGCCAATGTCATAGTTGGAGATGATTCAGGAAACAGTAATCTAACCTTATATGTCAAGGGAAATGTTGATATGCAGGTAGATGGTAATGTAACCGAAGTGATTGGTGGGAATGTAACTCAAACTGTAGAGGGTGGACGAATAAATATAACAACAAATCCAGGAGCAGATGGTGGTGTTGGAAGTATTGGAATAGATGCAGGTGGACAACTTGATATTTCTTCTATTGGTCCGATGTCTCTTCACAGTGATGCTGAAATAAGATTAAGAGCCCCAATAATTAATTTAAATTAGGAGAAAGAAATGCCAGGAGCAACAAGAGCGTATCGAGATAGAGCAGGTAATATAATACTAGACGGAATAACTAATGTTAGGGTGAACAATATGCCAATAGCATTTATGGGAGCGCCTGTTCTTTTCCACGGAAGACGGAGACATGCGGGCCCAAGAATGGTGCAGGGGTCTTCTACAGTTCGTGCGGGTGGAAGGCCTGTGTGTCGTCAAGGTGATGTAGCAAGTTGTGGTCATCGGGCTACAGGTTCTACAACGGTTTATATAGGAGGTTAGTTATGGGATTTTTTCCAACCGAAGGATGTAGTATATCGGCAGCGACATTTACTGGTCAACAAAAAGACTTAGTTCAAACTGTTATTGATAATAATGCTTTTAAAAATCCTATCAATCCATCCATCAACAAAACAAACACCGCTATTTCAAATGTCTCGTCTGCGTTGAGTGGTGTTCAATTTCCCCTCTTGCCAGAATGGGTTTCGTTGACATCATCGTTAGGTTCTTTGACTACAAATACATCCGAATATAAGACACACTCTAATCGCCTGTCTGGTAAAACTTTGAATGCGATGGGACCAGATTATGAACCTGGATTTGCAGGACTGTATGGAATTGCTTCTAGTTATAATTCTGTAAAAGAAACTATGGAAGAAAAAAATGAAGATAATTTCAGTCAATTATTTCATAGTATATTGGGACCATCTGAGAGTGCTTTGAGTTCGGTGTCTGATGTTATGAATAATAAGATTGTAGATTTTATTGCGCTTAATTCAGGTGTTACTTCTGGTAATTATCCTGAAGGGTTTACTTCGGAAGCAGCGGCACTCAATGCACATGTTAGTAGTACTTCTTCGCAATTAACTAGTTTTATAACCCAAGATAATAATTATTATTCTACAGCAGTAAATTATTTGGAAAAATTCAGTTTAGGAAATATGTTGATGAGTGGAAAACATGACCCATGCTTTGGTGGTAAGATGATAGACTTTGTTGTGACAGATTTGGTTCGTGGTAAACTGGCCAATATTGATATCTTTTAACCAAGAGATAACCCTACATAATTGTAAAAAAAGGAGATTTTATGAAACCAGAAATTTGGGATATGTTTATGAAAATTGGACTTTCGTTTGGTGCTATAATCACTGGACTGGTTACTTTCTTTATAACTAGAAAAAAGAAAGAAAAGAAAGTAAAATCTTCCAATATTATATCCCCAATATTAGATTATTCTGATTCTTTCTGGACAGTTCACTCTTCTATACAAGAATCTTTGACAGAATTAAGGGTGATGTCAGATTGTGCAAGGACTCAGTTAATACAGT
>Ga0208299_1002844_pt1 | contig 11334 bp, 27 predicted proteins | sample 15_taG_FD_184089 | JGI IMG/M metagenome (GOLD analysis project Ga0208299, IMG submission 184089) | Marine viral communities from the Subarctic Pacific Ocean - 15_ETSP_OMZ_AT15312 metaG (SPAdes) (version 2) | ecosystem: Environmental > Aquatic > Marine > Oceanic | place: Pacific Ocean | collected...
AATTATTTGTCTGAAAGTTTACATAAAGATTTTATCGAAACACAAAAAATGAGAGATAGAAAGGAAGGCATATCAGTCAGTCAATTTTTAAATAGTTTACAAAGGATTATAGATACCCAAAATAAAAGATAATGCTTGACACCGCAAGCGAAGGAGGTAATAACCAAAATATTACGGTGTATAGATCGCAAATAGTATAAACATAGGAGGAAATACTATGATTACAATGAGAGAATTTGTGGCAAGCAAGCAGGAAAAAGTCCGCAAAAAGCTGCGAAATATATGCATATTTTGTGCGAAAGTGCATGGCATATCAATAGAATGTCCTACCGTAGTGACCACTACGGAAAGGAAGATAGCATGATTGATCTAAACAAAGTTGATCCAAGCTATAGAGATACAGTCGAATTTATCGATTCGTGGTTTATAAACTGGAACAAGTTAGTCGCAAAAAGGCACGGAGTAACGAGCATAGCAAGCAGACTATTTGAACTTGGCGACTTCATGCACGATGTGTTGATGGAGACGCTGACACAGAAAATGGAGGCGGACAATGAGTAACATTACAGTAGATATAGGAGAGTTGTGTACACATTGTTTTGAAGATACAAGTTTCTCCGCAAAGAATGGCAAACGAATCAATCGTATTCCATCTGATGCAGATGCCAAGATAGTGTCAGACAATGAATTGTTTGATGAAGAGGGTAATTTAATAGAAATACGCATCACTATTAACGGTTGGATGTGTTTTGAATGTCGTCTCATAGAGTGCGACAAGTGCGATAAATATGCACTAGAAGTTGAGCATGTCAATAACGGGAATACAGTCCTTGTGCTTTGTGAAGATTGCTACGAAGAAATGGATAAAGCCGTAATGGAAGAAGATATTGATTACGTAGAAAAGAAGGAGGACGAAAATGCCTAAGCAAAAATGCGACACGTGCGATAAATCTGTGTTAGAAATCAATCATCATGATGACGGTACAGGCGAAATTAGTGTGGTTTGTAATGATTGTTATAGCGTAATAAATAGATATAAACAATATATTACAGGAGCAATTAATCAACCTCAACTATTATCAGTACTGCACGATCCGCAACTATTAAAAGTGTACCATTTATTAAACGATATAGACACATGCACCACGTTAGACGATATGGATCAATTAGAAATACAGGAGGACGAAAGTGATCATTAATATATACAAAAATGAAACGAATCAGGAGGCTTGGGAAGACCTGATCCGAAAGTTTTCATTTGAAAATATAGAAACGAACAGTCATGACATGATTGTTTTAGATGTTAAAGAAGCTTATCTAAAAATAGAAAAACAGGAGGACGAAAACAAATAAACCGTAGTGACCACTAAGGAGGTCAACATGAAAGCATGGGAACACAGAACAATAGCAATGAACTTTATGTACAATTCTAAACATAAATTCCTTAAGAAACAATGGGATGTATACCATCAAGGCATCAGAGATGCAGTGGTGAATGGTGCTAAAGATTTAAATATTGTTTACGGAATCTGCTCTTATAACGAAGGGTGGAAATTTGGAATCCAATTATGTGATGAAAAGGAGGAGATAGATAGACAAGTAAACAGATAAACATGCAAAGCATTAAGGAGGTCGAACAATGATTAATAAAGAGTTTACGTTTTCTATATTAAACAAATGTGAGTGTGATAATTGCAAAAAGCAAGACGAAGTTTTTATTACTGCTGACAAACAACTCAACTACAAAGCCATTCAAAAAATGACTGAAGACCTAAAAACTCTTGACATTGACGGATTTTTCTGTGTGATGTGTCATGTATGGATTGAAGGGTGGAGTTGCAATCCGTACCCACTAGCAAATTACGATTATAACGATTACGAATATAACAATTGTTGTAATGATTGCGACATGTTAGTACTTGAGCAAAGACTAAGAGACTATGGAATATTATCTAAGTATAAGGACAAATAAACATGCAAAGCATTAAGGAGGTAGAGCATGGTTATCAAAGAGAGAGTGCCAGGTGAGATCATACAGGCAAACGGCTGCTATACAAACCAAAGTTATGCAGGTGTTCACACTAGCAAACTAAACAGGAATGCACTGGGGCCTGCGGACACGGAGAAGGCTATGTTGGTTGTCCAGAATTCTCAGAATCAAAAGATAGGCGACATGCACGCAACCTATGCACCACAACTCACATGTCCCACATCATGTCCATTCTATCCAGACATATACGGAGACATTCGAGATCCAGAACAACGTGTAATGATACAGGTAGAACTGGCAGAGATAGAGGCACAGAAGATAGACGAGTTGCCGGCAAACAAAAACCTACGTGTCCATGTGGTAGGAGATAGCGACAACCATATATCAGCCAACCTCATAGGTAGTGCGATGGTACGCTACGGCCTGCGGTCAGAAAACAACTCGATAGCATACACATACACGCATTCCTGGACGAAAGTCCACGAGTCAGAATGGAAGGGAGCAAATGTCATTGCAAGTTGTGAGACACCGCAAGATATCAAGAACGCAAGAAAGCAAGGATATGCATGCGAATGGACGTACAAGGAGCACGCTACAAGGAAAGTACACGAACGTGACGGTATCAAGGTACTACCATGCCCTAACAACTTCAATGCGGACGTAAAATGTACAGACTGTATGAAATGTGCAGACCTAAAATTACTGAAGAAAAACGAATGGGTAATAGGCTTATCCATTCACGGTGCAACAAAACTAGCAAACAAGTCTATTGAAAGGAGGCAATAGCATATATACAAACCGTAGTGACCACTAAGGGGGCAATATGCCAGAACAAAATAAGACAACGTTGTTACAGGATTTAGAGGATTTAGTTAGTGAATTCTCAAGAGGAAAACTAACAGAATCACAAGTTATAAAAATACTGGAATCAATTGTTAAACACGAGAAAAACAATAAAAAACTTGACTGGGAATTAGAATGTCCCGAAGGTCATGCTAGTAGGTATACCCAATGGATTCCTGAAGACTATAGAAAAAGATATATAGAGAAAAACTATATAGATAAAAACGAATATGTCCAATTGTGCGATGGGTGCGACAATAGTTTTCATTACACTATATCCAACAACTCACTCGTATTTCAACATTATTCATACGATCACAATTAACAAACAACTCAGTGGAGGTAACACAATGAGTAAAAAGAATAAAAAATTCACAGCAAAAGAAGTAGAAAATTTTGTAAAGAATGCACTTAACGAAGACCTTGCAAAGGAGGGCAAGCAGATAAACGATGAGTGGTTTGATAGTCATTTTAAAGTAATCAGGGTATCTGATTACAAAGATAAAAATAAGGAGGAAAACAATGAGTAAACAAATAACAGATGAAGAGGTAAAACAAACTGCGTACGAAGATAAGCTAGGATTAATCGGCCGCAAGATTACAGGCATAAGATGGCTGACAAAAGGAGAGTCTGAAGCTATTGGTTGGTATCATCAACCAATAGTGATAAGGCTTGATGACGATACAGTTTTGATTCCACAGATGGATGATGAAGGCAATGACGGAGGTGCAGTGCTTGTGATACCTGGTGACAAAAGCAAAGAAGACGATGTCTTATACGTGCAACGATGGTAAGTAAAGTAAATTACATATGCGAAAAGTGCAAGTCTGACGATATTTTGTTTGACGCATACGCCACATGGGATGAAAATAGTCAAAACTTTTCGATGACTCAGTGCTTTGGAGTCGGAGGCGATATAGTTTGCAATGAATGCGGACACAAAAGCACACACGCAAATGAAGTTTCATATAAAGTTTACAAGGAGGTAAACAATGAGTAAATTTAAAACAGGTAAAGACGGTTTACACATAGCTAGGTTAACTGTTGAGACAGAATACTTTAGTGATGTAGATAAAATACTTGAGTTCATAACCAACGAAAAGATAAAAACAGTTGACCAAACTTTTGAAGTTTTTGACATGAACTACATGGAACACAGCAGCTATTTCCCAATTGATGACGACACTCCAGATGAGTGCGAACAGTGCAATGAGAAGATGGCAAACATACAACATCCACATCCACCAGATGTAGACTGTAGTGATTACAACTATGGGGAATGTACGACCGATGACTTCTAAGGACTGGTGGTACTACATCAGGAAACGTAGAGCACGCATGCAGAAAGAGATCCAAGAGGGAATCAAGGAGGTAAAAAAAGATCTTGAAGATCTCAAAAATATGAAAAAGGAGGAGTAACAAATGACAGTTATTCAAGATAGAAACGCTGACCGTAGGTTTCGTCAGAAATATATGAAAGAAGCGATGGAAACGAGAATGTTCTGGAGACATGTACTTCCTGTAACTCCCACAGCTACTGGTGGGTCGGCTGGTTCAAACGATGGTATGCATTATATTATTACTGATAAAGTTGCACCAAACGTTGGCATAGGATGGAGAACTGAACGTCTTGATGATAAAGAAAATAAAAGACGTTACCGTAAATCCAGAAAGCAACAAGCTAAAGAAGAAGCTAAAAGAAAAGAAGCTAAACTTTTAGAGAATATAATGGAAATGTATCCACCTCGGTGTGAAAAATGTAAAGGTGTTGGATGGATCGGCAACAAGCGGTGTTCATGCAGACCTAAAGTTCCCACCCCTACCGAACTACGCAAAGAAGAACGCAGTAAAATGAATAACGCATTGCGTATGAAAGTCTTTCAAAGAGACAAGTTTACCTGTCAAATATGTGGATTCGGTTCACCATACTCTGGGAAAAAATACAAGCCAGGTATAGAACTAGAAGTAGATCACAAATGGCCAGTAGCGAGGGACGGTAAGACTACAATGAAAAACCTACAGACCTTGTGCAAACCTTGCAACAGTGGCAAACACACAAGGATTATTGATAAGGAGGACGCTTGAAAATTGCTTGACAAATTGATACAATATTAACCTTACTTGAGGAGGTAAACATGAACCTGAATGACATTATAAAATCGCTTGACGATATAACTAGGTTGTTACAAACAATAGCCCAGGACTTAGACCAGGACGATTTCACAACAGCAGATCAGATGCATACTGCTGCGACCAACACAACAGCAATGGAGCTAATAGCTGAATGCACTGCACATTTAATTGTTACAAAAAACACAAGGAGGCAACCGTATGAGTAACGCACCGCACATGACGATAGAAGAGATAGACGAAATAATGCGACTAGCTATGCAAAAATTAACTGTTCGTGAAATTGCTGCTAAAATAGGCAGGTCACATCAAGCAGTCTACAGACAGTTTGAAGTATTTAAAATTCCAACTGATGCAAAGTATAGGAATCCCACACAAATATACAATAAGATTTCTACTGGTTACGTTGAACCACCGTACTCACAGAACACGTTTAATACTCTGTTAGCTACAGTAGATGGTCTTATAAATGATATGCAAGAAGTAAGACAAAATCTTGTTTGGGCAATAGAACAAACTAAAATATTAAAGGAGGTAGAATAGTGTGGATACACATACCCTTAGTATATGTACAGGATACGGAGGAATCGAACTGGGACTCAAGCCAATCATGCCACGAATTAGAACAGTCTGCTACGTGGAAAACGAAGTCGGTGCGAGCAAAATCTTGGGAGCACGTATTAGAGACGGAATCCTTGACGATGCTCCTATCTGGACTGACCTTAGAACCTTCGATGCGAAAGCTTGGCGTGGAAAAATACATCTCGTCACTGGAGGATTCCCCTGTCAACCGCATTCAATTGCAGGAAGAAAACGAGGAGCAGACGATCCAAGAGAACTGTCAGGAGAAGTCTTACGAATCGCAGAAGAACTCGGATGCCCAACTCTCTTTCTGGAGAACGTTGAAACAATCAAACGATTCTATTGGGACAACATCAGACCTAAACTTCACCGACTGGGATACAAAACTCAAGAAGGAATATTCAGTGCGGAAGAAGTTGGTGCACCACACAGACGCAGGAGGTTTTTCATATTGGCCTACCATGACAACTCAAGAGTATCCACATTTGGATATGAAGGTCAACGAGAAGGGTCGGAGAGAATCGAAGAAAGGCAAGACCGATCACTCTCTGAACTTGCAGGACAGGGCCAGGATGCACAACTGGAGAACACCTACGTCAACGGAAACAGCAGGGGGAGTCAAGGACTTTACACAGAAGATAGGAAAGACAGGACACACAGCACAGTTCAGACTCAGAGATCAAGTAGTGGCTTGGCCGACACCAGCATCGAGAGATTGGAAAGGAATGGATTCACCAGGCAAACAAAATCCTGCGAAAGATCCAGAACTGTACCTCTCTATCCGCCCCGACCAGACGATACACGAGGATGGGAGCGAGTGTACACCGAAATGCAGACGCTTATCCCCACATTTTGCCGAGTGGTTGATGGGGCTACCCCACAAGTGGACGGACAGCTCAGAGCCATTGGCAATGGAGTCGTTCCTGCAGTGGCAGGAAAAGCTTGGTCGGTATTAACCTTATCTACAAAAAAATAAGGGAGATCGCATATACGAGACAATCCCCCCTATTAAAAGGAGGCAAACACATTAATGAGAGAAATGTGAAAGCAATAAAATTGTATACAATTTTGTGTACAAAAAGCAAATCGTACCATTAGGAGGTGCACAATGAGCCACGAAGGCAACGATCAATTGATCGAACAACTTAAGGAAGAGTTGGGAGATGACAGAATAAGGTTACGCATAAAAGTGTGGACAAATGCGAAAGGAGAAAAACAGTACGAGTGTTCGGTTGAATTAGTTGACCAACTCGGCAACTCTGACGAAGCAGTAACAAGAGTGATGGAGATATCAGACTTGTTAGTAGAAACACTAAGTTTGAAATACGCAGGAGGCTATTAAAATGGCTAAATTTAATTTAGACGACTATGAAATGGTAAAGGATAGGATTCCACTGTTTTTAGGAAAGTATCCAGAAGGAAGAATTAACACAGAAGTTATTTCTGAAAACAACGGAGTAACAATGAAGGCTTACCTGTATAAGAACCTTGAAGAACAAGTCAGTTGTGCTCCTTTGAGTACAGGTATTGCAAGAGAAGTACCTGGAGGTCATATTGATAAGTACTATGAGAATTGCGAGACATCTGCTATAGGCAGAGCCCTTGCTAACATAAATTTATACAGTGGAAACAGACCTTCTTATGAAGAGATGAACTCTGCTAAGTCAATGCAAGAGACTAAGGGTAAAGATACGTCTGGCTCTGAGTCTTCTAGCCCACCTAAACTAAATAATCCAGGTGGTTCTCCGTCTCCGGCACAAACAAATTATATAAAAGCATTTGTTGATGCAGGTATATTAGTTAAAGAAGAATACTTTGATGACAACAACAACATTCTTATGACTGCTCAAAATGCAAGCGATACCATGGGAGTTGTCTTTAAAGATGGGTCATGGAATAAGTTTGAAAGAGAGAACCCAGAAAAAGCAAAAGAGATAAAAACCAATCGTGGTATAAAAAAATAAGGAGCTAACATGGCAGAAGAAATGAAAGAATTGAAAGCACGTGTAGAAAAATTGGAGAAAGAAGTTGGAGGACTTCGAAAACAACTGGACTTTATATATTCACTTGATACAATTCAATACCACAGTCAGTATAAGAGGTCATCATGATACATACTAATGATGACATCGCTGATTTGATGCAAGATACTATCCAGTTAATGCAGAAGATAGATGCGTTTGTTAACACCGAAAGCGATCACGATTGTGCTTACAGAACTATATACAGGACGCACAAACTAATGGCTAATAGTTTTTTAGAAAAATTACAACAGTTAACAAACGAAAAAGTTTCTATACAACATATTAACCCACGAGATTTGATACAAGCTTTGGAAGAATTAAAAACACAGCCGAAAAAATATACTTCCGCATCTAACAGATTGCACAAGACAATAGGAGTAAAAGATGGATGAGATAATAGAACGCCAAGGAACAAAGTACATCGTATCTTACCCACCAGGTACGGTGTACGAAGACATTAAAATCCAGTACAAAAATGTAGATACTAGCGGTAAAGATCAGTACGGATTAATCACAGTGTTGTACGGATCAGAAAAAGTTCTTAAAGAGAGTAAATTAAACATGCTTTCTGACGGGGCCAGGGGCAAAATAGCAGTAAAGTGCAACTCTAAAATGCCAGTCTTTGAGTGGGGTGACATCATTGACAATGCAAACGACCTTGTTAGAGAAACCTACGCTCAAGGTAATCCTGTTATTAATTTAAAAGACGGTTCAATACAAGATTCATTGCAATACCTGGTTGATCCTTTCTTGATACTCGGACGGCATAACGTACTGTATGGACACGGTGGGTTAGGTAAGTCTTGGTTTGCTTTATACTTGGCAGCTTTAGTTGCTTCTGGCAAATCACACGGTAAGTTATATCCAGAACCTGCTAACGTGCTGTACATAGACTATGAGTCTGAAGGAGAGGACATTAGAAATAGGTTACATGCATTGTGTGCTGGCATTGGAATTGAAGTGCCTAATATACACTACAGAGATCAACGCACACCAATTCCTAAAGACGAAGATAGATTGAGAGATTTAGTTGCAGAGTTAGACATTGGGTTTGTAATTGTTGACTCGGCGGCAGCCGCCTGTGGTGGCGAACCTGAGAACGCAGGAGTGGCAGCTTCATACTGGAACTCCTTGTCAGCGTTAGAGAACGCAAACGGACAACCTATTACTGACTTAACAATTGCACACGTATCTAAAGCTGAAGCTAGTGAAAAAGGATCTTCAACTCCATATGGTTCTGTGTTTTGGTGGAACTACGCAAGACACGCATGGGAGATAAAGAAAAACAACACGTCTAATAAACTTGAAACATACTTTGGATTGTCTAACACAAAGTCAAACTCAACTGCTGGGGACAAGCCCAGAAACTTTAAGACAATTTTTGACAACGGTAAATTGGCAACGAAGGTTAATATAATTGAGACTGATGTTACAGAGAACGATAGCTTAATGGAAAATGCTAGTGCATATGACCAAGCCGTAGCTTTAATTAAATCAAAACGCAAACAATACACCGAGAACTGGACTCTTGACAGCCCTAAAAGATTTCCAGGAATTACAGCTTTAGAATGTACTGTGTCATACGGAGGTACAGCAAACTCGTACAGTAAAGCGTTTAGCAATAACAAAAAAATAAGAAACAGGGATACCGAGCAATTAGACAATACGTTTGTTTCAATTAATGATGGATACTGGGATCTTAAATACGAAAGAGAAGAAGATGAAAGATTGTTTCAAAACGAACCAAAAGCAGTGACATTTCAAGATATTTAACTGATGCCTAATACACCCCCCTAAAGGGGGGTGGATGTATTGGTCATAAGCGGACGATGTCATGTATGACAAGTCATAGTGGAGAAACCATTGAATTTAAAATTAGTTCTAGATCATTTGCCAAACCCTGATGCTAATCCCAATAAAAGATCTGGGTATGCTAAAAACAAAAGAGGTGGAATATACAACCCTAAATTATCAGAGGCTAAGAAAGTTGACCGAGAAGAAATTAAAATACTTGTATCTCAAACAGGTTGGGACAGACCTCCAATGCAAAAAGCACACATTACAATTACTTGGAGATCTTCAGATAAAAGAAATCGAGACATTGATAACTTGTTATCCGCAATGAAAGGAACTATTGATGGCTTGGTTGTTGAAGGTGTCATTGTAGACGATTCAGCTAAGCACTTGTCATATACCTTATACTATAAGTGGGGAGATGATGTAGAAACAGACGAAACAATTTTAGAACTCACCGAAATAAAGGAGTGACAAATGGATATCAAAGTAAAGCCTGGAGTACATGATTGGGAAATAACATTCAGAGGAAATAACCCTGAAGCATTAAAGAAAATAACTAATTATTCTAAAGGTGCTGTTCTTAAGAAGGTTGATTCTAATATTAATGTTGTTGACCAGCGTTGGATAACATCAATTAAAAAAGTTGTACACGATTATAATGCAGACGAAGAAACATGTAGCGGAAACAGTTTTGAAGAATGCAAATACGGAATAGATAATGGCTAATTGTAAACATCATTGGAAAGTAGAACCACCAAGTGGTCATGTTTCAAAAGGTGTTTGCAAAAACTGTAATTCAACTAAAGACTTTTATAACTCTAATCCAAAAGATACAAAAATCCCAAGATATAACAAGAAAACTGACACTATAGTGATGACCCCTGATGTATATGTGTCAACTATAGCATCAAGACGATACTTTGCTAGGAGTAGCCAATAAAAATCGCTCTCCGTGGCTCACAGAGCCCTTCTAGCTACGAGAACAATTGCACTTTTGTGCCTGAGTCTCTTCTATCTTAGAAAGTCTTTCTTCTATTTTTTTAATTTTTTCTAACACACCAAAAATGTTTGCAATTTTTTTAACGTACATTAAACATTCTGCTTTGGGGCCTGAAATACTTTTACAAGAGCCCAGAACCGTTTCATTAAAGCACTTCTTTCCTTTTGCGATATGCTTCCGTCATCTCGTATAGATTTTTCAATTTCTTGAATGAGATCTATTGCAAGTGGAAGAGCATCCGAATATTTTAACGCTGCTCGTATTGCTTGTATCATTTTATTCTCCTATTCTGCTTCTAAGACTTTCATACCAAGAGCAATTATGCCCCCAGTACATCCAGTCGCTATTTCATTCATACCATAATAAAGTCCTACTGCGGACAAAATTCCTAGAACTATAATTGCACACATAATTTGTGGGCGTATTTTCCCCATCATATTAACTCTCCTATATTATTTCTACGTACTTGTCTTTAGTCCAACGATACCAAGTACCGTCACACACACGACTCCTGGTTAATTTTTTTCCATTACAATTATGGGAACAATTTTCCTCTTTAGTCCACTCACCTAACTCGTCTTTACTACCACCGTAATATGGTCGAGCATGACCCTCTGTAACTAACATATCGTTTAAAGATATATCAGAACCAGAAGGAAAAAGAGAACCCAGTATTCTGCCGAACTTGCCTTTGCCCTCTTTGGACGTTCGTAATACCAGATTCCCTTTATATTTTGTACATAATTCTTTAAGCCTAGCTTTAGAAGCTAACCCTAATTTCTTCTCTACCTTGTTACGAGTCCGAGACTCAGGGGTATCAATAGCCATAAGCCTAACCCTGTCGTTATAATTAATTGCAAAACCCAAATCCAGAACAACGTCAACCGTATCGCCATCCACCACTCTTGTAACTTTGCACTTATATTCATACATTATTCCATGTCCTCAATATGAGCAATCTTGTCCA
>Ga0208299_1002849_pt1 | contig 11327 bp, 14 predicted proteins | sample 15_taG_FD_184089 | JGI IMG/M metagenome (GOLD analysis project Ga0208299, IMG submission 184089) | Marine viral communities from the Subarctic Pacific Ocean - 15_ETSP_OMZ_AT15312 metaG (SPAdes) (version 2) | ecosystem: Environmental > Aquatic > Marine > Oceanic | place: Pacific Ocean | collected...
TGTTTACGTTGGATGAGACTGCGACAGCCTGAACAGAATGTGTGCGAGACTACTAAATAAAATACATACAGTTAAGTGTATAGGTAGTAGAGTAAGCAAGACTGTTATGATTGTGTCAGCATATGCGCCTGTTATCTTTGCAATATATTTACATGTGCTTTCACGTGCTGCGTTTTCTGACAATGACTTGACATAGTTTGTTTACGTAAACAGTTAAGCCCAGGTGGGGGTACCCCCCTACTCCCCTCCCCGGAATGTATGTATTACTAACTGTGCATGTGTGTGGACAGAGGCTAAGGTCTTTCGCGATCGCGGCCTAAAAATTCAAATAATCGAGATCTAAAAAAATACACCACAAAATAAATCCCAGATAATTACATGTGTGGAATTTATTGAAAGCGTGAAGGATTTCTTCGAAAAGCCACCTAAGCACAAGCTCGAGGTCGGCGACTTAGTAACATGCACGTGCCATGGCGGTATTGCGATTGTGGTGGAGATGTTTGACAACCCAGGCAGCGCAGAGCGCTTACAAATGAATATGGCCCGTATATGGTGGATTAACCAAACATACAAAGATCAAGAAAGATCATGGTTGCACACCATTGGCAGATTAAACAAGTACGGAGAACATTGGCCCGAGTAGTTATAGTAGGATGCCGTTCGACAAACTATATGTGAGAATCATATGCCCAATGTGCGAGGGCACAAAAATACACAGTCGCAGTGGTTACCATAACCCATACGAACCTTACAAATGGAAGAGCTGCCCATATTGTGATATCGATGGCTGTCAGCTGGTAGAAGCATGCGAGAGTGCCGTAGTACATTATTTTGAGGAGATGGAGGTCGAGAAAAGAAATAGCTTGATGACGCTTATAACCAAGATAGACGAATAATTATGGTGATATGGTTAGCAGTACGTACGACGAATTTCACCAACGTAAGGGCGTGTGCTTTGTAAGGGGGGACTTGGTTATATTTACAGGATACCTATACACCCCCGATTACGTGTACATCGATCAATATGAACCCGCGCGCAATATGGGCATCGTCATTGGACCTTCGAGCGATTATTATGACGGCGCTTTATATCGAGTGTATTGGTTTCGTACAAAGCGCATTACAGAAACGACTGCTGGGCATATGAGGCTCGCCTATATTCAAAAATAACGGGCCCTATTCGTCGCGGCCATGCTATTTATATGTATGAGCATGTTATTGACGTATCCTCCCGGTCATGGGCCTATTAATGAGGCTCTGACAAAAACGGACAAAGAAGAAGTCGGCCGTATAGTGCGCCGGGAACTTGACAAGTCTCTCAAGTCAGAGCTAAACAAGATTCTCGAAGATGAACTCGGCAAGGCATTGCGGTCGAAGGCGTCGAAGGAAGAGATCGGCGACATTACGAAGCTTGTCCTCAAAAAGCTGTATAAAGACCTTGCGTATCATCATCCTTATGTAATCGATCGAATTAAGGTTTAGTCGATAGTTATGACATGGACTATATTCCTTTGTCTTGCGGCGACATGGTTGTCGACCCTAAAACGAAAGAGAATGGTGTGCTCTTTATGCGCTTTGATGTGATGGCGGCATATAATTCTGTTTCTTCGCGACCCGTATGGGCTTGGGATATTTGGTGGTCTGGATCTAAGGCGGCAGACGACGGAGGCGCGCGGATTGCCTACACAGAGGAGGGTCTCCTTAATATGATTCGCATGGGGACTTTTGATCATATTAAGAAATAATTAGATCATGCCAATGACTAAGTTGCGTGATAAAGCAAAATATGTTAAGTTCTCTGTCGGAGACATGATTATTGACTTAATGATTGGGAGCATTGGTGTTTTAATACGTCGACATCGTCGAATCGACATTGTACGGGATGATGTATATGTGTGGGAAATCATATGGAGTAGTGAATCCAATAAACCTTACGATGTCCCGAACTCTCGTTATATGGAGGAGGAAGGACTTAAACTCTCGGTGGTAGCGGGTATGTATGATTGGCACCGGATTGAATGTTCTATCTTAACACTAAGTTAAAGAAAAAATTTAGGGAAAAATAGTTTGAAAAAAAAATCGCTCAAAAATAACAATATTTTTAAAATTGAGGCTCAATCCTGGGCGCCCGGTGATTTGGTGAAAATCAAATCTTCTACATGGGCCGGCCGGGTCGATGCAGCACTTGGTCTGGTGGTTAAGGAGATTCGTGGCGCCGAGGCAAACCTATTTCCTTATGCTCTAGTATATGACATACACCAACAAGAGATAAAACAATTTTATCTATATGATCTAGAATTAATCTCCGGGGCCTCATAGTTATTATGTGAGGAAACTCTTTGATAGCGCATGCCGGATATTCTTTGGTCTCGCCGTGGCGGCGTTCTTCATTAATATCTTCCTTCTCGTCTTTGCTAATTTCTTGCCAAACTCACAGGACGCGTATGAGTTGAGTATTTTGTCAATCATTAACATGATTTTGTTAAGTTTTGTGCTATTAAGGGAGCCAAATCAGAAAACGGAGTAGTTATTATAGAATGTTTAGCAAAATATGCCATTTTTTAATTGTGCTTGTCCCTATCGCGTGTTACACCGATTATGGTATAATGAAACCAGGCGAAAAAGAATACGTATATATAACCGAAACAGAAACCATCGTTGAAGAGGTCGAAGTAGAAGTAGAGGTTCCGGTTGAAGTGATAGTCGAAGTAGAGGTGGAAGTAGAAGTTCCAGTCTACATCGAAACAGAAATTGAAATAGAAGGAGACCCTGGAGAAATCTGGGTTGACTCCTTCCTGCAGCCCAACACCTTTGATGGAGTGGATATTATCTGGGTCATCGATACCTCGGGCTCAATGTACCGCTATGATCCTCAGCTAATGGCAGGAATAGAGGCTATGCTCTTAGCTCTTCCTACCACGAACTGGCGTTTAGTAATGATACCAAGCGATCCGGCCCGGGCCATCACGGAGTCACAATTTCCCCTTGTGCCTGGGGATGACTTAGCGGATGCCACTGCTATGTATAGCATGATGGGCCGCGGAGGTATGGAAGAAGGGTTTGATGCTGTTCATGACTATATTACTTTAAATCCCTATGCATCCACGTGGATGCGTTCAGATGCAGCCCTGCTTGTAGTATATGTCTCGGATGAAGAAGAACAAAGTAGAACCCACCACACAACAGTGGATAGCTTCACAACTTGGTATGGCAGTTTGCGTGGTGGATCGGTATTCCTCTCCAGCATCGTCAACCACACTTATCCAGACGAATCTGTTTGTGCATGGTCCGTTATGGCCCGTGATGTGGGTCTCCGCTACATGGAGGCAACTAATTATTTTGGTGGTGTCATCGTAGATATTTGTGAAGAAGATTGGTCAGCGGGGGTAACAGATGCCGCTGTTTCGGTTGCTCCACATGAGTCTATTGTGCTCACACATGAACCCACCGTGGATTCCATTAGGGTGTTTATTGATGGCATCCTTAACTACGACTGGACGTATTCAATAACAGACAATACTATTTATTTTAGCGTTATTCCTGGACCCGGGGCGTTAGTCGAGGTAGGATACCTTTACATACCGATTACGGGTGCAGGGGATACAGGGAGCATAGATACTGGTGCTTAAGTTTTTTATAATGCTGTGCTCTCTATGGGCCCCGATTGCCATGGCAGCGACATATTCGCCAAATTTGCCGATCGATCATATAGAAGCCAGTGCCTCTTCTGTTGAAAAAAAGGTAAGAGAGGCGGCCGTCAGGGTGACTGTACCGTTTACAGGTGGCCACGGATCGGGATCTTATATCAAATATAAGGATTTACATCTTGTTATAACAGCCCAACATGTAGTTGATGGGAGCATCGGGACTTCTTATTTAGTTTCTTATAAAGAAGAGTCTCACCTGGGCGTATTAATCTATTCTGATCCGGCAAATGATATTGGAATATTGTATGTAGGAAACCCATTTCACCAAATCGAGCCTATGAAATACAATCCCGTAGAGGGTGTCGCGGATGTGGGCACTGAAATACTCTACTCTGGGTATCCTTCTCATCACAAGCTTATGTCTTTTGTGGGAAGAGTGGCCGGTCATGAGACCAATGGCGACTCAAAACCCGGGAAACACATCATTTTACAGACTTACGGGTGGTTTGGATGCTCTGGTTCCGTGATATATAATACAAAAGGACAACAAGTTGGTGTATTATATGGTGTAGATATAGAATATTACCCAGATATTCAGGTTCAAGAGAACATGATTTGGGTAGTTCCTATGAGTGAAGTAAAAATCGACAAGGCCATCCGGGGATTTTGTCGAGGTTACCAAGGTAAAACTCCCAAAGCCTGCAAATGAATCGTACATGGAAAGAATTTCTCACCGAAGGTGAGCTAAAAACTGTTGGTATTGTTGCTTGTCTTAATGATGAACAGCAATTTTTGATTATTAGGCGCTCAGATATTGATGATCGGAGCGGCCAGTGGACGATGCCGGGTGGTCATATAGACGATATAGATGGTTCTATAGAGGCTGGTGCGGTGCGAGAGCTAGAAGAAGAGGCTAATTTGAAGTGTTCGGTGTCGGATCTTGCGTATCTGGGGGAACCACGGCCCGGGAAACACTATTTTTGGACTAAAAAATGGTCTGGAGAAGTGAATGTTGATAAGCCAAACCCCAAAACGGATGAAATTGAGCACGATGATTACAAATGGGCCACGATTAATGACATAAAAGACATAGATGATACCGAAATTCCGATCTATTTACTGGAGAAAGCTTTAGAGATGTACAAAACATGCTAAATGATGAACAAATTCTCCTAAAAACAGCACAATTATTGGAAAATTTCGATATTTCCGAACAAAAACCCGAAAAATTGCTCCGGGAACTCGATGAAAGCGAGTATGAGATAGTAAAAGACGTCTTAGATGACCTAGGACCCGACGAATTGGCGTTTAATAAGCTATTTGCCGGCAAAATGCGCCTTATTATCAACTTTCCGACGATGGATAACCAATCTGAGCTTGGCCAGTTCGCCGAAGAGCTAGATCAGGTACTTAAATTGAATGTTGATTGGGAAAAGGGGATGGTTTCGGCTCAAAGAGAGTGGACAGAGAACTCAATTGAGAATGATGAAAAGTTTGTAAGCGGAATAATGGGTGGCGAAGGTCCTAAGAAGGTAAATCGCAAGTTTCAGATGAAAATCGGCAAATATTTCATGAAAGTAGACAAATTATTGCGAGATTACAAGGAAATGAGGCAAATAATCGCCGAAAAGGTCTACGGAGAATCAAATATGAGTGCCAATTACGGTGTAAGCTTCTCTGTGGGGCAAATAAAGGAAGCTTTTACCACCGAACAGCTCAAAAGGTACTATCAAATCCAAAATGGACTCGAATTATACGTCGGGTTCGACTCTATGGGCGGTTTAAACAAGTTTTATAATGGTTATGAGGAAGCTCAGAAGGGAAATCACACCAAAATGCCCCAATTAGCCAAATATTGGCAAGAAAACGCCGGATATATCAAAAAGAACATCGGAGAACTCACAAATGACAAATATTCCATCATTTTGACTCGATCTCCGGTTGATGTGATGAGAATGAGCGATTTTGACAAGATTACCTCTTGCCATAGCCCCCCAAGTCGCGGATCTACCCAAGGATCTTACTATAAGTGCGCTGTAGCCGAAGCTCATGGCCATGGAGCCATCGCATATGTCGTTGAAACCGAACAAATCATCGAAGCGACCGGTGCAAAGGACTTACAAGAGGCAGAAGACGATTTACAAGCGGGAGAAATCTTCTATGACGGCGAAAGAGCCTATGATTCGGGTGTTTTGGAGCCAGTAAGCCGCACAAGGCTCCGTCAGGTGCGTTATTACAACACTGGGAAGCCCAAACGCTGGGATGAGGGTGTAGAGGTAGCATTGCCAGAAAAACGCGTATACGGGGCAAATATACCCGGTTTTGTGGACAGAGTGATTGCTTGGGCGAGAGAAAACCAACTGGAAGTCATAGAAAACATGCCAAAAGAAGATGGCAAGATTGATCTGGACAATTTTTGGATTTTTGGAGGCTCGTACGAAGATACCGCCCATGCGGCCGGAAGAAGAGCGCTTATGTCGAAATTATTGGGCATAGATCACTCTAATGACTTTACTGGCGATATGCATCAAGATACTGCCACCGAAGACACTTTGGACCATAATGCTCTCTCTGGAATGGCTGGAAGGTGGGAACAAGAAGTTGAAGCAATCCAAAACGAATGGAATGAGCGCTATGCTATTATGAGAGTGGAGGGTGAGGTTGAAGACGATGGAGACGGCGGTTTGTATATCGGTGCTAGAGCAGTTGCTCGTATTCCCATCTCTAAGGATGACTTTGTTAAAACTCCAAACTCATATCCGACTGCTATGCACGCTTTTGATTATATAACTCAGATATTTGGTGATATTTTCCTCGTCGACAACGCTTTTATTAATTATGAAGGGAATAATCTGATTTTTGGCTGTGATCTCAACCTGGAACATCCCGAAATAGGAGAATCAGCGCTGATGTATGATCCTGATTCGTTTAATGAGTTTTGTAGGGTTCTCGATGTTAATATAGACGATAAACACGACGCATTTACCGCATACATCACAGAATTCTTGAAACGCGAAGGTTGGCTCAAGGGTGCGGCTTATGTGCAGTTGGTAGTCGATATTGATGATGGAGACCTGAGTTCTTACGAATGGGACGTCCGCACCGATGGAGAACACGCTACAGACTCATATGAATCGACTGCATCGGTCTCACATGACTTCGATCCGGAAGAATTGGGCGTAAATCCCAAAGTTCTGGAGGATATACTGAATTCTACTGGCTGGAGAGTGATGATTCGACAAGAATTACTCAAACCAGCAAAAGATGAATTAGGAACAGACTATAATGTTGATCTTAATGGCACTTCTGTGGATATTTCCGGAAGCGAGCACGTTGGATACCTCGTTCAGTATAATATGGAGTTTATAGTCAATCAAGATACCCCAGACGAAATAATTGAACTATTCAAAGAACTGGTTACCGGCGATATGGATGATTCCGACAGATTGAGCAATATCTTTAATTGGACAATGAAGCAGGTACTTAACTCGCGCTTGCCGGCGGGACAACAGAAAAACTTAGACGAACACCTTGTTAAAACTTGGAAAGGATTTTTAGGAAGAAAATGAGCAAATATCTACAAGATCCAGAATACCTCTTTAGTATTTTAACTGCTCTCGTAAAGAAAAACGGGGGAAAAATAGAACTTACTGAAGAAGAAATGAAAAATGTATCTAAAGGAGATCTAATTGGTATGTATTATGAACCCGTAACAGAAACCCTCATACTTAAAGAAGTTGAACCAGAGGACATGCTCCAGGCAACCTCGATGGTCAGAGATAAGAAAAAGAACGAAAAGGTTTATGACAACTGATGATTAATAAATTTACCAAACACCCAAAAGAACAAGATGAAACATATTTGCAGCACATGCGTGCAGCATGGAAAATTTGTGCTACACTAAAGATATTGTTATTGAAATGTTTTATACATTCTATCTTTCCGTTTCTATTTACTGCAGCAGTATCGGACAAAATCGAATGCCTTAGAAAAATGACCAACAGAAAGGAGTCAAGTGACGATGAACTTTACGAAGTATACGGAGGAGATTAAATGAAACTTTTAGATCAGGCTTTGTCCGAATTGGATTTAAATGAGCTAGAGGCGTATGAAGAGGCAATAGAATTGTGGATCACATACGGAGGAGATTAAATGAAACTCCTACTTGAAAATTGGCGAAAGTATCTGGCTGAAAGCGAAAAAGCTCAAGATTACGGGTATTTATACCTTTTTGAAGAAGGCGCCGTTCGAAAAACATCATTCTATGATGCTCTCAATCTTTTGAGCGAGAACGAAAACGCCATAGAAACATTCCTTGAGAATTGGGAGCGTTCGGTTGACTATCACATTGAACAGATAGATGAAGGCGCTATAGCAGATTTAGCTAGCAATCCAATCTTATCTCTCTCGACTCAAGCCTTCATGCTTCTAAACAGGCTCAAAGAAAAGGCCGTTAAGTACGCCGGGAAGATCCTCGGGGTTATTAACAAAGTTCGTAGCTTTTTATCTCGTTTTGAAGAAAAACACCCCACACTCTACAAAATGGGCACTTTTGCTATCAAGATTGTTGTAGCAATATTAGTAATATATGCAATGAGTCATATTTTTGGAGGCGGAGAGGCGCAGGCTGGTAATATTCTTAGTCCGCCGGAATTTGGCGAGGATGGTGAAATTGTGCAGAGAATAACAGCGTCAGAAGAAGACTTGAGGAAAATTGGAGAGGCGGCCTCTAACGTGGAAGGTCTCAAGGAAGTTGGCCAAGAACTTCTAGAAATTGCCAATCACCCGGTAGATGTCGATGGCGGTACCGGAGGAGAGGTTTCATGGAAAGCTCAGAAAGTAATTGAACATGCTCTTCAGGTGATGGAGGGCGCCGACACTGCCGGCGGCAGCGACCTAGCCGCCCAAAATACGAGAATCTTTGAACCGTTGATAGATGCAGCAAAAGCCGCAGCAGAAGGAGCAGCGGAGTCTGCAGGAACCATACAAGCCACAGTAAGTGATCCCGCGGCAGCCAAGAAGGCGGCTCAGGCAGCAGAGATCGCGAAACAGGGCGGCCTGGAATGAAGCTCCGGCTTGAAAACTGAAAGAAATACTTGAAATAACGTCATAGATATGTTATTATTTATTTAGAATAAGGAATACCATATGAAAGTTTTATTAACGTGCACAAGTATCGAAGATAAAGAACGAATTGAAAATGCACACGACAGCCACTATCCACTCGGATTGGCATATTTACAGTCATATCTGAAAAAATATACAGATTATGAAGTTCAAACACACTTCTTAAACAACGTGAGTCAAGAAATTTGCCTTAATAAGATAAAAGAAGAGATAGATATTTTTAAACCCGACGTAATCGGGATATCGGTTATGAGCTTCAGCCGAACCAGTTCCTACAGGATGATTGAATACCTGGACGAACACCATCCAGATATTAAAATAGTATTAGGCGGCATGCATCCTACAATTATGTGGGATACAATACTAAAAAAGTACACCACCCCAGTGGTTGTTGTTGGAGAAGGTGAGCTTACTTTTGCTGACTTGTTAGAACATTTCAAGCACGAAAAGCCCATTAAAGACGTTAAAGGGATCGCATATCACAACGGGGAAAAGCCTGTAGTCACCGCTAGTCGGGACTTGATTAAAGATTTGAACATTTTGCCGGCGCCAGATCACAGTATTTTCTTATGGGAAGGAAAGACAGTCGCCAACCTATTAACAAGTAGAGGTTGTCCGTTTAAATGTAATTTTTGTGTGCTCGATCATATCTCGCTCCGGACGGTGCGAATCAGATCTGCCGAGAATGTGTGTGATGAGATTGAACAAATTTTGGCTGCGCGCCCATCAATTAAAATCATATGGCTTCATGATGATGCATTCATGATTAATAAGAAAACAACCATAGCGCTTTGCCGGGAAATCATTCGCAGAGGCATCAAGACAAGCTTTACATGTAGTGCTAGATTTAGGCCGGTATCAAGAGAGCTTGTACAGCTAATGGAGAAGGCTGGGTTCAACCACGTTTTATTTGGCTTGGAGTCTGGTGCTCAAAAAATTATGGATGATATGAAGAAGGGCGTCACCAAGGATCACATCAGATATGCAACAAGCCTATTTGCCGAAAGCAATATAAAGACGACCGCATTTTTGATTGTTGGGCTTCCGGGTGAAACACAAGAAACAATCAACGAGACAATAGACTTCGTACAGGAGATGCAATTTAATAATTATTTGTATTATGATGATATTGGCATATGTGGCATATATCCGGGTGCCGAAGTGTACAATATCGCCAAACGTAAGAAGTTTGAGATACCTGGGTATGGGCTCTTAGATGACGACTATTGGCTTACCGACGGAGAGGTACCTTATTATGAGTGCGAACACTCGATTGAAAAACTAAAGCAATGGAAAGAAGACATTCGAGGCGCAATTGCATTAAACAGAATAATGAAACCAGAACAGTTCTTATTACAAAAAAAGATGTTACCGTCCATAATAAAATATAGCTATAAGTTTGGTTTGCCGGGAATTATCGATCTTACCCAACAAACATTACAGAAACATAATTTAGTACAAGAAATGGTTCATACCTTTTTTACATCAAGTCCGTCGAAAATGATGCCAAAGATTGGTCTATCAGTAGAAAAAGAGTTACTTAGACAGGTCATGAGTCCTATGGATGTAGAAGAAAAGAAAATCTTCATAGAAAAATGGGAAATACAATCTAAAGCAGATAGAGAACAGACCTTCAGGTGGAGAAAACAGCGTGTAGCGGCCACTGATGAGTATATTAGACCCAAGGACCGTACAAAAAACAAAGAACTACTTATAGGAAATGAAACTCCTACTTGAAAATTGGCGATTATATGTGGAATCACGTAAAAATGCAGTACGGATTCTTGATAATATACCTCGCTGGTCTGTCGTGCAAAAGGGAGATGAATTGTTTCGATTCACCGGTACAAGTTTTATTCCATTAGATCACATAGATATAGGAACCAGCGGCGGGGTTGCTGAAAGATCGGCTCGGGACTGGCCGGGAGGAGTGATCCACATGAAAAGAGCAGAAATGCTTGATAACATAGAAGAGAATCCTAATTGGATAAAGGTGGCTTTAGATCCCATCCAAGCACGACAGATAGCAGATCAATTTAAATCACTTCGAGACCAAATAGAAAAAGATTACCTTGACCATGGATGGAGAGGGCACATGTTCACCGACGAGTACAAAAGAGATCATCCAGTCAATATTGACTTAAGCAGCTTAAAGGTTGAGCTAAGATGAAACTCCTACTTGAAAATTGGCGAAAATTCGTTAATGAAGAGTACGAGCCCATCACAACCCTTCGCATCTTCGACTTCGATGAAACAATAGCCCATACGAGGTCAGAAACGCGTGTTAAAGCCCCCGACGGCTCCGAAGCGACCCTGAGTGACCAGCAGGAGTTTGAAGCCTATATGAACGCTGCCGCGGCCAAGGAAGGAATAGAAGCTTTTGATGCTGTGGATGCTTTGATGGAGTTGGGTTATGAAATTGATTTGAGTGATTTCTCAATTGTTAAAGATCCAGAAGAAATTACGATCATCACCGATATTATGCGTGAGTTTCCTCCGGACTCCAAGACATATATTATGACCGCTCGACGGGGTAAATCTTTGGGGCCCATT
>Ga0208299_1002851_pt1 | contig 11320 bp, 7 predicted proteins | sample 15_taG_FD_184089 | JGI IMG/M metagenome (GOLD analysis project Ga0208299, IMG submission 184089) | Marine viral communities from the Subarctic Pacific Ocean - 15_ETSP_OMZ_AT15312 metaG (SPAdes) (version 2) | ecosystem: Environmental > Aquatic > Marine > Oceanic | place: Pacific Ocean | collected...
TCAGATGTATCAGGAATACTATCAGTTGTAAATGGAGGTACAGGACTAAGTACAATTACTAAAGGTTCTTTATTATATGGATCTGCAACAGGTACTATAGCGGCTACAGCCCCTATGTCTACAAATGGTCAGTTACTTATAGGTAATACTACAAATGGATATCCTTCTGTAGCAACACTTACTGCAGGCTCTGGTATGACAATTACTAATGGAGCAGGAACCATTACTCTAGCTGCAGCATTTTCAAGTGCAGCTGCTGTAATTGATATGAACACTTATAACATCAATTTAGATGCAGCCGCTGGACAATCATGGGTATCTGGAGATGGTGCTAATGAAGGAATGACAGTTGATGCAAATGGTTTAGCTACTTTCGGGGATAGTACTCCTACCACTGTAACTGCCACTGGACAAATTTCTTTACAAGGAGCCACAGCAACAGCTATAGAAATAGGTAATACTAACACCTATAAAGACTATACTATTAAATGTAGAAATGCTGCCGGAGGTGTACACGGAGCAGGATTGACCTTAGATGGCGCTAATGCTACATCAGGAAATACTAATGGAGGAGCAATTGTAATAGATGGTGGTGCATCTTCAGGAACTGGTATTGCAGGGTCAGTAACACTGACTGCGGGAGATCCAGGAGCTGGTGGTACAGAAGGAGCTATAAACCTTAAGACTCATGGGGCAGGAGCAGCTGAAAGTACAGCCTTCCTTATTAATTCTACACATGCTGCGTTATATAAGCCTTTACTGTATAAAGGGGTACAGACCCTTACAGGGGCAGGAGCAGTAGATGTTACCAATCCAATTACACATATAGTTACAACAGGAGTTAACGCACTTACTCTTGCAGATGGCGAAACTGGACAAGTAAAGATGATTGTAATGAAGACACATGGTGGTGATGGAACACTTACACCAGCTAATTTTGCACAAGGAACAACTATCACGTTCGACGCTGTAGGAGATAGCGTATCTTTGTTATTTACAAATGCAGGATGGCATGTCATGGGAGGCTATGGCTATGCAATTGCTTAAAAGGGAAGTTTAATCAATTATCAATTATAAATAAAATGGGAAAATCAAAATCAGAAGTAGTAAAAATTCAGGAAGCAGTAGATCTACTGCAAGCATTGTACAGTGTACAAGAACTAGAAGGTCTGCAGTTTGCTAAAAGAGTAGCAGCAAATATTAAAAGTGTTGAGGAGAAGTTGCGTCCTCTAGATGATACAATGAAACCTTCAAAAGAATTTGAGGAGTTTGCAAAAATCATTCAAGAAGTTCAAGGTGATGAAGAGAAGATTAAAGAATTTGAGTCTCAAAACTCTCATCTAGTAGATGAAAGGAAAAGTCAAATTGCAGCAGTTGAAAAACTACTTCAAGATGATATTGAGATGGAGTTTACTAATATTCCTGATTCAGCTTTACCTAGAACTATCAACGCTAAACAATTAAAAGGATTGGAACGATTAATCGTATAAACTATGGCAACAGTAAAATTTAGACTAAACGTATCAAGCTCTACAGTGGGTCCAGATAATCTGGATTTCACTGTAGAAAAGCTTGTTACAGTGACAGAACCTATAAGCAATATGTCAAAAGCCTCTGTACTAACAGGGGCAGACACAATTATGCTAACAACAGCGAATGTACAGTCGTATCTATATGTAAGAAACACAGATGCTACTAACTTTGTTACAGTTAAAAATGATGCAGGTAATACTCTTGCTATTCTCCGTGCAGGAGAATTTTCATTGTTTCCTGTAGCTGCAACTGCAGGCGCAGGAGTAAGAGCTGATACAGGCACATGTATAGTTGAATATGGATACTGGGCAGTAGCATGATAATAACCCCGATAAATAGCACTGAGAGTGCGGTGCATTTAAGCGGGTATGTTTCAGGTGTATCTAGTGCAAGAGACGTATGGCCTATATCAGCAGCCACTGCAACTATACCTATACCTGAGATTTTAAGACAGGTAACAGTATCTAGTAGTGCGGCTACAGATGTATCTACAAATGATGGTGCACATACAGTTGTTATTCAAGGCCTTGGTCCTACCTATAATATGGTTTCAGACACCATTACAATGAATGGTCAAAATGCTGTCCAAAGCACTCAGGCTTTTACAGCTATCAACAGTCTTGACGTAATAGATGCTGGAGCAGATGCATCAAATAAAGGAGTGATATATGCGGGTATAGGAACAGTAACTGCAGGTGTACCTGCAACTCCATATTGTGCAATAGCCCAAGGAGTTTCAAAATCAGAAACATTATGTTTCACTGTACCTAGAAACCATACTCTAGAAATAGAATCTGTATCTGTAGTACCTAAAACTATAGCTACTACGTCTCTTTTATGGAGTATAAATAAAAGTTATTTGAATGACACTCAAGAAATAAAACAAGTCATCTATACCTCTATGTATAGAGCGACTCAATTTGAAAGTATTCAAAAATTTGATACACCTATAGTATTCAATCCAAGAGAAACATTAAAAATGAGTGTATCGCAATTAAGTAGTGACGGGGATGTGCTAGTATATGTAGTAGGTAAACTTAAAGTAATAGATCCAAATGACACTTAAAGAGATCTCATACAATATACTTAATCTATATAGAGGAGGTAGATCGTCTAATAACGAACATATCTCTCTTAGACAGATAGAGTTTAATGTAAAGTATTACCGGGCAATGCTGCTTAGAAGAGACTTTGCAAAAAATGGAATGGTATCCAGGCACTCTGAACAAAGTTTAGGGTGTATAGAGCTTGAAAAAGTAAATGCATCTCAGTGCTGTAGCTTACCTATAGAGTGCGATGTAATGAGGACAGTGGTAGATATACCTCGAACTGTAAGATATAATTTTACTGATGCTATAACTCACGTAGCTGATCCTTCAGGTCTTATAACTATTCCTGTAGTAGATGCTATAACTGTCCAATGGTTACCTTATGATAGGTTCACTAAGAATACTAGGAAAGCATATATGATAGAGGATCGTATGTATATCTATAACCCGGCAGGTATGGATACTATAAACATACGAGGAGTATTTGAAGATCCAGAGGTAGTAGCTCAGTTCGAGTGTGATGGGGGAGACTGCTATGATGATGAGTCTGATTTTCCTCTCCCTATGGATTTAATTCAAGCTATTACAGATGGACTTGTAAAAGGAACATTTATGATGATAGCTCAAACAGTCTCTGATACAGAGAATGATACTTTACAAACTGGGCATGTAGCACCTCCAAAACAGGCAAGTAGTGACCAAAGGAAGTAGAGAAATATATAAGCAATACAAAAGCACTACAGAATCTCCTGTAGAGTATAAAACTTTTAAAGACATACTTGTAAAGTTTAATACTGCTATTATGGAGGGCCTGCTTGAAGGAGATACTTTTAATATGGGGAATAAACTCTCCACTTTAAGCATCTGGAGAAGAAAAAGAGACCCTCGTACAATGCGAGTGAATTGGAAAGAATCTTTGGAATACAAAAAAGAACTTGATTCTAAAGGAATTTCTTTGTATAATAAGGAGACTGGAGAAGGAGAGAAATGGTTGATATACTTTACCGATTCTCAGTACTTCAGATTTAGATGGCATAAGGACAAGTGTATGGTTAAGAATAAGACCGTATACAGATTCGATCCTACAAGAGGAAAGAAGGGAAATAAGGAAAAGCTTACAAAGCTTATCAAAGAAGATGACCTAGCTTATTTAAGGTTTAAAGAATATAAAAATGGCAATTTATAAGCACGTATCTAGTAAAGAAATAATTAGGAAGGTATTTCGTGATATAAAGCCAAGCACAGCTGACTTTGTACATGATGCTATAGAATGGATAGGAGAGGCTTTAGAACATATCGGAGCCGCACCACAGCTTTGCCGTAAGCAATGTGTAATAGATATTAAAGACCACAAAGGATGTCTCCCAGGTGATTTATACTACATAAATCAAGTAGCTGTAAATAGCTGTGTATCTCCAAGTGTAGATACTCAAATAGATACTGTAGTAGCTCAAATCAATACTTTAAACTCTAATATCGTCGATTACTCAGAGCAGTTAAGTACAACCACTGTAACTGGTGCAGACCTTAATGATACTAGAATAGCATCAAACAATCAGTTAAGAGATCTTAATGTAAACTTAGAGGTACTTACAAATATGTATTTTACTGGAGGGAGTTGCCTTTCACCTTTACAATACGGAGCAACTACATTTCATGCAAGTATTCATTGTGACGGATGTGTAAATGAAAATATACGTTATAAGGATACTTATATTATAGATTGTGATCATATTAAAACTTCTTTTACTACAGGTAAAGTATGTGTAAGTTATATGGCTTTCCCTACAGATGAAGAGTGCTACCCAATGGTCCCAGATGACATAAGTTATAGGGAGGCTATGTTCTGGTATATATATAAAAAGCTTCTTCTTTCAGGAACTCCGGGGAGAAACCCTAAGATAACATACGAGTTTACAGAGATGATGTGGCAACAGTACTGTGCTCAAGCACGTAATGCAGCTAATTATCCAGATATAGATAAGTATGAATCTTTCATGAATCAATGGGTGAGACTTGTACCAGATATTAACGCTCATAATTCTTTCTTTGAAACTCTAAATGATAGAGAGCAATTTACAAGTGATACCTTTTAAAACATGGCTCAAGACGAATCTAATCAGCCCTCCTCTATAAGATATATAAAGGGTCTTTTTAAAGATACCTCTCATATAGATCAACCTGCAGGTACTATACGGTATGCTAAGAACGCAGTTATAAATAGAACTTATGGGGCTCTTTCAAATGAAGAAGGTAATACCCTTATGGCTTCTATGCCGGAGTATAGTACAGTAATAGGAACTATACCTTTAGTAGATGGTGAGATAGTAATATTTCTTATAATCAATAACCCTAATATAAATTTTGATCATAAGTCTGAGATAGGTATCTATAAAAATTCTGTATATCAACCTATATTGAGTCTATTGGAGGAAGCTATCTCCCCCAATTTTAACCCTCTAAAAAGATCTTTAAAGTTTAATGAAAATTATCCTATAGAGGGAACTTCATCAGAGCAGGCGGACGGGGATCAAATAGTATATTGGACTGATGATTTGAATCCCCCACGTACTTTAAATATTACACGTCAAAAACAAAGTTCTTTAATAACCCGTATTTATGGTATAGATCCTGCTACATCTAACAACACTTCACATGTACATATTTTGGATTTGTTTCCTCATAGTGGACCTGTACCTCATATAAAGTATGAATCTGTAGATATGGGGGGTTCGTGCAAAAGTGGAACATATTATTTAGCACTTGCATATACAAATGAAGATCATACAACTACAAACTTTGTAGCTGTAGCGAATCCTATATCTATCGTACCAGCTACAGAAGGTGTATACCCTATAGAATCTTACGATGGAGCTCCTCCAAATACTTCTACAGGTAAATCTATTACATGGGATGTAAGTAATATAAATAAGGATTATAAGTATATAACCCCAGCTATAATATACAATATAGGTAATGGTAAAGAGGCTAGAAAATTACATGATATAGAGATAAATGATAGAGATAATTTTAGCATCACTTTTACTGGTAAAGAGGCTTCAGAAGAGTTTTCTGTAGAGGAGATAGTAATAGGTAATGTAAGCTATGAGAAAGCTAAAACCATATCTCAGTTAGATGGAGTATTATACCTTGGAAATCTTGAATCTAAAAAAGATCTTGGATATCAGAAGTTTGCAAACTACATAAAGCTTGAATCTGTAGTAAAAGAATTTGATCCTTTTGATCCTTTTGTTATTTCTCCTTCTAACCTGCAAAATAAGGTTACAGGGACAGCTAACTCTAGAGATCAAGGATATAGAGATACAGAGAATATTTTTAACCTTAAAGGGTACACAAGAGAAGAAGTATATGCATTCTATATAGCCTTTATACTTAAGGATGGTAGCATGAGCTATGCTTATCATATTCCTGGTAGGAAAGCTATGGAGAATGTACCAATAGCACAAATACCTGAGTTAGATATTGCAACTAGCTCCGAATGGGGCACAGCGCTGGGGATGCCTTCAGAGATCAATGAAGGAGAGCTTGTAACTAGCGTTGGAACTTACAATAACTGGCATATAATGAATATTACAGGAGGGTGGCAAAACCTTCTTTCGCACTTCTTTCATTGGTATGATTTTTCTAATGCTAACGCAGCAAATCAGACTGGTAATCAAATGAATTATTGGCACAATCTAAATGAGTTCTACCCAGACTCTGAGGATTTTGATGTCGTAGATGCAGATAATCCTACTACAGTTTTAAGTACTCTTAGAAATTCTAATGTAAGACATCATAGATTTCCTTCAAATTTAAATGAAGCTAGAACAACTGTTGTAAGTTCTAATGCTGAAACATTAACTTCTAGTCTACAGTCTACTAAAAAAGTAATAGTTTATTACACATGGTTTGGCGATATGGATTCGGAGGCAGATTGTTGCTCTGCGCAGGATGAGAATTATTTTATAGGTAACTTTTCCGGTACTGATTTAAATTCATCATCTATGGCTTCAGAATTAAATGCTTGGAATGATGATATAGTAGATAATGGTGGCACTATAGGAAACTGTTATCCTCCAGATGCACCGGCTTTGGACACCATTAACCTCGTGGAACAAACCCCAGGTTTTTTGGCATATTACTATACTGATAATCAGTGCTGCGTAGACGGTCACGGTATAAATCCTAACATGCCTTGGATATGGGGATGTGGAAAACATCAAGGACAGCTTGGTGATGAAGTAGAATTTTACTATAGTACTGGAAGACCTAATACAAATGACTCTGTAATAATAGGCTGGAGTAGTGGATGGGGAGAAGGAAATTGTGGAGAGGTTGTATATGGGTCTGTATACCCTGAAAATCCTGACTATCCAGGACAGCTTCACGTAAAACCTACATCTGCAGGAACGGACATTAATCAAGGGTGGCCAGCTGCGTCTACTGGTCCTAGACCAGGATGGATAGCATGGTCTACGTGTACATTTACCACAGATCCAGAAGCGAACCCTTCTTTAGAACATAAAGTTCAACCTTTAGGATTTAAACTTAGCCAATTAAAAGTTCCTGAAAGTATATGGGATCAAACACAAGGATTTAGAATATATCATGCAAAAAGAACTCATGAAAATAGAACTGTACTAGGACAAAATCCTGTACATCCGATGGCAAATTTAGTTGGAGTTGATACAGCACATTGTAAAGGGTGGACTAACTTTATAGGTGGAGATGTAGTGGTATCACAATCTGATTTTTATGCTCCTGTAGGTATTCCAAGACCAATGAATCCTGCATGGGGTGGAATAAATACAATTTCTTTTCATGATTTCTACTTGATGAATGGAAGGAAAGATATTTCAGCTGCTACACATATAAAACTACAATATGCTTTAAACATCTTTCAATATAGAGGAAATGTTAATTATTACGATGATGTCTTATTTGCAAGTAACCTTACAGGTGATGGAGATCAATCTTGTATGGAACCTTATGCATGGACAGCATTTTTTGCTGCAGGAGATCATCAAAGACTTGTAGGTAATAACGCCAGGTTAAACTTTATTTTAAAAGACAAAGCAAAAGCATACATTAATGGAGATAGTTGGGTAAAATCAAAAACTTTTGGATTTGGAAAAGATATTTATAATGTAGGTGGAGAGAGTATAATAGCCTTAGCTACAACACAAAATCTTCCTTTTACAATATCTGGAGGTGGAAATCCTGGTTCTGGCTGGCAATATAATAATTATGGTACTCCCCCCGCAAACGGTCAAGATTTCATTTTTGATCAATACACGCAGGGAGCACCACTTGCACCGTATAGTGAAGATAATACAGGATTACAACTTTTATTAGCAAATCTTAAAGCTTTTAAAACAAATCTTTACAATTCATTCGATAGACAAGACCTTGTATGGACAGGGTATGAAGTAGTTGGGGATGATTATAATAGATTCAATGCCGCAAGTCCCCTTTCAAAAACTACAGGGGATATATTTGGAGGAGATACATTTATATGTAGACATGGATATAGAACAACTTCAAGGTTTGAAGCATTGCAAAGTAACTTTTACCCTTCAAGTAATGATCTTAAATCTATATTCTTTGCTATTGTAGAAAGTACAGATAATATAAATTTCAGACATATTGAAAATCCAGAGTCAACTTATTTTCCAGGGGCTCCTGCTGGAGATGTTTTAGACCTTAAAGCAGATATAGATCTTACCTATGGTCCAGACCTGGAGACAGGTAATATGAAGTATAACGAGGCGTACTCAGAGGTCAATGATATAAAAGATGTATTTCCTCTACCTCTTACCACTGATATTGTAGAGGATCATTCTGCACGAGTTATAAGATCAAATAAACTCCAAAGAGATAGTCTTATAGATACCTATAGAATATTTAAAGAGGATCAGTATAGAGAACTCCCTACACATAAAGGAGAACTTTGGAAACTTATAGCTGCAGAGAATCTTATGTACTTCCATATGGAAGACACCTTGTTCAAAACAAAAGGAAAGCAAACTATGAAGCTTGGAGATGGATCCAATGCATATGTAGGTAGTGGAGATATTTTTGCTCAAGATCCTGATGAACTTATAATGGCTGATACCGGGTATATAGGTACAAGAGCACAAAGAGCATCTATTGTTACACCTTTTGGCTATTTCTCAGTTGACACTAAAACAAGAAAAATATTTCTTATATCCAAAGCAGGTCCCCTAGATCTTACAGGTAAGATATATGGTATGCAAAGATGGTTCCAAGAGAACATTCCTTTTGCATTAGAAGAGTATGGATTTGATGGGTTTATAGACAATCCTATAACAGGTATGGGATTTCATGCTATATGGGATGAAAGATATAATAGAGTTATTCTTACAAAGAGAGATATAAAACCTAGTGCTAGCTTTATTAATGCCTACAGTGGAGAGTTTGCATCCATAGACTCAGCTACTACAGCAGGAGCTACAGGAATTATATGGGTAGATGGTTCCTATTATAGAAGAATTGTCAGTCCTCCTTTATCATACTGGGAAGCATTTGATATAGACCCCGACAGTTCTCTTGCCACTATAGGGAGTTACTTTGAGTATACAGGATGGACTATATCTTTTTCAGTGGAGCCTACTCAAGGTAAAGCTGGAAGCTGGGCATCTTTTCATGATTACATCCCTTATATATACAGTACTTCAGGAATTGATTTTTACTCATTTGTAAAAGGAGAGACTACCACTATTGATAGAGGTATTTATAGGCACGGAAATAGTTCTCCTTTAGGAAGATTTTATAGTACCACTTACAACTTTGAAATAGAGATAGTACATAATCTGCAAAGAGGAAATAATAAACTATTCTATAGTTTAAACTGGTTAGCAGATGTTCTTGAACCTCAAGTCTCTGGTAACAGAGATATTAAAGACCTTAACGCAGGATTTACTTCATTCATAGTATATAACTCTACTGCAAACTCTGGAGAAATACCTTTAGAATATTTAATTAATACTAGAAAAACTGGTGGAACTTGGAAAGTAAATCAGTTTAGAGATATGTCTTTAGAGTTTGCAGACGCTTCTATTTACTATACAGGTGCTCCTTTTACAGGGGGTAATTATGGTATAACAGGGGTTACAGTTGCTGGTACAGTTACTACAAGTGTTCCTACAGCCACTTCTTTAGCAATGTTTACAGTGGATGGTATGAATGAAATATTTAATACCGCTTATTTAGATACCGTAAAACCTTGGCATAAACGAGGTAAATTTATAGATAGATTCTTAGCGTTCAGATTAATCTGCAACAACATAGACAATAATTTGATAAATTTGTATAATACTGAAGCTTACTATAGACTCCAAGAGAGATGAAATCAAAAACTTCAAAATCACAGTTTAAAAGGAGAAAGAGCGCTTTAAAAAAGTATCAGGCAACAGGTTCAGTAATAAATTCTAGTCAGGGTATTCAACTAGGGTCTTCTGGATTTGTAGGAGATAATACTAACCAATTTAGCGGGCAAGACACTTCTTTATCTCAGAATTATGGGTTAACTCCTGAACAACGCGCCACTATAACTCCAAAACCTACGAGCACAGATACTGCAGGCCCTAAGTCTTATACAGAGTGGAGTGGTTTAGATACTACAGGACAGGTTCAAACAGCGGTAGGAGTTGCACAAGGTTTGGGTAATATTTATGGGGCTGCAACAATGGATACTTCTGTAGATAATACTGCAGGATATTACAATAAACAGACACAAGATAGTATAGAATCTTCCAATAGAGGTGTGCGAGACTCTCAAATAGCCTCTACTACAGGGCAGACTATAATGGCTGCTTCCGCTTATGCAGGGCCTTTTGCATGGATACCACTGGTTGTAGGAGGTCTTACAATGGCCGGTGGAGAGATAGGAAAGGCTGTACATAAAGGAAAAGCTAAAGGTACTGCAGAAGATTACGGAGAGGCTATGGCTGCTCGAGGTAGATCTAAACAGCGTGCAGAAGCTATGAGAAAAAGGAATGAAAGATTTCAAGATGTAAACTACTTTGAGTCTACTGGTAATACTTATGCTAAAAAAGGAGGATTAGTAAAATATAAAACTGGAGGGAATGGCGTAACTAGAGTCTATGGAGATTACCATAAAGACGGAGGTATAACTGTTCCTTTTGGAGAGGTAGAAAACAAAGAGGTATTAGATGAAAGTCCTATCACTCAAAAGATTTTAAAAGATTCAAAAAAGGATTCTGGAATGTATGTCTTTTCAGAGTACCTAAACACTGACGGAACTAAAGGGTATGATGATCCTGACAAAACAAGTATAGCTGATGCTAGGATGGCAATAGAAAATGCTGATATATCTCCAAAGCAAAAGTTAGAATTAATAGCAGAACTTATGGATAACCAAGAAAAAGGAGCAGACCGAAAAGCAAAATTTGCTAAAAAGAACGGAGGTCTTATGAAGTATAAAACTGCAGGAGATGTTCCTGAGTATAAAGACGGTGGAGAGACAAATCCTGAAGATTTTAATCTACAAGCCTTTAAGGATGGAATTTTTGAAATGGAATCCTTATCGGCCCCAGATCCTTACCTAGCACAAAACTCTACAAGTAGTGCTTCAGGAAAATACCAACATCTATGGAGACTGCATGGTAAAAGCATACAAGAACAAACCGGTTTAACTAAAGAAGAGTACCTAAATAACCCTGAAGCTCAAGAAGCCTTTATGGATTACTGGG
>Ga0208299_1002852_pt1 | contig 11320 bp, 2 predicted proteins | sample 15_taG_FD_184089 | JGI IMG/M metagenome (GOLD analysis project Ga0208299, IMG submission 184089) | Marine viral communities from the Subarctic Pacific Ocean - 15_ETSP_OMZ_AT15312 metaG (SPAdes) (version 2) | ecosystem: Environmental > Aquatic > Marine > Oceanic | place: Pacific Ocean | collected...
ATCACCGGAGTGATTAAATAATGGCTATTAAAAAATACTATGCTACGAAAGATAACACAATAACGAATGCTTTTAAGCCTAATCTACAAGACAGGGCCACCGACGCAAATATGGGACTTTCTGATATTCTAGAAACATTCTCCATATATGGCCAGGCCACATCTGGATCCACTGAATTGGAAAGAATTTTAATTGAATTTCCAATAAGTCAAATATCCTCTGATAGAACCTTGGGACTCATTCCTGCTGCTGGCAACATTAGCTTTTATTTGAACATGTATAATGCTCCAAATAGTCAGACAACACCGAGAGAACTAACTCTGACGGTCCTGCCTATATCTGGAGCTTGGCAGGAGGGTACAGGATTAGATATGGATGAATATTCAGATGCTACCGGACAAAATGAGGGATCGAACTGGATCAATGCCGGCCGAAACGATTCTTGGGTCCACGAGGGAGGAGATTATTACACCTCCCCTGCTTATTCTCAAACATTCCCAATAGGAAATGAAAATTTAAAAATAAATATAACCCCTCTCGTCGAGGAATGGATCGCAGACACCAAACCAAATCACGGAATAGGAATTCATCTAACTTCGAGTCAGGAAGCCTACTATTCAGAATACTTTCCGAGAGAGTCCGTTGAATTTGACGGTTTAGCATTCCTTTCAGGAACATCAGATACCGATCTGGCCAGCGATTCTACAATATCCGCTTGGATTAAACAATCCAACAACACGGGCACGAGATATGTGCTTTTTTGGCAAAGAAGTACGGCAACAAGCTTCAGGAGGGTTTTACAAATAGATCCCGCAGGCGCCGCCATCACTTATAGAAAGATGTACTCTGGAGGGACCACCACAATAACAACTGATGATTCCATCCCCCTAAACACCTGGACCCACATAACAGTGACGGACACACAAGACTCAGGAGATATTCCCTCAATTTATATAAACTCAATCTCCGCTTCTGCAACGGTCACACAAGGCATAGGTTCCGCATTAGCTGATGTCGATATGTTTGCCATTGGGGGATCAAAATCAGGAGCTTTATATAATTTTTCTGGATATATCGATGATGTAGCATCTTTTGATAAAATTTTAAGTCCTGGAGAAATAGTGAGCATCTATAATGACGGATGTCCAGCCCCCATTAAAGATCTTTCTATTTACGAAAATCTCTCAAATTGGTGGGTCCATGGTGATGACCCAAGAGACGAAATTAATCTTGGAACACCGCCCACAGAAGTAAGTATTTTTGATAGAGCAGGTAGTACAAATCTTTATGCTACGGGATCGGGTGGCATGACCATCACCGCAGGAGCTTGTGTCGGCCAAAATGGAACAGTTCCAGACAATAGTAATGAAATTATCAACACTCTTGGTGCGACGGAGAGTTATTATACCAAGAAATTTTTTGGAAGAGGCTCAGAATTCTTCTTTAAGAGGCCCACAATTGAAGCAATTTGGGATTCTTCTATAAAAGATGAGAGGGGCGACTTTTATGCCTCCAGTTCGCTCCTTCCGGCTTCTGAAAACGAAAGAACAATTTATCTTTATAATAATATTGGCGGAAGACTAAGGGATATTCCATATGTTTCAACAGGAGAAATATATGTGAAAGTATACACCTCGGCATCCGCCGGCCTGCTGCTCACACCCACAGTGATCACGGGCGGATATGTTTCTACTGGAATTTATTCCGCCTCATTTGCACTTGATACTACATACGAAAAGGTTTATGACAGGTGGTTCAATTCTGCACTGACAACTTGTTATCACACGGGAGCAATTGATATTAAAACTCATGCAGCTTCGGGACACAATCCTTATCCAAATTATGTAACAAATTTGACAAACTTGAGGCCCACATATTATACTCACGAAACAAATAGGTTTAGATTTTACGTGCGACAAAAAGACTGGAGCCCAACTATTTACACCGTAGCGACTGCAAAAAATGACACACTTATAATTCAAAGTGGTTCATATCAGATTCACAGAATCACAGATAACCTTTTGGTTATTCCATACAATACAGGCAGCAGTAAGGGTACAGAAATGTCTTTTGATGTTAGCGGCAATTATTTTGATTTACAGATGGACCAATTAGAGCCGGGATACTCATATGGAGTAAAAGTGGCTTATTACGAGGAAACTGTAGATAGCTATGTGGAACAACCCTATATGTGGAAATTCAGAGTATGGACCAATTAGAGCCGGGATACTCATATGGAGTAAAAGTGGCTTATTACGAGGAAACTGTAGATAGCTATGTGGAACAACCCTATATGTGGAAATTCAGAGTAGAAGAAGTATGAGTATCAGAGATTTATTCTTAAACAAAAACAATAAACTTTTATCAAAAGATCCAGAGTCATTGAGAAATGATGCTGAATCAATCGATAATATTGCTGCGACAAGACAAAACCGCGATAGGTTTATTCCCAAAGTTGACTTCTCAAATCCAAAGAATTTCGCTAACTTCGGATCAGCTGAATCTTATTATGAAGATGCGATTACAAGAATTTATGAAAATTATCCTTACGATGGTTCTTCGAAAGAAAAGCAGGAATTTTTAAACAACTCAACTTATATCGATCTTTGGATGCTAGAGAACAAATATCCCCGAACAAACGGCTATATAACGATATCAGCTGATGGCTGGGGTGCCTCCACGACGGCCCCAGATGCCTCAACGAGCTATTATGGAGAGCCGGAGGATAAAGAGTATATTTATTTTTATGGAGGACCCCATAAAGCAGCTGACAAGACAAATGATGGTTTTATTCAAGAATCATTTGACAAATCCAATATATATGATACCGATATTTATGATGATGTTGGATACACTGGAAAAGGAACACGAGAAAGTAATCTCAAGACAAACTTCGACAATGGTGTGACTATTGAATTTTGGTTGCAAAAAGAAGCATTCGAACCAGCCGACACAGGAAAAGAAGTTATTTTTGACCTATGGAATAATACAACATCCTCTGCAGGTTCTTACGGTCGAATTTTACTACAACTCTCATCATCCGTCAATAATAATTTTAGATTATCTATTCAATCTGGATCTTCTGTTCCATTCGAAGAAGAGCCATTTGGAAGCTCAACTACTCAAACCACCCTTCAAACATTCGGGCATTATGCTTTTAGGATCTACAACTCTGGATCTGTAGTCAACGTTGATTATTATAAAAATGGACAATTGCTTGAATCGAAGACTGGTGGAACCTCTTTGAGCGAAATAACCGGTGCACTCAGGGCCAATCTTGGTGCACTGACTAGTCCCGCCGTCGTATCATCTGCAGAATATGCTGATCTTGGCTGGGGAAAGCTTTCTGGCTCTCTTGACGAGTTTAGATTTTGGAAATCTAAAAGAACATCGGAAGATATAGGCCGCTACTGGTTTACACAAGTTTACGGAGGCACGAACACGGATATTGCTAATACTGATTTGGGGGTCTATTATAAATTCAATGAAGGCATCACCGGGTACTCTTCCATAGATTCTTCAGTACTAGATTATTCTGGACGAATAACAAATGGAAAATGGACCGGCTACACCTCCAATTCAAGAAACACAAATTCTGCTATGGTGCTATCTAATGCCGCGACATCAGAGTTCAAAGACCCGATTATCTACAGTGAACACCCCAGAGTGGTGTCAACAACTTCGGAAATGAAGTCATCTGGCTCCGCACATGACCAGATTAATAATTCTTCTCTCTATAATGGGTTTCCCCTTTGGGTGGTCGAAAATGATAATGATGGAGAGGGAGACTTAAAGAAATTAACACAGATAATGTCCAGCTATCTGGATACATTACAGTTGCAAATACAAGAATTACCAAAAATACAAAACATTTCATATTACAGCGGCTCATATTCCAAAGAATATCCTTTTATGGCAGAATTAATAGAGGGCAGAGGTATGGTGGCACCAGACATCTTCGCCAACGCAGATGTCCTAGAGCAAATATTTTCCCGATCTGAGACAGATTTATATTCTTCCAACCTGACAGAAGTGAAAAATCTGATATACAGAAATATCTATAACAACTTAGTATACATATATAAATCAAAAGGTACAGAAAAAGCCTTCAGAAACCTTGTTAGGTGTTATGGAATCGATGATTCTTTGGTGGATTTAAATCTCTATGCCAACAATCTTACTTATAAATTGGAAAGTACATATGAGTTTGACTCGGAAAAGAGAAGATATTTAGATTTATACGGACCTAGCTCATTTGGAGCTACAATTTATCAACAAACTTCGAGCACAATTTCAAACAGTGTCTCTTACATTTCAGCTTCTGGTGCTGATTTAGAAAAATATACCTCATTTACATTAGAATCAGACATCATTTTACCAAAAAAGAGGAAAGAATCGGAAAGAAACTACTTTGCAACCGGTTTTGTGACATCATCTCTCTTTGGGTTTCACACCGCAGATCTAACTGATACCACTAATTTTGCATGGCCAGCTACAGATTATGATCTAAGAGCCTATATTATTAGGCCACCAGACAATGGCAATAAGCAAGACGCTTATTTTATGCTGACTAGTTCTCATTTTGCATTAAATTTGACAAGTTCATTATTCAAGGAGGCTTATAACAACACAAGATGGGGTGTTAGTGCCAGATTTTATCCTGAAAAAATCTCAAATAATATTTCGGGGTCAGAAGATACTAATTATATAATCAATTTCACGGGATATCAGAAAGATTTAGATGTTTTGGTCAACAGCTTTAGCTTGACGGAAAGCATTTCCACCTCCGAGTTCTTAACGAGCCCAAAAAGAATTTATGCAGCAGCCCACAGACAAGATTTTAGTGGATCAATTATAGATAAGACAGATATAAGGCTCGGATCAGTCAGATATTGGATGAGCAAGCTGGAAGATAAGGAATTGACCGCCCATGCCGAAGATCCAACAAATTATGGCACACTAAGCCCTCTTCAGAGTCCATATCTTTATGCTTCTTCTCTGGATGACATCGAAATTCCGAAAGAAAAGACATTAGCACTAGATTGGGGATGGGATATTGTGTCTACATCCTCCGCAACCGGTAAATATCAGATATTAGATAAGTCATCCGGCTCTGCAAACGACCTGGGGAGATATGCTTGGATGTCCAATGTGACAGAGAGACAACATCCCGCAACAGGAGATTATAATGCTGCCTCCACCAAGGTTGTGAATGTAGAATATATACCTGTTGCTAGGGTAAAAAACCCAGAATCTCTCAACTCTACATTGACAACAATCAATATCTTAAGTGAATTCGAACAAGAGACTTTCGATAGGAATACAAGACCGACCACTTTTCACTATTTGCTTGAAAAAAGTATGTATTCCGCGATATCAAAGGAAATGTTGCGCTATTTTGCAACAATAACTGATTTTAACAACCTTATAGGCGAGCCTGTCAATAAATACCGTACTGAATACAAGGATTTGGCTAAATTGAGGCAACTTTTTTACGAAAATATCGAAAATGAGCCAAAGGTAGAGAAATTTATAGAGTATTATCGCTGGATCGACTCATCATTGTCGACAATGTTACAACAATTAGTTCCAGCCAGCTCCGATGTCAGTGATGGCATCAGGAATATTATAGAAAGTCATGTTTTGGAGAGAAACAAGTACATTAACAAGCTCCCCACTCTGGGTAGCATTGATACTGACATATCTGGCGGACTATATGGTGTGGAAAGATCTTCATATGCTTGGAAATCGGGAACACCAACACTTCCATCGTCTCCTCCACCCACCAATGAACACTGTTATTGGTGGAAATATAGAGCAGATAGAACAAATTACAGAATAACTTCAGGAGATGCTGAAGTCGACGCAAGTCGAAATGCAATTCTCGCCTGTGCCCAGTCACAGATTAATAGGAGAAACTTCTCCCCTGTCCGTGTCACAATGAAAAAAGAAGACATTTATAATTCCGGGATGAATAGTTCGAACAATAACATCACAGATTACACCAAAGGTGCTCTTAAATTTGATTCCACACAAGGAATGCTCTTTGAGGCTTCAAAAGTTAAAGACTTTTTAGATTGTTTGGATATTATAGACCCAATGGAGAAAAAGAAGTGGTCATATGCTGCCCAAAATGAAAATGAATCAGGAGATTATTCAGTCAGCGAAGGAGATTTGGTAGCCCCATTTGTGGCAATTAGCTCCTCGGTGACCACAGGATATATTAGCGAGGTAAATTCCAACTTTAAACAGGGATTCTCTTTAGAAAATATGCACACTGATACTTATTCTAATGGTGAGACCCCACTACAGGGCCCATTCACTGAAAAATATGTGGGTGGAAAACAAAATCGTCACATTGCTCTAAATAAGGGTACTGATACTGCTGATAATCGCCCCGAAGCATGGAAATTGGAGTTTCAATCGCCAAATCCGGCTATTAAAATTGTGCATCAGCCAGTAAATCTACCCCGCGCGGACATGTACCGTGGTCTCACAGCAAAAATGCCTCTCAATATTGCCAATATCAAGGCAAATACTACCACAGGAGATGCCGGTAATTACTCAAAAGATTATGAAATCGTTCAAACCACAGGAAGGACCATTAATAATGTAGCATATACTAAGGCCGGCGGCTTCACAATTGTAGACAAGCCTTCTCCATATATAGCTGGAATGGATGATTATGAAAAGCCCCAAAGAGGAAGGACCGAACATGTCTTTGTTAACAGGTTCTCATCTCCAGGGTCTCCAGATACTGCAGGGGATTCCAACGGCGGCCCTGCATTAGACACTTTCGCCGCCGAATATTCGCCATACAATAACTTAAATTACAGAAATACCTCTGTTAGAGATATCGAGACTCTATTATTGGCCTCTCATGTTAATCAATTTGGATTTTATTCCGATAATTTCGGAATCGGCTCCGGTCCATCACGGGTAAGTTCTCCTAACTATGCCGGCACGGGCAGTATTTATCAAACAAACCGTAATCCGATTAGGCAGCTTAAATATTCGGGAGATTCAAGCATTACAGCTTCCGTTTACGACAATTTTTATGTTCAACACCCCATTCCGAGGTCAGATTTACAATATGCTTGGATAACGGCTTCATGTATCTCATATGACACATTCGGATATCTACCGTATATCGGAAAAGTATCATCGTCCGGCGGCGAGGTATCCTTAGTAACCTTTTCACCGGCTAGTGATTTCGTTTCCAAAAATAGAAGCGGATTTACGGGGTACCAGAAGAGGTTTGGAGAAGATAGGAATACACTTGGTATGACAGAGGCGATCTTTTTGCCAACGGTATATAATGGGCTCAATTATAACATATATGAGCCGACAAACCGCACGAATGGGTTCACTGGTTACGAGATAAAGAATTCGATAATGGTGGATATAGCCAACTACAGCAATTCTGCACTTTTGGACGGGACATTTTCTGACGACGGAGAAGCAGCCCTTTTAAATGCAGTCTTACTTAAGCGAAACGGCCCATACCAACATCCGACATGGAAGCAGATTAGAAATTATGATAATCCAGTGGTCAAAAATAGAAGACAAAATGGGCTAACTGCCTATAACAAAACAAATATTGACTCAAATGGGATGGTCAGATTCTCATCCACAAAAATTCTTAAAGATCCGGCCGTCATTAGCAAATTCAGGCCCTTAGAGTTCGGCTTGAAAACTTCCATGGATTCTGAAGATGGAAAAAGAGTCAATTTAGAAACTATTAGGCTTGAAAGTTCTTATGGCAACGAAATAGGCCGCTTTGCAAATAATGAGATAACTTATGATCTCTTGAAAGATAAGATAACAGACAAGGAAACATCTTATAGAGCCATTTACGGCATGTATGCTGATGGGAAAATAAGAGAATCGTCTTCTCCAATTGATGGATTAGAATATCTTACCTATTCAGAGCAGGTATATCCCTCATCCATAAACTGTTATTCTAAGGCCAACCGCGAAAGAATTGGCTTTAAAAACACTTTTTGGAAAAATTCACGAGACGAACGCAATATATTAGGGCAAGACAAGTTTGATGGGAAAAATTCACAAGGATTTTCAAGAGAACAGAGTGCATGGTCATTGGACGCCGCAACGGGCTTTGGAAATACCGAAGCTACATCAGCATATTATGCAAACAATTACTCATCAGGATCAGCCGGAGAATTACAAAATCAGTATACCTTTTTTTGGCAAATAAACTCGACCGGATCCGCCTCCGATTTGCGCCCATCACCCATTTTATCCAGAAAGAATGAAATAAATAGTAAATATTCCGTTGTAACCCCGACTGGCATGGAATCAATTGTAAATGCAGCGACAAGTTCGACTTATTTGAGTACCTTAGAAAATACCAGCTCCTTCTTTACAGCTTTAATTCAGACACCATATGGCATCCCTCTGGACAGGGGAGGCACCGCAAAATTTGAAGCACACACTCTCGCTGGGTATGTGAAGGGTGGTATTTTTATTAGCTCATCTGCAACACCTTTTTATGATAAGTATGAGCAGTACAATCTTGAAATGAGGTTAAAGAATAAAGACATGTCTTTGGTTCCAGAATTTAAAATCGGAGATCATATAAATTCATATCTTAACGATTCAAATGGATTCTTGACAGAAGCCGATGATCTATTTTCTATATTTGGAATAAACGAGCAGGAAGATCAATCAATATCATATACTGATTCATTTATGCAGACAGAGACATATGCCATAAAAGTAGGTGATCTGGCCCCTTCGAACAGTGCTGGCAGTGATTTTTACAAGATATACTCATTTTCTGACTTTATGCAGCATTTTGAGGTCCTCGATAATGATCATCGGGATTTTGGAATGCCACAAGGTCTAACATTATCGTGTCGTGCTCTTATGAAATTTATTCCTTACGATGGTTTTTATCCAGCAGAGAGGACACTGGATATCGCGAACGCTTTCTCTCAATCTTATTCGAGCTACATTAACTTTTCAGGCAGCATTACCAGTGGAGACATTACCGATCCGCTGAGAATCAGGCCCATATATGAGACCATGTTCTCTCCTGGGATTTTGTTTAATACTATTAAATCTGGAATCGCGGTTGATTACCCAATTTATACAGGGTCTTACGATATAGTATTATACAAGACTGGATCCGGTGGCACAGCCACCACCATGTCAGCTTTGGGAACAGGCTCGCAGGGAGGGGCAGGTTGGGATTACAGGATAGGATTCGAGACCCTTCTGGAGCCAGAGAAAATAAATAATATACCAGTCATGGACATGAATGTTGGAATAGGTACTACTCGGCTGACTACTGCATCTAACTTTTCGTCTGCTTCACTTTCTGCCCCTGTTGGTTTAAATTCATATAAGTTAATGATAAATAACTTTTTAGGAGAAGTTCCAGATTTCTTTTTAGAAAATGGACTAACGAAGTTTACATCAAACAAAAAAGGCAATATAACTCCAGAACCAAGCACAACATATGGTATGAGAATTCGAATGTACCGATCTATGAATAGGAATCCGGATGTAATTGGTTCCTTCAGGGTGCCTCAAGATATTATTACAGCCACCGATCTATATGAGACGATGACAATGTACAGTAGACCAACCGCCTTTGGCCCACCCGTGGCAGGTTCCGACAATGTATTAAGCGGTACTTTACAATGCGACAGTACCTGTGGTATTAATCCATCTTTTACACCTCCTTATTACAATGGTGAGGCTTGGGCAGATATTACATATACTAGCCCTGCATCGTCGTCGGCAACAACGATAGAAGATATAATCTCGTCATCATCAATTAGTTATCTTAGATCCTCACGGGGCCATGGCGGAGTCACCTCGCAGGTTTGGCCAATGCCATCCTCACTGGAGGCAGGCACTGATTATCCATATAATGCAGCCAATACAGCAAATAATTTTTCAATGCAGATAGATGCATCGATGAATTTATTGGTGTTAGACTCATCAGGAAACTGGAACATACAAACAAAATTTGAAACTCCAGTATTAAATTTTGGAGACAAAACCAAGCGCCCATTGAATTTTAGCAACATAACTCTTCCGTCTACCGGATCAACTGGGGGATTGGCTGATTGGTATAGCGGCTTCGGCGGCCAAACCACCACTCCAATTGGAATGTGGCACCAATTTGGACTAATCCCGGAAGAGAATCAAGGAATTTATACTTCAATCCAGGATATAGATGTCGAATTCTTAAAATATGGACAAGAAGAAGCCCCAGCCGCCGCCGAAGACACCAAGTCATTAATTGATTTGGTCGGTTTTAAAAAATCGGAAAAGAGAATAGGGGAAATTAAGGACACAAAAACTGTCTATGAGGCAATAGTCGCAATCCCCTTCAAAGAACATGAAGATTGTAAAAAGACATTCTTTCAGATTAAAAAGGACTCAAAACAGTTTGCAGACCTGAGCAACAAGATGAATAAGTTCGTTTTCCCTCCTCAATTTGATTTCTTGAGAAATAAGAAAACTAAACCACTCGCAATGTATGTCTTTGAGTTTGAGCATACTTTTGATAGGGACGATTTGTCATATATATGGCAGAATATATCTCCAAAATTTGGAACATCCTATAAAACAGCACAGGCTTCCGTGTCTCATCCGCTCTTGAAGGGTGAATTATTATCTAGCTTATCTGGGCAGGTAAAGTGGATGGTATTTAAAGTAAAGCAGAGAGCAAAAACTAACTATTATGATAATGTAGTGGGATCAAAAGCATCCCCTGCAGGCATGAGTGTTAATAATCAAGAAAAGTTTGGATATAATTGGCCATATGATTATTTCTCTATGGTCGAGTTTGCAAAAATCGACTCTACTGTTCAATTTGGCAAAGGTATCGATGATGACATTGTGACAAGCCCCACTTCTTCTGGGGATTATGTCGGAAAGAATTTAGTGAAAGACATGGCAGACACCTCTTCGAAAACACAGAGTGAGATAAGAGAAATTAAGATGGGGGTCGAAAAGACTGTCCAAGCGACGAAGACCATAGATAAGGATAAAATCAACAAATGACTTTTATGAATAAAAAAGAGGAAGTACTCGATATAAAATTAACTCAATATGGAAAGAAGCTTTTGTCAACTGGTGATTTTGATCCGGTCTACTATACCTTTCATGATGAAGGGGTCCTCTATGATTCCGATTACGCATCTTTTGTCGAATCTCAAAATAGCATCGAGGGGAGAATACTTGACGATACTCCAACTCTGAGGACACAACATAACTTTACTTCCGCAAAAGAATCGGGAGGGGTAATAAAAATAACAAATCCTGATGGATCTACAACAGA
>Ga0208299_1002853_pt1 | contig 11320 bp, 10 predicted proteins | sample 15_taG_FD_184089 | JGI IMG/M metagenome (GOLD analysis project Ga0208299, IMG submission 184089) | Marine viral communities from the Subarctic Pacific Ocean - 15_ETSP_OMZ_AT15312 metaG (SPAdes) (version 2) | ecosystem: Environmental > Aquatic > Marine > Oceanic | place: Pacific Ocean | collected...
TGGGAGTCGAACCCACGTCCAAAAAATATCAAAAACAATGTCATTCACAAGATTAGTCAGTTATTTGACACTGACAAACTTAAATCCCTCTGCGCGTACCATCAGTTTTTCTTAAAACTGAAAATGATTAGTATCTGTTAAGAAAGTCACTAATAACTTCCGACTACGCAGCTAGTGCGTACTCAATTTCAACGTTATCGTTGGCAATTATAAAGTTTGAGTATTTTTACTGTACTACTCATACAGTCTTGCACATTTATTTTATTCTTTCTCTGTCGAAACCGTTTCGCCCCCGCGTTCAAAAAAAGGTATTATATCATATTTCTTTATATATCTATTAAGTTCCATATAATCAATACCAAGAAATCTTGCCGCTTCTTTTTTAGTTCTTGCTATACTTAAAGCAGTCTTTAAAAGAGCGTCTGTTACAGTATGTCTAGTTATTCTCCAAAGAGGCATGCCGTAAAATTTACCGCATAAATATCTAGTTGAAAGTTCTAATTTAATAGCTACTAAATCTTCTAAAGATATATTATTAATATCATTTAAAGTTGAGTTAGTAATTTTCTTTTCAGTTTTAAACTTATTAATAATACTATAGCTTTCATATTTAGTTACTTTCTTTTTTCTTTTTCTATTCTTCCAAGTCATAGCTTATGGTTTTAATTATAGCATATTTTTCGGGATAATTTAAGTGATATTATTTTATTGGATTAAAATTCGTCGGATGGAATGTTAAAAACGTCAGCATCTTCTATAGGCAGTAATTCCGGATCGGTGTCGATACCTAATTTTTGTAAAGCTGCTTCGGCATATTGAAAATGGCCGGTAAGAGGCTTAATTTCCGGATCTCCTTCGAAACCAGCTAATTTTGTGCCCAACATATTAATAAAGAACCATTTATAGAAATTTTCAGCATCTTCGCCACTCAATTGATCAAACTCAGCCATAACTTGTTTTCTGGTCGCATTATATAACTTCGCAGCTGCTCTTGGCCCAGCGCGATCAACATCATCCAAAGATGTGATCAGTTCTGAAACTTTAAAATCGTGCTCTTCTTCTTCTGTTGGCTCTTGAACTTCTTCTTCAGGTTCGGTTATTTGAAGCTTTGGATCTGTGATCTTCATCGTCATCTGCTCATCGTCTTCTTCTTCGACCTCTTGTTTTTCCGGCACTTCTTGTTCTTGTATCAACTCGTCAGCCGCGACAGCAGAAGTCTCGAAACCGTTTTTATCAATTTTTTCTGCTGCTGCTTCTGCTGCGTTTCGCAATTTCATATCTTCAGAGAAAGCAGCTTTAAAAAGCCATTTCCAAGTAGAGATAAAAGCCTTTCTTTGATCTGGACTTGTAGTTAGACGCTTATAGGCTTGTTTTGAAGTATCCTTTATTGCTTGAAGTATTACTTCTAATTCGTTTATTCCAGTAGAAGCGTGAGGAACGACTTCTTCTTTTTCATTTAAAAGTTCAGTTTTACTTTCTTTGATTAAAACGCGAATAACTTTACGAATTCTTTGCTCTTCCAGTAATTGAGTTTGTTTTTTCTCTTTCATATAACCTTCTAGAAGTTTACGTAAGACTTTACGAAATCTCTGTTCTTCTTTTAATTCTGTTAAGAATTCATCGCGATTAATCATATATTATACTCCAAGTTTCTGCAATAAATAGTTTAATGCTTCGTTTACTTCTTGTTCTTTTATTTTTCTGCGCCTAGGTCTTCCAACTGGACCAGCATAGCCGGCCAGACCATGCTCTTCCAGTTCTTCCTCTTCTTCTAATTGTTTTCTTTTTTCCGCAAGAGATAATTCGCCAGGCCCATCAGCAACGCTTAAAGCACCCTTTTCGCCTTTTGGAGTTGCTAAGCTTAAGCCGCCACCATATCTTGCGCCTGCTCCTTTAATCCAACTATCAAACTCACCCGATTTTACAACCTCTAAAGGCATCGATAAAGGAAGCGCTTTGTGTACTACATTTTCAAGATGATCTTTTCTGGCGTTTTTGCTTTTTTCAGATTCAACAAATTTATCGTTTATTATTTCTACTGCTGGGGGATAATTATTGAGGGCTACAAATTCTTGCCATGTCTTGATCTTAGCGTGTTCTTGTTTGTATAGCTCATCCGAGACATTCCAGATCTTGTTAACTTTGTCGTATACCGGCGACGTTGGGCTTCCATGCGCTCTCCAATCCTGCTCTGAGCGAGTTGAAGTCGCTGGAACCATATTAATAATATCTATAAGCCGCAATCCGAGTGATTTATAATAATTTCCAGAATCATATTGACGGAGGCTCTTTACCACACTGGTATGTCGCATCGCATCCGCGATTCTCTCAAATTTGATCGGAGGCTGCTCGCCCACCGCGAGGAGATCATCGCGGCTAGCCCAAAGCTCTCTTCCTGCCGACATTCTCTTATCAACCCGAATTTTAGTAAATAATGAACTCGAATGATATGGGTCTTTAATTGTTTGAGAGGGCACAGAATAGTATATACGATTAATGCCGTTTTTCCACTTACGTTGACCATAATACATTAATGTAAATATCTGATTAATCATCGTGGATGTAGCGCCTAGCTCGATCCACTTCTCCATATTTTGAGCATCACCTCGACCGGATCGTGAATCTAGATTCTTAATTGTTAAATAAAAATCTTTTTTTACCCTGTCAGGCACTTTTTCTTCTTTGGATTTAAAAAATCCTTCCTCTAAAAGAACTTCATCAGCTAGCCCGCGAAAAATACCCAGAAAATGCTGGGTATTCTCCTGTACTATGCCATTTAATCTATTTTTAATCATTTCATACACTTCGGGGTTTTTAAATCCCATAATCGTCTCAAACTCATCTTCAGTGGCGTCTTTTAAAGCCAATCTACATGTAGTTCCGCACATTTCACCATATTCAGGTATTTCTATAGAAACGTGAGGAGCGACTTCTATGCTCCAATCAAATCCTTCTTTAGTTGTGCCTTCAGTTTTTGCAAATCTAGGATTTTCCGCCATATCTTTAGCGCCGACTAAATAAACCACTCTATGCGTTTCAGGATCATAGTTATTAGTTATTTCTTTGGCGTAGTAAGGATTTTTAACTTTAAATATCACATTAGGATCAATTCCGTGTGCTTCTATGATTTTTTTCTTTTGTTCAAAGGTAAATGGCGAATTCGGTTTGGTTTTTGCGTCCGATGTTGCGATAAAAGCATTATCATATATATCTTGAATGCCGGTACCGCCCTCGTCCCCTTTAAATACTTTAGCGTGATGCTTGCCCATTGGTTGGAACCTGCCTGGATAAATTGCTATGATTTCTTTATCATTATCGGCTTCGTTTTGCTCTAGAACTGCTTCTTTGAGCATCGGAGGTATATTGCCTCGCCCAAAACGAAATAAACCCAAAAGTTGGTTCATTGGGGCAAAGTTTCCTGTAAACTTATACATCTGATCATCATATTCAAAAACAAAGCCTTCTACAACAGTATCGATGCTATCATGATGCCTCAGCTTAGTGATTTGTTTGGCTAAAATGCTATGAGCCTTGTCATAATCTAATTCACGATAGTCTCTGATTGTCTCAATTGCTCTTCTGGTCTCAAGCTTTAATCTATTGACTTCTGCCGAGTTATCGAGCACATAAGCACTCTTTAGTTCTTTTAAAAGCCTAACAGAAAAGTCATGAATAGCCAATTCGATGGGTTCCATCATATTTTGGATAGCTAACGGGCTAGATTCTAGCACATATGCGGATATTACCTCTTTTTCTTCCTTTACGAGGCCTTTTGATATCTGTGTTAGCGACTGAGCATTATCCCTTTTAAGGATCCTATCGACTAACGCTTGTCTCATATTTTCGTCTAAATTGGCGAATTTTTGATCAATAATGGGCTTAAATTGGCTTTCTAGGTAGTCATTGATGGTCATATCTCCGGAATAACCGGTATTTTTGATTGTATTGAGGATATTATCTACAAATGCATCGTCTGTGAGCTTATTTAGCTCCAAAAGGGCAGTACGCTTGATTTTAAAGCTCTCATTGAGTGTTATTTCATCAAATCGATCGATTAGCTCGTCTAAAAAGGCAGATTGTTCAATGGTATTGACGATTTCTAGCTTATTTGTGTCTTTATTGTATCTTTTATGACCTACTCTGTGTATACTAAGGATATTTTCGTCATAACTAACGACATTAAGAGGCACAAACACCTCTTTTCCGTCTTTTAGTATCTTTCTTTGGCCCTGGATCTCGGAATTATAAAATATTTCACCTGCAGCACCAAAAATCTGGGCTCTTTCTTCAATTGAAAGCGAATTAACGGCCTTTTCATAAGATTTAAAAGAGTTTATAAATACTTCTTTAGCACTGTCGCCTCCTTTAAAGACGCGAGCGGATAATTCATTCATAGTCATGCCGCCAGCAGCCATATCGCCTTTATTGCGCGCATATCTCGCTTTACCGTCGACAAAACCTAAATAAATGTTATATCCATCGGTTTTTTCGGTGCCTATTAGTTCGCCTGTTGATGCTGACCGAAGAATTTCGGCCATTTTGTTGTAAGTTAGGCTTCTGTTATCATACAAGTGTGATAAATGACCTGCTACTCCACCCATTTAGATTTTTCCTTTCACGTTAAATAAGTTTAGGTTCATTTGCTTTTTCATACCTCTATTCTAACATTTACACCTTATAAGTCAAGGTTTTTATTCGCGAATTAGCAAATAATGGCTTTATAACTTGGGCTCCACCCAGTCTTTAGTTTTTCTAAGTTTTTCTAGCGCATCATATGATTTTGGAATTCCCTTCCAGCCTCCTCGATATTTTTCAAGACTGCCAGCAGTATATTCTTCATAAAAAGATTCAGATTTTTTGCCTAACTCTACCATAGTTTCTATAAAACGATAAAACATTTTTTCTTTGGGCTCCGTCAAGTTGCCGACGCCCGTCTGGCCGCCCCGCGCTGCTTTAAATTGTTGTCTTGTGGACTCTAATTCTTGTAAAAGCTTGTTAAGCTCCTGACCGACACCACCTTTTGCTTTAAGTATATCAATTTGTTTTGGCGATTCCTGCATTTTTTCCATTTCTTTTAAGATTTTAAAAAACGATTTTACTGCTTTTTCCTGTTTTGGATCTGTGACATTTTTCGATAAAATTTTATCAGATAATCGTCCTTTTATAAAATGATATTCAGAGTCATTTAACGGTTTCTTGCCTTGATATAATTTAGCTTGTGCGTTTTTTGCAAAAAGTATAGATGCTATTATATAACAAATAATGACCAAGAGAGTAAAAGCAACAATTTTGCAAGTGATTGGGTAATTATCACAAAAATCTTGAACTTTTGTATACAACCAAACAGCTGCCTTCAAAGCTGCCATTTTTGCTGTTCTTGCCATCTCAGTTATTCGAATGGATTGCTTTAAAATCCAATCATTAATTTTTTCCCAACCTTTTTGAAGAAACTCACTACGTCTTTCATGAGGTGGCTTATAATCAGGATCAGCCGTCAATTCTGCTTCTTTTTCCCAATCGATTTCATTCAATTGTTGATTTAGCTCATTTAATTCTGTTATAGCTATTTGCTCCCATCTTTCAAGCAATTGAGTTTCGGTTATAACTTTTCTTTCATATTGTTCGCACATTAACTGAAATGGATTTTCGTTATATTTTCTCCAATTTTCAAATAAAAGCTTCACTATTTACTTTCCTTCTTCTAATATCTTGACTTGTTCTTCTAGAAGTGATATTCTCTCTGTAAGCTGTCTATTCAAGCGTTTGATTTCGAGGAGATGCTGTCTAGCAACGCTTAATTGTCTGCTTTCTCGTTGGCTTTTAGGCCGAATTTCATCTAATATACGCACAATAGATTCAGCGTAGGCACGAACTGTTGGCTTTTGCTTACCTTCACCTAATAAAAAGCGTCTTGTTAGGCTGTTTAAGTCCAACTTCATATTAAACCAGTTCTTTAATGATACTTCTAATGGTTTTACGAAGTTTAAGTTCTTTTAAGTCTTCTTTCTCTTCTAAAGCTGCGGCTTTTGCCTCTGTAGAATGAGGATTAGTGTTCTCTTCTTCCTCAAGCTTTTCCTCTTCTTCAAGTTCTTCCGGTGCCTCTTCTAATTGACCAGTAGCATAGTCAGCTTTTGATAAATCATAAGTAGCCATACCTTCAGTTAAAAATGAACCCTCTTTTGACTTAAAGCCCCATTTTTCCATTAACATATCGTTAAGTTCATTATTTCTCCAATTTTTATAAGCCATTTTAGCATCTCCTTTTCGTGCTTTCGTTTTATAATTAGTTTCTTGAAGTTGTTTTAGTCTATCTTCCCAATCCCTAAAACACATATTGCCTTTTTCATAGGCTTCACGTTCCATTTCTCTCATGTGATCATCTTTTTGGGCATATCCTGGCTCTGTAGAGCCGCAACCATCTAAATCACCTCTTTCGTTCTGCATATGATGAACTAGTTCATGAGCCAAAGAGCGCAAACAGTCTTTGACATGTCGACCTGTAGTGAAAATCGCAATCGATTGTTCTGCTGGATTATATTGAGCGGTTTTTCCAAGAGGATTTTGGCCATTTTTAGCATCATCCTGAAAATGGACGTGCGGCTTGTTTTGTAGTTTGTATCTTTGATGGAAAAACTCCATTAAGTCATCGGCATATGTGCGAATATTCTTCATAAAGATAATTAGTGTTTTACTTTATTAAAGTTATATCAAATTGAATGAGGTGTTTCGGAGAAGTGGATTTGTTGGATTTGATTATTGCGATTATCGATCATAGTGTGCTTGGTGATGTAATCCTTAAAAGCGCCTTGTTCGCGAAAGCTGAATTTTAAACCGTTTTTATACACTGACCAATTTTCTACTTTCTGTAATACATCCATTTTATTGATAACAAGATGTGTTACACCATTGATATTAAGCGCTTTTTTTAAGAAGTTTATATTCATCCAATTGACTTGTCGTTTTCTGCCGGTCGTAGCTCCAAACTCTTCACCAACTTCTTGAATTGTGTTGTATATCTTGCCTTCTGGCTGGAATTGTTTAGCGCCAACATATGTTTCATATGCTTTCGCTACTCCCCAAATATTTCTTACGGCTTGAGGAGGCACTCCGTTCATAATAGCAGCTGCGGAGATACAACTAGAAGACGTTACGTAAGGATAATCACCCCAATCAATATCCAAGCCAAAGCCTTGTGCTCCTTCAAATAATATTTTAGGATTTGAATGTCTTTCGTGAAGTTCTTCATAAAGATCAACGAGATAGGGCTTTAATTCTGGAATATCTTTGGCTCTTACACCTGTTCTTCCAAACTTATCGCGATAAGCGGGACCATTTCCTCGCTTTGTGGTACCAATCGCGGTATCCTTACCATCTTCTTCTAAGTGTTCTTCTGTGATGATGTGGGCGTTTTCTGCGATGTAGATGAGTCCTTCTGTAGATATTCCTCCATCTTCGAGTTCTTGTATTTCTCTAAAAAATTGTTTAATAGAAACGACGCACCCAGACCCAATAATAGACTTAATGCCGAAAAACACACCAGCAGGAATATGATGTGTGACGAATTTCCTTCCATCATGATAGATAGTATGTCCTGCATTACAACCTCCGTTATACCTGATTACATGGGTATATTTTTCATTTTTACACAAACTATGTGTTACTTTACCTTTTCCGCAATCTCCGTATTGAAGATCAACGACAATGTCGGCAATCATAGAAACCTCCAGTCAGATTCTTATTTTAACATATTGTGTTATTATTTTAAGAGGTACCAACCAATTAATGAAATTAGCATAACAACCGAAAGACCGCCGAGAAGCCCTAAAGTGCAAAACAGTAGACCCACTATTTACCGCCACACGCTGTTTCATCAAGGATTTCAAGAAGATTAGTATACATTGTAATCGCACTCATTGTTAACTCATAAAGTTTACCAACGGAGCCAGCAGCGGTTAATGCTTTGTAATTATCGCTTCCGGGACCCGTAGTGGTCAAAATATAAGATGTAAATACATAAACTGCCAAATCATCAGCAGCATTAATCATATCCACTAAGATAGATTCTGTAATTGGCGGGTTAAGATAGGTTTGACCCTGTTCATCTGAAAACAAAATAATTACGTGTTTTGCATCGTCTCTCCAACTAATATCCCAATCCTCTTTCGGAGGAACAGATTCTCCTGTGCTGCTCCAGACCGCAGGAGCAGTTCCCAGACCGCTGTTCCAAAATAAATCTGAAATTGGATATGGAAGAGCCGCGGCGCTAATTAAATTATGAATTGATAAGTATATTGCATCATAATTTTGCTCATCTCCCCCATTTAGAACAAGACCTAGGCTTGAAAAAATAGTCATAAACGTTTTAAAGTCAACCAAGTCTGTTTGAAGAACTACTCTTTGTTTGGTTTGCGACCCATTGCCAAAGCCTGTTGCTGCAGTGAAAACTAAACCCCATTTTACTACTTCTGAATCACTATAATGCGTCGCAAATTTATTCAACGCAGTTGTTACTGCGTTTATTTCCTCTACCATCGATCCTGATAAATCAATGATAAAAAGAATATCAGTTGGCTCTAACTCTTTATCTTCGTCAATCTTACCATCACAATTGGTGTCCGTGCCATTACAAATATCTTCGGAGTCAGGCACAACTTCTCCTAGGCAAAGTTTTTTAATAAAGAGGCCGTTATCATCATAATTTCCCCATTTTCCTTCCGCACAAGTCATTTCTCCTGGCAAACAAATACCAATATACATTGTTTCTGGAGCTGCACTGTAGCATAATACATATAAGTCTTCATCGATCAGGTCATTACAGTTATCGTCGTGATTATTACATTCTTCCGGCTTAATCTCGCCCAAATACGAATCGCAAGTAGAACCAGGCGGTGTTATTTGCGGAAGCCAGTGACAAATTGCTAAACATTCGCTTAATTGTAGCTCTGCGCAGTCTTCATCTGCACATTCACACGTTTTATATCCTTCTCCACAAACTAATGGCTTTTCTTTACACGGTAATAGCTTGCCGATATCTTGCATTGTGCAGAGACAGTCTAGATTTTCATCGACTTTGCCGTCACAATCATCATCCAAACCATTGCATATTTCAGGTTTTGGTTGTTTTGCTGTACATAACCAGCTCCCGCCGACGCAAAATTGCACATTTTCTTCGCAATCCGTTGAGCAAACATCTATTAAATCTTCATCTATCAAACCATTACAGTCATTATCAATACCATCACAGATCTCATCTTCTAAAGGTCCGCATATTCCACATGCATTTAGCTGTCCTTCGTCTATTTGACCATCACAATTATCATCAAGGCCATTACAAATCTCTTCTGGAACTTTACCACAACCGCCACAAACATTGGAAACTCCTTCATCTATTTCGCCATCGCAATCATTATCAATATAATCACAAGTTTCTTCAATTTCGCCACACGTCCCGCAATCGTTTTTAACCCCTTCATCTATTTCGCCATCGCAATCATTGTCTATTTCATCACAAACTTCCTCTTGACAAGGATCACATTCGCCGTATTCATAAAAACCCTTATAACAGTAAACGTTTTGATATCCATTCACTCCATTTTCATCTACACACTCTACGACATCTACAACGCCGTTTGTTGGAATACACTCCAAAACTTCTTCACAATCGCTAATGGATATTACCTCATTGTTCTTACATATGTCTACAAAAGCTTTGGCTCGATGGATTTCAGTCAGCGGAGGACAATAATAATATACCTCTCTAATACAGTCTTTTGTATACTTATAGTCTTTATACGCATCAATTGTGTTTATAAGGTTGTCTATGACTTCTGGATTGGTTATATTGTAGGTTGGCGGAATTGGAGTCTGAGCGCCGGTTTCATCATCATTAGTAGAGCAGCTAGCAAATAGCAGCACTAATAATAATGTATATATTTTTCTACGGAACACTTTCTTCCCCTATAATAACTATAGAGTAGCACGTTAAAACTCCTTAATTAGTAATATTTTTTTTATTAAGTGTAGAGCTGATCGATCTTTTCAGGTAGTTTAGATATTGTAGCAGTTAAAATGCGTTTATTGTCGCTGTCTCTTAAAGTAGCTATGTATGTTTTTAATGCCGTAACATATTGATTCGCATCAGCGGGATTAACATAAAAGCGAACAGATAAAATCATATGTTTGTTATTGTGAGGATCTCGTTCTATTTTTTCTGTTGAACGAATTACTGTTACACCTTGAAATCCTCTAATAGCTTCAAATATTTTGCCATATAAAGCTGTCCCTTCTTCGGCCACGATTTTAAATTCCATAGTATAGATACTTTTTTGCTCTACAAGGAAATGTTTAAAGTTTTCCATTATATCTTTCATTTATGGTGTCGTCTCCACTGTTTCTTCTTTTTGCCAAGCGCTTGGAAGTATTCTGTCTCCAATAAGTGTTACCGCGAGAGGAGCTAAAATACTTCCACCAGGCAAAGCGAAAATAGCCGCCAAAGTGGTTCCCTTTGCTAAATCTCCAACTTGTGTCCAAAATGTTTGTTTATCTTCGTCGGTTAGTTTTTCTTTAAAAGCTTTTTTGAAGATTTCATATGCTTCTTTGGTTTCTGTTATTTCCTGAGAGATTTTATCCCACGCACTACCTTTATCTGATTTTATCATTTCTACTCTTAATTCTTTTATCGCTTTGTTCATCTTCCCTTCAGAAGAGCCGGGAACATAAGCCGCTAAGCCTTCTCCCATTGGCGGCGCACTTTTTGACCTTTTATAAGAAGGCTTTTTCATTTTGCCGCCGACATTATAAGTATTACCGCCTTTACCAATAAGTCTTATTTTCATTTTGCGATGGCCTTTTTTGACTGCTTTTTGAAAAGGCTCTGTTTGTTCTGTTGCTAGTGTTTCGCGATCATCATCAAGTTCAGTTTCTTCGCAGCCATTAGAATTTACAATCGTGACTGTCGCATCTGTATTGCCTCTAAAACCTGGCGTAGAATATTTGCTGGGATTATTTAGGCCTACTTCTTTGATAATGCGTATTTTCAACTACTAGGTTCCTTGTTATTTGGGTATACCGTCTGTAAGATCATTTCCGCCGCCGCTGTTATAAACATCGGCAACTTCATCAGCTGACAATACTTTGTTCCAAATAGCAACTTCGTCAATATTACCATTAAAATGATATATACTAGATGGAGGGTCAGCATTTGCATTATTAATTACACATCCAATGGATAGTTCCGTTGAATTAAGTATATCGTCATCGCTAGCCAAAGTGTCTGTCACTTCGTCTGTGTCTATAGCGCTTCCATCTAAATAAATTATAG
>Ga0208299_1002856_pt1 | contig 11313 bp, 7 predicted proteins | sample 15_taG_FD_184089 | JGI IMG/M metagenome (GOLD analysis project Ga0208299, IMG submission 184089) | Marine viral communities from the Subarctic Pacific Ocean - 15_ETSP_OMZ_AT15312 metaG (SPAdes) (version 2) | ecosystem: Environmental > Aquatic > Marine > Oceanic | place: Pacific Ocean | collected...
TGAGACCTTCTGGGAGGTCTTGGAAATAGAGTTTTCCATCTTTATACACTCCTACACATTCGCCCTTATCGTCGAGCGTCTGAAAATACATTTGTCCCCCACGGACTATTAATTAGTATATCACAAAGTTTGATGCTTGTACACTTCTTCGAACTGTTTCAGCAACGTCTGCTTCTGTGACTCCGCTTTCTTTTGATAACTTAATTCTCGTAATATCATAGAACAGCGAACCCTCAAAATGCTCCACATTATCAAACTTAGATATAATATAACCCAATGCGGTCGGCTCGTCAACTGAATTATTTAAATCAATTGCGTTATCTACTACATTCTGCAATATACCCTCACTATAGAACATGCTTGTTTCAACATTTCTTATTCTGGCGTATATGTCTAGCCACATAGAATTGTCATATGCTGCTAGAACTTCTAGCGTCGATGAGCGCTCGCGATTAATTATGTCCAAACGACGACACCTATTAAAGGAGGTTTTACTAGAATGTTCTGTTGATGTGGCCGACGGTTCTTTCGTAACAGTTCTGGATCTAAAATCAACAACCGTGTTATAAAAATTAACCAACATTTCAACCAACGAGGGTATATCATCTGGGTATGTTTTACCAAAAGCTAGAGATAAGACCGTGGTGGCAGTGGCTCCTGGGCCATACAGTGGTTCTATGAACGGCTTCATTTGGGGTGAATTAATATCTGCGACAAGGCGCCAGGGAACATTCTTATCAATTACAAATCCATATGAATATGCCAAATTTTTAAAATATTCGAAACTTCTTTGCCTGTAAAAAAAATCTACTTTAGTCCTATCGAACCCATAATCCCCCTCCCACACTTCTATAACCAAGCCGCTGCTTCTTGGGTGCAGATATCTAGTCATTAAATACATTGATCTAGTAATCGGAGCTGTTTTACACCTCAGCTTAACATATTCTAAAAAAACCGGGAGGAAGGAATCAAAATCTCTGATTCTCTTTAGCCTGCCTCTCTTCTTAACAAATAACAAAAAGTCGCCCTGTAAGCTATTCGCATAATTGTCATATTGTGTTAAGGGGTTGGCATAACCAAACTTAGCAGATAACTCCGACAAGACAGGCGAGTTAGGAGAAATATGGCCTGCTGAAAAATCTCTATCAAACTTGCTTTTCATCGCAGTAAAGGCTGCGACAACAAAATCTAAAGCCAACAGGGATTGTGGCCCGATTGGAGAGCCCTGAAGGGGGACAATGTTCCGAGAGAGAGGAAAAATAGGGTTATTAAACTCATCCACCCTTCCAATGAGAAGTTTTTCATCTTTTATAAAATCTTTAATTTGTAAAGTTTCTAGAGTAGGTTTTCTTACCTTTTCTAGTAAAGTCAAAGCATAGGAACGATATACACTACGTTGAAGTAGCATATCTCTGGCTCCCAAGCCGTTACTTCCTCTGAACTCAGCCATAATATAAATAGTTCTCTGTAGTTTTATTCGGAGTTGTTCTTGCCGCTAGTAACCCACCTAGCCTTGAGGGTGGTGTTATATGAGCCCGGCTTGATTGATGAAGCAACTTCTGTAATTAAGTGATAACCGCCTAGGCCCATTAGGTTTGACCAAGATTGATCGGTGACCGTCGGGGGTGTTGCACCTGCATCTGTTTTTCGTTCCCAAGGTTGTCCGGCGCCGAGGGCCTCGGGATTAAAATAAATGTATTGGCCAGGCTTAAACATACTGGTCCCTAACATGCTAAAGGTTGCGTCGTAAACATTAGCCAGTTGATTAAAAATATTGTCCCCTTCAGAAGCAAATCTGGCCTCTGGTAAATATTCTTGATCGGTTTTCCTAAATTGAGCCTCTTTAAATAGCCCCCTATCATATCCAAATCCAGTATGTAAAATTCCTCGACTTTTGTCTCCTACTTCGTCGCCGCGGCCTTGATCGCCATTCAGATCGCCAGCAAGATCAGAATCCATCAAGTTAGACGCATACAAAACTAAATATTGATAAGAATTGGCCTTATTAGAAGAATCTGTATTACACTTTCCAAACGCTGGGTGTTTTTCGTCGATATTTTCTAACTTCAGCGTCTCGAAATCATCGGCCGGGTTCGTGTTGGCATTAAATGTGAGCATGCGGTCTTCGATCTCGCCATCGCTTTCTATGAGTCCCGTGGTCGCTCGGACGGCCCCAGCATCAAAAAGCCCACCAAAACATTGCGAGCCCAAGAGATCCGTGACCACATCAGATAACAAATCATCAAGCATTTGAAAGTAAGAATAATACATTCTATCCGGACCAAGTACCTTATCCACCATAAACTGATGGAACATTTCGATAGAAATTGGAATATGGGCAATGTTTAAAATAAGTTTGTCTGCTTCGTGTGGAAGTGTGCCCTCTATCGTACCAAGAACTAATCTGAAGTTTTTTATAATTGTTTTATAAGCGGCGTCAGTGACAGCGCCGGTTGGAGCCACCTTTTGTTGCTGAAGGGTACCGGGGGAGCCGCCAACCATTTTGGTCCCCCCACCGGTGGTCACCGAGTGCCCGGGGCTGTAGCCCACTCGCACCTGCTTTGTGTCGGCAGCCAATCCAAATTCGCCCAAAACGTGATCCGTAAGCGATGCCACCAAATCACCAAAGAAAACATAATCAATTATATATCCCTCGTCTCTAACCTTATTGCTCAAACGATTTTGAAAAGTATCCAAATCCACTGCTTCGGTCAGCGCTGTGCCCGGGTCTTCCTCGCGATCATTGGTTTCCTCAGCATCCACAGATGGTGGCGCTTCGCCGGTGCTGGCTGTGCTGACGGGGCGAGCGCCGCCTAATGGGGTTGGGAGGGTGTTCCGAAGTTCATCTGTTTCCCATCTAGCAAAATCATCAAATTGGTCCGGAGTCAGTTTGATTCTGTGAATCATCTTGTTGTCGGCCAGGCTTTTCAAAATTCGATTGTGAAATTCTTTTTTATGTTTAACATAAAATCTTCTTCTCCTAAATTTAAGATCCTTAATCCTCGATTTATCTTGATCATCAGCAGGCAAATCCAACTCATCTGTCAAGGGAGTTTCAATCTCTGTTTGTAACCATGATTTCCGGGCGGTGCCGTCTTCTTTGGGGTCATCAAATTCTATATCGGCGAATCCGCCCGAAGGAATCAAAACATTAAACTTCTTGTCACTCATAATGGCGCCGAGTCGGCCTCTATATGTTATTGTTAAATCAAATGTGCCATCTTTATTAATATCAAACTGGTGATCTGTCATTATCAAGCGAAGATCTTGTCGCTGGCAACGTATGGCGTCAATTAGATCCGCTGGAAATCCTGAGTTTGCACCAGGATCCTGATAGCCGACTTCCACCCTTATTTCATAACAAGGGGGAAAATATCCGGTGGCGGTGGGCTGAGTTCCGGTCCTGCGGCAATCTGGCTGAACAAGCAAATCTATATACCGATACGGCACCATCGCATTGCTGTCCGGAGCCGTTTGACCCAACCCTTCGCGAGCTTTTGTTAGCTCGGAAAAATGCTGAAATGTGAGTTTCAAGGTTGCTTTGATATCTCGGGTTGCCGTAAAGGGGTCGGTGCCGAGAAAAGTCCAATCAAATGATTTCACTCCGCATGCGGTGCCTCTAGAGAACGTTGAGTACGTGCCGTCTCCAACGGGTTTGGAGGCTGTTAGTTGATCTGTTATCCCCCTTAGACTGGTCCTGTTTTCAAACGCCATCTCCACAGCCTGATCGGTGCCGCCTCCCTTGTGATTCCTATAAACTTTATAAATCCTCAACATTGGCATAAGTTGAGAATATAAAGCAGTTGGTATATTTATAAAGTCAGTGTGGCCAGGACGCAAGTGGAGCCTGTTCATTAACGATGAAGCCGAGTTGTTTTCTCCGACAAGATGAATTCTTGGACTACTATGTTTATTGGAATAATATCCTGGTGTTGAAATCTGGTGGTCGGTACCGGCTGTCGGGACATAAGCCCCGTTGCCGCCGCCTTTCAGAAGCTTCTTATGAAGGCCAGAAAAATATTTCATATTATACAGCAAAAAACACTGATAAGCTATTCTAACAACCCTAGAACCAACACCCTCGCCTGCTTCTATATCGGGGGCAACGTCGGGAAGCTCGGTTATCTCCTTGGCGGCCGTGTCGTCCGCGATGATGACTTCGGTCGTGGCCGAGGGGGTCCTTGCTTCGGGGCCGCCGACGATATCTCCGTTGGGGCCGATGAGGTGGCGATTGCGTTCTCTCAGAGCCGGCTCGGTCTGGAGGGGGTTATCCATCACCCACGCGTTCGGGTTCTGCCCGCCGCGGCGGGCTGTCTCTCTAGCGCTGGATAAGGTTTCTAAATTTGTTATTAAATCGTCTCTGAGTTCTGTTTCCTCGTCGGTCCGTTTTTTCTCGTCGATCGCATTTAACTCTAGTAGTTTATCAATGGCGGCTTGTTCAATTTCATTCGATTTTAGCCACTGCTCATCGAACCAAACAAGATTCCCACCCAATAGATTATGAGTCTTCTGAAGTGTATCATTGATAGTTTTTCTGTTAGTCGGGCCCGCCATTATAAACCTCTACATTGAACCGTAATTAAAGAAAGACAAAAGCTTGCCAACTGGTTGTGGTATCAAAACAAGTGACCCTATTTTTAAATGGCCTTCTGTTGGTTTTTCGTTATACCAGGCTATAACCCACCAAAGTTTTGGATCCCCATAAAAAGCGTCGGCCAACTTCCAATAACGGTCGCCGTGCTTCCATATATAATGAATTGTATTAAACCTGCCCCTCACCCTGGCTGTGAGCTTGGGCCAACGGGGGGTGCGATAATGAGTTATTTTATTTACACCTCTTTCTTCAAAGAACTCTTCGTAAAGTTCTTTGTCGTTTTCTATAAGGTTTTCTGATCCGTGTCTTGGCATTTATAACTCCTATTCAAGGCCCAGGAAGGCGCCTTCGGTGCCGAAGATTTGTTCTAATACGGCCTGTTCCTCCGCGCCGGGGACCACCTGGAAGGTCGATCCAAACCCAGGGTTACCGTTTAATACCCCCGTTGATGTTGGCGAGGGCGCCAGCGCTTCAAAATCCCCACGGCTCGCCAAACGGCCCTGTTGGCCTTCGCTGCCGGCGGTCGCGTCCACCATCCATCCATTCTTCGACTGTACTTGGCCATAAACTCCATCAAAATCAACTTTGCCCCATTTGGCGCCGCCGATGAATTTTGTCTTGTTTCCTGTGTCCATCCATCCTACTGGATTTTCATGTAAAACAACAAGGTCCATATCAACGCTTATTCTTACTGGCAACAAGTGTGCTTGCCCGGAGCCGCCTTTTGGCGTTACGACAGACGGAGAAGAACCTAAATCAAACTTATCAAATGGACTATATGAAACCCCCTGCAAAGCACACAAAAGGGGCCCTCCAGTACCAGAACGAATATAGTTTGCAAACTCTACCCGAACCAAAGGGGGGCGACTAATAGATAAGGCATTGCCGGCCTGCTCATAAACCGGATACTGAAACCACATAAGTTGTGAGACTGCCGCAAGATATACGGACGCCTGGGCATCGTCGGCCAATGTTTCCAAATCAAAACCCAAAGAAATTTTTCTTGTTGTTCCTTGATATGTAGAGATCGGATCCATCCGGCCATAAACTTCTTGAGAATTGTATTTGGTAGTTAGCGTGTCCTTAAAGGTTCTTATAAGAAACGAGCCAAATACAACCTGAGACCCCGAAGCGACATGGGTGATCTTCAACTGTACTTCGCCAACCGATTGTTGGGTGCCTGTGGTGCCAGCAGCCTGCTGTGCAGTGATCGTGGTCGTCGGGTTTGGCGGTGGTGCCATTTTATAAATCCTCCATTATATAACTAGGTTGTGCCTTGGCCTTTTACAAAACCTTGTTCAATCATATCAACAATAGTATTATACATGCTGCTGCCCTTTGGGGTGCCGCCTGAATACTTCTCGACCTCTACCTTGTTTACTGCTGTCGCAAACTCTGTGCCATCAATGCTTAAATGAACGTGGATGGTTGGTGCTCCGCCACCGGTGGCTGCTGGGGCGGCTGCTGGGGCTCCACCACCGCCGGCTGCTGCGCTGAGCCCAACCGCGCTGAGGGCAGCCGAAGTGACCCCGGTGGCTACGGTGGATGTGGCCACAACGGCCGTCGTCGCCGCGAAGGCCGCGGCTTTCAATGCGTTTAATTCGTTGATCTTGTCGACAATGTTCGCTATCTCAACGGCCATAAGCTGAAGGTTGGTTACAAACTGATCGGACAGAAGATCAGATAAAGTGCTAGCAATCATAGCGAATCCAAGAGCCAAGGGCGGGATGAGGAGTAAAAGAGCCGGCAAAAGAGGCATAAGTCCAAGGAGGGCTAGCCCCATTAACGGTATTGCTGCTGCGACCATCATAAAAGCTTGCACAAGGGAAGGGGAGTTTCCTACTGCTATGGAATGGGCCAGTGCCGCAATACCAGCAACAATCAATCCGATCACTCCAAAAATAACAGTTGTTTTTTCAGCCACTCCTAACGCTATCATAGCGGCTACGATCATCCCAATACCGATGGCTACAACCCTAAAGGCAGGGCCGGCGGCAGCTATTAAAGGTAAAAATATCGCGAGGCCACCAATTAAAATATTTTGCATTTGTGCTATATTTAGTGCTTGTATCTTAAGGAGCAGGCTCGCGAACGCCATTCCTAAATTAATAGTAGCAAGACGAGCAAGTGCGGCGCCAATTCCAAAGGTACCAAATGTATAAACTAAAACATCAAGGTTTTCTGTGACCGGAGACAGAAGTTGAAGGAACCCTTTAAACCCGCCTATCAACGGCCCGATCGATATAAGTAAGCCCTTCGCTATTTGTGACAGTTCTTCCGTCACTGTGTTAAACTGTGCCGTTTGTATAGCCAAAGCTTCTAGATCTTTTGCCGACTTTACAGGTTCTTTGATTAAATCCAAGTTTCCGCGCATCATAAGGGCCAGTTGTTGTTCGTTGAGGCCCACTGCGCTAGCCATAGCTTTTCTTTGATAATAATCCATATCATCAAAAGATAGGCCAGCCTGATCGATTCTGGTTTTTAATATTTCAAAGCGCTTTGACGGATCTGTCTCGGCAACTAGCTCTAGAGTGTTCAAATACGGCCCACCAAGGAGCGCATTCAACTTACCAACGGATTCGGCTGCGGAATCAAATTTATCAAATTTTTCTACAACACCAAGTATCTCTGTTAATTGAAGACCTGTGTTCTTTGCTTGGACCTCAAGTTTTCTAAAAGCATCAACCCCCTTGGAACCCAATGCTGCGATTTGTGGGCCCATTGCGGCGAAATCGCTAGCCATCTTATCGCCCGAAACGCCCAGATCTTGGGCAAAGGTAAACAACTCTCTTGTCAAGTGTTCCGCTTGGTCCGTGCTTTTGCCAAGAACTTTAATCGCGAACTGCATATTTTTTGTGGTTGTTTCTGCCGAGACTCCAAGTTCATTTAGGACGGCAACAGTTTCTCCGAGAGTTTTCGTCTGCTCATCCGACATCTTTGTAAAATCTGTAACATTTAAGAATAGTGTCTGAACCGCTTGGCCGGCTTCGGCCGCATTGACGCCGGCCGTGTATAGAGAGCGCTCAAGGTCCATGATATTCGCGTCGAATTCACCAGACGCTCCCGTCGCTCTTCTGAAGTTGACGACGGCCTGGTCCTGTTTATAAGCAAGTGCCATAGTTGCTTGGACTGCTTTTAAAGTTATGTTCTTTGTTAGGTTGAGTGGGTTTGCTAGTTTTACAAACTCTTTCCCCAGAGAGCCAATGGTTCCTTTGGCATCGAAAATCATGTTTCCGATTAAAGAGTCGCCGGGGCCTTCTTCAAGGCCAGTCCACCTTTTTATAAAACCCTCGGCAAATTTATCACGCTTCTTATCAATAGCCGCCTGACGTTCAGCTATGTCTAGCCCTCTTTGATCTTGATCGTTCTTTGCTTTCTTCGCATCGAGGAGTTTTTGGGCCTTCTCGATCTCTTCGTCTAGGTCTTCTCCTGCTTTTTTTCTTGCTTTTAAAGCCTCTAGTTCGCTAGCTAGCACCTGTTCGGCTTGTCGAGCTTGCGCTTGGATGGCCTCTAGTTTTTTGTGTTCGATGTCAGCAATTTGCTCTGCCAGTTTCGCCTGCTCAACAAGTGAAGCATTCTGGCCCTTGATGGTCTCTAGCTGCTGTTTGGCAATGTGTAGCTCTTGCTCCCTTCTAGCTACCTTTTCGGCAGGCGATTCGGTCGATTCTTCAAGCTCTTTGCCAATTTCATTGTCAGCCATAAGCTATTCTCCTACCTATAAGGCCATACTAGGCCGGTATCTTTCTCGAAACCCTTTATTGCTGTTTCAAGCTTGGCCTTGTTTTTGTAAGTGGTAGGGTGATCTAGGCCATACCTCTTGGCTGCGTCAATATATCTTTTTTCGCCACCCAGCGCGCTGGCGAAAGACTCAACTTCAGCGCGTGATCCCCTGATATTTACTGGAACCTTATATCCGCCGAACATGGCTTTCAGAAGGTGTTCAACCCAACCACCAAACATGGCCAAGAAACTCTCGTCTAATCTTTTTTCACGTAACTCATTAAAATCAATAACAATTTCTACGATCTTGTCTTCTTTTAAGACAACTGCTTCACTTAATCCTTCAACAGTATATTTTTGAATCAAAGCCTTTGTTGTCTTAAGGTGCGTCTCCCAGTCGGCGTTCTTTCTCTTGTAGGCTTCCCACTTTGCCTCTAGAGCGGACGGCTTGACTTTCTTTCCAAGATCTTTCAAATTCTTTTCGGACTCCTCGGGAGTTATCAACTTTTTCCTAGATAGTAGCCTAAGCATATCTGCGGCATCGGATCCGGTGCCTCCCCTCGCCGAGGGGGTTGTTCTAGAGGACAGGGCGGGCCCCGATGTGTCCTCTTCTCTGATTTCGCGAGTCTGCATAAAGTATTTTTGTATTATTCTGCCCTGTTTTCTTAAGGTGCCGACATCATTATAATAATCGGGGCCCATTAAGACCAGCCTTATCGCCATCCATGCGGTGGCTACGTTAATATTCTGGGCAAGAAGAGCGCGCTCTTCGTCCGACAGTACTCTTGGTTCCTCGGGCGCGTCTTCTTCTGGTTCTCCGGTTTCGGGGGTTCCTTCTGGTTCTCCGGTTTCGGGGGTACCTTCTGGCGTGCCTCCGGCGGGAGTTTCTTCTGGTTCGGGCTCTGGTTCTATGACTTTATCAAAATTAATGGTTCCCTTGTTCCATAACTCATCAAATATTTGAGCAACTCTTTTTACTTGTTCTATCACTTCTTCATTTGATTTAGAGCCCAAAGGGGATTTTTCTTGTTGTGCAATATATTCTTCAAATTTCTTCTTCAACTTTGGCCATAGAGATGGCATATTGACAGCCAAAAATACGCCCTTAACGTCCCTTGCTTTAAGCGGAGCTAACTTCTCCACCAATAATAGGAGAGATTCGTTATTACCGTCGGTCGCCAAAGAATACTCTAACAATAAATCTATTTCTTCGTTGAGGTTAATCATTCACGCTATTCTCCCTCTCATATAAATAGTTTCCAAAAGCAAAAAGGCCGGAAGACACTAACGCCTGCCGGACTTTGATTTCTTGCTGGCTTCTTCATACTTTTCGTTTTCCTGTTCAATCTGCCTTGAGAGCCTCTGGAGGAACCATCTGCGGATTGTTATCGGAAGGTTGTATGCCTCCATAAACGACCAGTTGCCATGATACTTAAGAAGAAACAACTCTTCATAAACGTTTTCAATATACTTATTGTTTAGACCAAAAAAAGTCGACCGTTAACGGTATATCTACCTCCTTCTCAAAACCACACGTCTGACAAGCAAAATGCTGTGTCATATCCAGCCCAGGAACAACCTTAAGATAGGCTGCGCGCAGATATCGAGAATCGAAAACAGGCAAATGAGCAAGAAATTGATTTATAACGTTTAGCTCGTCAACGCCATTAACAGAAACAATTATCTTTTTCATTTGATCTGTAAGATTTGTTTCATGTGCAGAACGCTTCTTGTTTTGTTGCATCTTGGCAGCAAGCTCATTTTCATCCTTGCTGGTCAAAAGTCTCAACTCAACTTCGTATCCTGTACGAGGAAGTTTAACAATGAAAGTACCATAATCTGTAGGAGAGATATCATATTCTTCAAAATCATCTCCATAATATGCTTGAACTTCCATCAAGTCGAAAGTATTTTCAGATATGGTTGTACAAGCTGGACAAGTTACTTTTGTTGTGTAATCTGATCCAAAACCATTGATACGCGAAGAGACGAGAACAGCATTCTTATCTCCGGACAAAAGAGTATTAACATTAATTCGTTTGTTTAGAATAATATTCTGTAGAAAACGATCGATCGCCATTCCCTTTTTAAGCAGCGTTGGTGAAGTTAGAATATCTTCATCCTTCGCCGTCATATATTTAGTTTCGATTGTATCTTGGTTGTGAAGGGGATGCCCTTCGGGATAAAACTTGCCTTTTGAAGGCAAATCTACTATTTCTGTTGGAGTTGAAAAATCCAACTTATTATTTTGAGCCTCAACTGCGGCAGGCGCTGGGTCTGCTGCTGCTGAAACTCTCTTACTGTTGTCTCTCATAGACACCTCTTGTTAAGTGTTAAAATGTTAAAATTAAGTGCCGCCGGTGGTCCTGATCTTGACCTCGGTGACTACCATTGTGTCGGCGCCGTGATCCTTATAATATGTGAATCCTCTTTCCGTCATTTGTTCAGCAGCTTCTTTACCATAATCAGCTTCTTGCATGGCGAGGCCTTCGTGTTTCTTCGTGAGGCCATCGCCTCCATGCATCGTAGCAAAAAACGTCGAAAAGCCCCAGGTAATTGAAATCTCAACTGGCGAATCGCTTGAATAGTCTAATTTTCCAAAATTGATTTCTGCCGGGAAGGCTCCCCACAGTTCCCAAGTTTCCAAGGGGACACCAAAACCATCAAGTTGCTGGATCCGGACTTGACCTGTTGAAGATTTGAGAACGTTCGGAGAAAATTTGTTAACGTCTTTATCGGATTTTAGGCCTTTGTTGATCGCTTGAGCCTTATCATCGTTATAACCCGCTCGACGGAAAAGACGCAACAACTTTCTTGTTGCGTTAGGATAAGATGGGTCAATAAGTGTCATCGTTATCCCTTTATTCATTTTTGGAACAGAATCCAAAGCCATAATTGGTATGCCCGGATTGTTAATATCGACTTGATCGCCGGCTCGGACGCCAATCGATATCGATGGCTTTTCTATTGTTTTGGCATACCAAACAAACGCTTCGTCA
>Ga0208299_1002857_pt1 | contig 11311 bp, 16 predicted proteins | sample 15_taG_FD_184089 | JGI IMG/M metagenome (GOLD analysis project Ga0208299, IMG submission 184089) | Marine viral communities from the Subarctic Pacific Ocean - 15_ETSP_OMZ_AT15312 metaG (SPAdes) (version 2) | ecosystem: Environmental > Aquatic > Marine > Oceanic | place: Pacific Ocean | collected...
CTTCTAGTGCTGATGAACATGAGTGTAGAGGTGTACTAACTAAATCTAAATGGAATACTTTGATTGTCAAGAGTAATAAGAAGAAAAAGATATTCGGTAAACCAGCCAGAACCATGTTATGTAGTAACTTAATACCTGATAGTATGAACAAAACGGAGATAGATTACTAATGGCTAGAGATTTACAACTCTTAAATGAAAAAGAGTTGTTTGAGAAAACTAAGAAAATTGCTGAGTTTATTAGAAATGCAGATATAACTCTAAATTACACTAGAGGTGATAATTGGTGTGCTTATAATGGAACTGATGATAAGTGGAAAGAACAATATATGGTAAATCTAGCAACACCAACAATAAAAGGAATACCGAAATATGTTGCCCTTCTACATGAACTTGGTCATATAATCTACGAAACACCTTTTACACAAGTTAAGAAATTAATGAAATATTGGGCTGACACTAGTGTAAATTCTGAGTATAATAATAGATCTAATTCATTTTATTTCAGCGTGTATAATGTTTTAGAAGATCAACGTATGGAATCACATTTAGTAAAAGGTTATCTTTCATATCAAAAGAAATTTAACAAATGTTTAAACGGTCTAGGAAGTGGATTAGATAGTAATCTTAACTACACAAATCCATTCAACGCACTTCTAGCTATAAGATTTAGAAGAGAAGACTTGGTTGAAGAATATAAGTATAAGAATGAAATGAAGAAAGCAATACAAGATGTTGACCAAACGGACAAATATGGTGCTTTAAAGGTGTTAGTTATATTAAAACCAATACTTGATGAATTTTTAAACGAAAAGAAAACTGATTTCTCTTCAACACATGATAATTCAACAAAGAGATCTATATTTCTACCACCAACTCTAAACGCAAGCTCAAAAGAAGAATATGAAACTGAAAAAAGGGATCTAATGAGTGGTGAAGTAAAAGCCACATATGGTGATAAAGATAGAGATGTAGGTACTTCCGAAGAAGAGTATATAGAATCTATATCTGATATGGATGAAGACTTTAAAGGGGTTTTAATAGAACGAAAATCATGGGAATCTTCAGGTGTATCTGATGAACAGAAAGATGAGATTGTTGGTCAAGCAAAAGAATTAGGTGAAGAATTACAACAAGATGTGCAAGAACAACTCTTAGGTACAACAACTGATAAGACACCACCATCTGTTAAACTAATAGAACGAAAGGGAAAAGCCGAACCTGCTATAAATACAAATATACTAAATGATTTGAAAAAGCTTTTCAAATATTTAAAGATGGGTCAAAAAGGATTTGTAGATTATCAAGGAACTGATATTGATGTTGATGCGTATATATCTAATTACATAAAAGGTGTTGATTTGAGTAAAAGTTATAGAAACACAAAAACTCATTATGGTGCTTCTGTTGTCGTATCAATAGATGCTTCTACTTCTATGAGAGGTAATAGAATAACAATAGCACGTAACCTAATGGCTACTTTATTTGAATCTGTAAAGGGATTAAACAACATTGAGTTGAAAGCAAATGTTTGGTCTAGTAGTAGAAAAGGTATAATAGGAATACAAGAAATAAATAATAAGAGAGATTGTAGATTCATAGATATATCTGAACAATATCCATACACGCCAACACATATGGCTTTAGAATACTCAGCAAGAATGTTAAAAGAACTACGTGGTAAAAAGAAACTACTCATAATCATCACAGATGGTTATCCTAATTACAACAAAGATGATAGAAGAATGTCTTTAGACCGATACCAAGAAATGTGTAAAAAGAGTCTTAAGAAGGTTCTAAAGGTTACACCTAATGTTATGTTTGTTACAATAGCAGAAAAGCCATGGGTATTTGATATAATGGAAAAGATATTCGGTAAGAAACGTATAATAAGAGTTCCTAATATGGCTAATGGAGCAGAAAAGGTTATAAGTAATTTCAGGCGTATCATATTGAGAACGTTTGAGTGAAACTGAAAAACTTATCAAGAAGATATTATACTTGCAACAAAAACTTTTCATACCTGTTCATGTTGACCAGCCAGAAAGATTTGAAGATTGGGATGAACATAGGTTAAAGTTATATTTGAGAGCAACCGAATTACTATTAACGGAAAATTCACAATGAACGAATTAACAGATAGAGAAAAATTCATACAACACTACGTGACCTTGACCACATTAAGAATAATGTGTAAACGTATGGCAGAGAGTAAACTTAGAGATGAAGATCTTTTAGAGGTAGGAAATGTTGATCCAAGAAAAGACATGGATTTAATAAGAAAAACTAGGTGTAGAAAATTAAGTGAGGGAGAGGTAGCCGATTTGATGGAAGCCTTATCTAATGAAGCTCTTCTAGGTGGAAGTGTACTTAATGATATGTTAGACTGATAGGTTTATATTGAAGATCACCTAATTTCAAATATGTGTAGAAACATATGTAGTCAATATAAAATAAGGCAGAAAAAAAACAATTATTATTGTCAAGACTGTGCAAAATATATTTCAGAACAAAATATCACTAGAGAAAATAAAACAAATGGTAGAAGAAGATGTAATTGTTGTAATGGATTAGTCAGAAATAAATCAAGAATATTTACGAAGAAGATATTCCTAGATCCTTCTCTTCAGATCTCGAATTAGTTAAACTAGAAATATCAACACCAATAAAACTCACTTGTTTACGCCAACCTGTTTTAATCTTAAATTGTTTTACTTGACCTTCTGCAACTCTATCATGTACTTCTGAACTGAAAAACTTTCTTTGATCACCAGCTTTACCATAAAAATCATCATATCTTTGTGTAGTTAATTTATTTGGATAATAAACCATTAAAATCATATGTGCTAATTCGTGACATATAACTGACATATTCTGTAACATAATTAATGGGTTAGTTGTATCAGTTACATAACAAATAACATCACCTTTACCTGTAACACCATGAGGAATTGAATAATCTAACTGATCATTTGGTACACCATTGTAAAATGATCTATCAAAATCCTTTGTACTAATTATTTGAATCCTCCACTTATCTTGTTCCATATATCTTGCATAATCTTTGTAATAATAATGATTATATATGTAATGAAGAATCATTCTTTCATATAATTTTTCATCTAAATGTCTAGTTTCAAATTTAATTTCCATTACCAAACAGTCCCCTTATCACTACAATCCATGTGAGCACCACAATTTGGGCAACGTAAATGACACGCCTGTAACTCTTCCATTAAAAATCCACATTGTTCACAAACCTCATCAGTTGTCTTTCCTTTACTCATACCTCGTTTCCCCATACATCCCAATTATCAGGTCTAATTCGTGCAAAAAGTTCAATTCTTGGTAAATCCCCACATAATTCTAATATCTTGTCTCGTATTATATTAGGTTTTTGTGAGTGTTTTTCTGGGACAGTTTCCACTACCTGTCTTACACTTGCACTTATTCTCTTTGGTTTTCCTTTTGTTGCTAAAAGACAAACTTCAGCATTTGCCCTTGTCCATCTGCCCATACCCATGAAATTATCACCATTTTTATATTTTTTAACCCAAGTAAATGCAACAGTCTTATAATCAAAACCCCATGACTTTATAACATCAAAACACTCATTTAATTTTGGAAATGTAACCCACATGAATAAAATACAATCATCATCTGCAATATCACTTACAGGTAAATTCTTTATATCATCTATGTTCATAACAGGGTATTTACAACAAGCTCCTCTATTACCTGCCAACGCTTTGTCTTTATAGCTCCACGGAGGATCTGCGTATATTATATTGTATTTTTTATTTGGAAAGTCCATATTTTTGTTTCACTCTTGCTACTATTGATAATGTTATTCCTACTAATGGTATGGCTTCGAGTAGGTCGATTCCATACAGCAGAAAATCGGTGATTGGGTGAAAACCGTAAAGTCCGACCCCTACGTTGAAAAAGCACTCACCAGCCGAGATTGTGTGTGGTATCTGTAAATATAGTATAAAAGCAGATAGGACTAGTGAATGTGTGAGATAATTATCATACCATTGAAAGAATCTTGTTATTATGTTAGGCATAAAATATTTGGTAAACTTTATTATTAATACTTTTAGTAAAACAGTATGGGATTAAAGGTTGACTTTAGAGTCAAACATGATGATAATAGAGGTATATATTTCTCTGAAACAGAGAGAGCTAATATCTATCTACCGAATCATGAAACCCTTGAAGATATATATAAGACTGTAAACCATGAAACGTTTCATTATTGTTTTGATAAGGCAGAGGAAACTGATAACATGGATGAAGAGATGGAAGAACGTTTAATATTTTGTATGCAATGGGCAGAAGAGTCTATTCTTTAATGATTTTCAATATATGCTAAAGCTTTTACACCACTCTGTAAAATAACTTCTAATCTTCTATAAAGATGTGTTTCATATCTGTCAAGATTTTTCATATCTTCTTCACTAACATCAAAAACCATTCCTTCAACTAAGCTATTTTTATTTTCTTTTATTGTTGGGTAAACATAAAATTTACTATGTGGTATCTTTTCATACCCTATGAGAATATCTTTTGTGCCATCTACTTCTCTACCTAATACTAATAATCTATTATTATTATTTAATAAAGATCCATAAGTGAACACTTTCATAATAATTTAGCTCTCCGTAAGTGTGTTGAAATCTCTTCAATTGAAGTTTCATTTATTTCTTCCTTCCAAACAGTAGGACAATCTCTATACCAAAGATCAACAACAATACACCCATTCCACTCTAACATTTGTTTTTGGATAACATCTTGACCAGATTTTAATATTCCATTATGGTGTTTGTCTTGAACACGAATAACTATTGTGGGTTTTTCAATTCTAAACACAACTATATCTAAAGTTTCTTTCTCTTGTCTTTCTGATAAAGTGTCCAAGAAATCACCTTTCATTAATTTTTTAAACAAATATTGTATCTTATACTCACAATTATCACCAAAAATACTCTGAATTATTTTAAGTGCTGTTCTTTCCCCTTCCCCTACGAACTTTTCGTCTGGTAGAGGTTGATTTAGTTCTGAATCTCCCATCATTTCTACTTTCTTTCGCTATCCTAATAAGTCTTTCGAAATTCTCTGGTGTAAACATCTTAAGTCTTTCAATTGATGTATGATGTTTTTTACAAAGTAATGCAAATCTATTTGGATCTTTTTTTATGATAGGTAAAACATATTCATTATACGCATAAGTATCAGAAAAATCAGAATATATTTTATCACTTTCTAAGTATTGTTTATGATGGAACACAAAGTATTTACCATATTTTCTATGACAAACCCCACACTTTAAATCAAATTGTGGCATGGCAGCCACATCACGTTTGGCTTTATCTATAATGTCTTTTTTACTCATTCAATCTCTTTTTAATGGTATTGATATGTTCTGGGTTGATCTCAATTCCTATAAAATTACGATTAAGTTTTTTTGCAACTACTAAAGAAGTTCCACTACCAGCAAATACATCGAGAACTAAATCACCTTCTTTACTACCTCGTTTGATTATTTTTTCAGCTAAAGCCTCAGGCATTTGAACAGGGTGTAATCTATTTGTGATAAAATGTGGTATATACCAAACAGAAGTTAGTGGATCTTTCTCATCTGATTCATAATTTATTGTTATATCATCAGTTTTAGATAGATGATATATTATTTCATAGTCTAGGTGAAATCGAACTTTAGTTGAATCGAATGAACCTGAATATTTCCATATTATATACGATTTTAGTTTAAACTGTTTGAATGACTCTAAGAACTCAATCCAATGTGGTGTAACTAAAGTTTTATTCATCGTACCTGATTTCAAGTTAAGATATAATTGACCTGTTGGCTTCAACACTCTATAAATTTCATTTAAAACACCATCAAAGAAATCTGAATATAGTTTTAAAAACAATACATCTTTCTTACCTTTTGAATATCCACTACCTTCTATATTATCATATGGAGGACTTGTGACCACTAGATCTACTGAGTTATCAGGTAAATCTTTAAGTTTCTCAACACAATCACCCTCTATAACCTCATTCAACATTAACAAGACCTTTATCGGTAAGCATATATTCTGCATCAGCTTGTGCGTGTTCAGGGCTATCTACCATTCTTGCCATTCTTTTCTTACCTGATTTCTTAAAGTATATTCTATATGTTGAAGCATGAGCAACAACATTACCTCCAATAGGTTTAATTGGATCACCAAACATCATAGCTGGATCAGATTGTACTTGGTTAGTGAATACAACAGGGCATCTAAAGTAAAATGATATATTCTTAATATGGGTCATTAATCTTGCTATCTGCATTTGCCTATCTGCAAGTGTTCCTCTACCTAAATATTCTTCTCTAAACTGACCAATAGCTCCATCTAATACAACAAGAACAGGTTTCTTTTGTATAAGAATCTTAGATAAAGCATTAATTGTACCAAGTAATTGTTCTGTGTTTGGACAGTAAAGGTAAGTAATCTGGTTTAATTTTTCTTTAGCTTCTTCATCTGTAATTTCTTCTCTTGCCACTAATATTTCTACTATTCTTCTAGGTTTGAAAGTATCTTCACAATCAATCCACACAACATTTCCACCATCTTTGATAGCTTCACAAGTTAATGTATTACAAAACTGAGTTTTACCAGCTCCAAATTCACCATATATTTCATATGTTGCTTCGGCACGTACACCACCACCCATAAGATTGTCAACCTCTTCACATTTTGTAGCTAAAACAGGCATATCTTCATGGTAACTCATTAAATCCATAACATCCATGTCAGATTTTCTAATAAGACCTTGTTCTTCTAAAACTTTCTGAGCTTTAAACACCCATGAATCACAAGTAGGTTTTGCAACACTTGTTATTTCTGAAATCTCTCTTGAACCTCTTACACATATATCTATTAAATTAGTTACACCAAAAGTTTCTAATTTCTTTTTAGTAACAGCACCTACCCCCTCTAATTGATCTACATCAAGGTTACAATCATCTTTTGGTTCGGCTTCTTTCTTTTTTGCCACGCCTGATATATACAACTCATCTTTATTAATGTTATCTTCAACCAATTCTTTCATACCTTCCATTTTTTTTCAGCTTTATTACATTATTCTTCTCCCACCTGTCAATTAAATGTTTCGCTGAATTTTCAGTTAATCCAGCTCCTATTAATTCTATTTCAAAATCTTTCAAACTAACAGTTTTTGAATCATCCATACAAGTACTCCAAATAGTTATTGCATCATGTTGTTTGTTATTCTTATTATCAAAGTAAATTTGCTGTTGAATACTACCTTTACTTAAACTCTGACCAAATGCTTCATACATTTGATTAATTAATGATTCCACTTTCAAAATATCATCAACTAAAACCTCAGATCTAAAGTGCATCTTTGCATATGCCATTGACAATCTAACTAATGCTTCTAACTGTCTTGTTCCAACAGGCATTTGAGATTTTGCACTAGCATTTCTCATCTGTTCATATATCTCTAAAAGTTTTGTTTTTGATTCATCTCGTAAAACAGGTTTAAAACCTCTTGCATAATTTATAAATGCAGTTAATTGTCTTTCTGTTAAAAAAACCTCATTTGAAGAATCTGTAAATGAGTTTAAAATATGTGTTGCTTTCAACATATCTTCTGTTACATGAACTTTATCTTTTATTAACCAAATCATATCAAATCTACTAAGTAAAGGTGCTGGTATATCTATGTTATCAATTAAGGATATACTGCTATCATAAACACCATACTTTGGATTTGCTGCTGCCAAAATACTAGTTCTAGTTGGTAAAGTCATCTGAATACCTGATTTTGCTATACTAACAGTTTGTTGTTCCATAGCTTCGTGCATTGAAGATCTATCTTCTTTATTCATTTTATCAAACTCATCAATGAAAGCAAATCCTCTATCACATATTGGTAAGACACCAGCCTGTGCAATCATTCTTCCATCATCCATTTTAACCATACCAATAGTTAAGCCAGCAGCCGATGAACCACGACCACTTGTGTAAATTGATCTTTGTGTGACTTTCTTTGAAAACTTCAATAATTCTGATTTTGCCATTGATGGATCTCCAACCAAAAGCATATTAATATCACCTCTTTTATTGGTTCTAACACCACCTAATAATTCCAATAATATAGATAATTTTATATCATTATAACCAAATATGTTTGGAGCAAAAGATGATATTAATTTATCACTTAAAACATCATCACTGACATATTCTTTATACTTTTTAATTTCTTCATCAGAAGGCATGATTGGTTCATTTTCTTCTAAATCATCAAGGCATAATATATCAATAAAAACATCATTTTCATTATTCTTCAAGTCAACCTTACTTCTAAACAAACCTGTTATTCTCTTCCTCTGACCTACGAAAGAAGTTCTAACATTCTTACCTGTTAATTTACCTGTTAAAAGAACAGGTGAATTATTTGCAGAATCTTCCATAAATTGTTGCATTAATATGGTTTGAACATCATCTGTTTCAATACTCTTAGGTTGTATCTCAGTCTTTGCTCCTCTACAACTAGTAGTTGTACAATGAGGAACAGAAATCAATCTATCTATATTACATTTTGCTTCATATTCAGTTCCACATAAAGGACATAGAAAAATAGCATATTTTATGAAGGTTTTTGGTGAATCTGTTGCAATTATCTGACAGTCAAATGTAATAGTAGTATTCTCATGTTTTGAAGATATATCGTGCATCTGTATGATTTCTTCTGTTATGAGTTTAATTGTCAAATCATCATATGCACTTCTCACTAAATCTATATCACCTCTCTTTTCACTTATTGTTCTCAAGATACTCTCTTTAAGCATTGATACAAATTTGGTTGGGTCTTCAAGATAAATATCAATTAAAGGTTCGATAGAAGGATTGAATCTAAAAGTTGAATCAGGTCTAAGACCATCAACAATATCTAACATCTTACTTGTGTGTAAGTGTTCAAGTATTGCATCCATTTTTGCTGATTCTGTCATCAAAGTCTTTTAGACACCTCTCTTCTAACGTTGTTGGATAGTTGTGTTAACCTATCTTGTAATTTTATCAAGTCATCATTACTTAGACTTTGAACACAAATATTCCATTTTTCCATAGTTGCCATCAATAATGGAAACTTTGAGGAAACTGATATTGAATCATATTCAGTTATTTTAGAATTTTTTGCAGAATGATTTTTGATATATTCATCTACTGCAACTGCTAAAAACAAACTAAATGAAAGATGGTTTGGTCGCATCTGTTCAAAAGATTCAAAGATCGGTTTTGTTTTATCTCCAACAGAGATAGTAGTTGTTTTTCTAAAATTCATATATGATAATATGTTGTACTGCATATAAACCTAACTAATTCTTGATCAATAATCTGAGCTAAGAAAAGAAAAGTTAAGTAAGTTAAGTAAGGTAAGTTTGAAAACTAAGATAGGTAAAAGCTAAGTAAGTTAGAAAGGAGAGTTAAGTTACTTAAGTTAATTAACTAATTCTAGTTCTGGCTGAACTGATTTTGATATAAATCCATTCACAAAACCTTGTACTTTTTCTGGTTCAACATAAGCTTCTTTTACCTCACCTTTTGAGTTTTTCCAAGTAAATTTGATAAACATAGAGAGAGTTAATCCACTAGAGTATATAATTATTTCTGATTATAAATGGTTTTATAATCTTTTAAAGATTCTACATTTAGCAATGGCTCCACTTTTATATTTCACCATTTTAAATTCTGATTCAAAGTACCCCTTATCTTCTAATTCAGCTAGATATGCTAATGCTTTTCTTGTTGTTATACCTACTGAATCTGACACTAATGTTGCATTAGTTTTCTTATTTTTTGGAATTCCTTCAAGAATTTTCTCTTTTGCTGACTTTACAACAAAAAAATCATCGGTTTCATCTAAAATTAGAGTTTTCTTTTTTAAGACCAATATTCATGCTTCTCCTTTTTCCAACATGGCATACAAGTATGATCACCTAGTTTTAAATTTTCTAAGTCTCTTCTTAAATCCATTTCTTGTTTACATTGTTTACATATTTTGATCAAATATGTCTCACCAATGGTTTTAATTCTAATTCTGTAATGTGTTTCTTTAGTATTATTTCACCATTTGGTTCTACTATAAATTCAACTGCTCCTATATCAGGTGTTGTACCTGCTACACCACCACGGAAAAGATGACTGTCAGGGAATTTCCATGCAGGTGTTGTACAACCATGTGTGTTGACAAACTCAACATGAACAAAATAATGAACATGACTTCTTACTATAACATCCGACTTGTGTAATTTATTATTTTCAAATACCATACCAGCCATTTCTCTTGCTAATGCTGTGGTTCTATATGCAGCCCATTTATTGAATCCTACATGATGAGTGAAATTGAATATTTTACCATAGCACTCTATAAACGAATAGTAGTCAGAAGCTCCTTCTCCACCATATGCTCTATATCTTAAGGCGTTCATATCTCTTGCTATAATTTCTTCAATATTAGTACCGTCTATCTGAACATGATAACCAGATCCTCTATTAAATAAAATATTATCATAATTATGAGTTTTCATACATTTCTTAAAGTCCTCTGCTTGATCCCATACATTAGTTGTCCATGATTGTTGACCTACTTGTTTCTTATTTGCTCCATCAACAGGTTCACCATTTAAAACGATTAAATCTGTCTTCTTTTTTGATAATCCATCAGGTACAGATTCCCATACATCCCATAATGCTTTTTGTAGTTTGTTTGGTTTGAATGTTGTATCTAAGTCAGATATGTATGGTTCAGGTGAACATATAGCTGTCACAGAACCATTATGTATATCAGAAAGAACAACAATGTTTTTTGATGATTTACTTCTACCTTTTAATTTCATATTAGGTATCTATGTTACTAGAATATAAATCTACTGATCTAGTAGCTTTTTGTATTTTTCGTAGTGAGAATCGGACTTCCAATAGTTAAGATTCACACCTGTTAGTTTGCTATGTTGATACATATAATCTAAGTTAGTTAGAATTTGTTTCTTGTTATGGTAGGCATTAACGTGTTTATCATAATCGTCTTTACTTCTACATAACCCAAAACTTGACTCTTTACAATATTCACAGAGTATTATTCCTTCCTTAGTTGCAATAGTAGATTTTTTTTCAATATTTCTTACACACCATTCTCCCTCTTTATTTTTATGATCTTGAAGTTTCCATTTACCTGTTTTCTCATGGTATTTTCTATTCCAATTGAGTTCTTTTACACCACACTTATTACAG
>Ga0208299_1002858_pt1 | contig 11308 bp, 18 predicted proteins | sample 15_taG_FD_184089 | JGI IMG/M metagenome (GOLD analysis project Ga0208299, IMG submission 184089) | Marine viral communities from the Subarctic Pacific Ocean - 15_ETSP_OMZ_AT15312 metaG (SPAdes) (version 2) | ecosystem: Environmental > Aquatic > Marine > Oceanic | place: Pacific Ocean | collected...
GCGGTGGTAATCATACAACTGATGCTACTGGCGGTGGTTCTGGACATACTCATACAACCCCAGCACACTCATTAGTACAACCATACATAGTAGTATATTTTTGGAAACGCACAGCATAATTAGGAGATAGAGAAATGGCATCACAAGCAGACTATGAAAAAGCAATGGCTAATAGGTATGCGACAACGAGAGTTGGAACTGGAAGAAATGATTATGGATATACAGGTATTCCCAGTAACCAGGCAAGGGGTTATCGACCCACAAAGAAAAAAACAGGTGGTGGTTTTCCTCTGGGCGGTCTGATGGGAGGTAGAAAGAGTTATGCTGGTTTTTCAGAAGATGATTTAAAACGCCAACTAGAATACGACAAAGCTATTTGGGAAAGGTCTACTCCAGATGTTACTGGTGTAGGTGGTACTGTCCGTTGGGATAGAGATAAGAATATGGTTACTGCTGCTCTATCTCCAGAGAACCAGGCTATCTACGATGCCATGATAGGTAGACGAGAGATGTTCGGTGGTCAGGTAGATGACTTGGCAGGTGGTGGTTGGCAAGATGCCCAACAACAAAGATTCGACCAGATGAGAGCTATGTATAGAGATAGTGATGCACTAGAACGACAAGAAAGATTAGCAAGAGAACAGGCTACTGGTGCATCCTCAACTGGAAGATACTGGGGTGAAAGAGCAGAGGGCGATGTAAGGGATCAAAGAAACCTGGGATTAATGAACACCGCATTTTTACAATCTCAAGCACTAATTGACTCTGGCATAGAAAGAGAACTGGGTGCTGTTACTACGATGGGCACTTTAGGTGATAGAGCAAACGCAATGATTAAAATGCCTACACCTGATACACAAGGCAATATGCCTAATGTTAGTACCGCATCTACTCGCTGGGCAGATGCCCTGGCTATGGATGCCCTCAAAAAACAGCAAGGCAAGAGTAAATTTTGGGATTCTATTCTAGGTGGTCAATCAGGTGGAATGTTTGGAGGTTCAGGTGGTGGTGGTTTTCCTTCATATATTGCCACAGCAACAACACAAGCAATAGGTGAAGATGGACTGTCTGTATTTAATAACTGGAGGGATTATATGAGTTCTTGGCATCCTACATTTACCACTTCTTTTGGTAGATACAGAGTAACAGCACCTAAGATTGTTGCAGAAATTGACAAGAAAGATAATTCCAAGGCTTTATATAAAGAGATTTGGGATAATTATCTCAAACCTATATTTGATTTAATCAAAAAAGACAAAGATGATCCTAAAGCACTTAGCGATTATAAGATTATGGTAAGAGAACTAAAAAACAAATATTTAGTTTAGAGAGGAGATTAATATGGCAGTAAGTGTAGAATTACCAGGTATGTTCGATTTGCAGGCAGCAAGGGAACAACAAAGTCATAAAACTGGGTACGAAGCAGCTCAGATTCCCCTGGGTCGTGTGCCAATTTATGCCTCATCCGTAGGTGGTGATTTATACAATGAAGGTCTTATGGGATTGGCTGGAATGTTGGGAGGTACACCTGACCCAGCAGTAGCCAAACAACAGAAAGTTGCAGAAATTATGGAAAGATTTCCTAATCCTGAAACTTCTGAAGATATGATGAAAGTATATCACGCATTAAATGCTGCTGGCATATATGACTTTGCTGCACAGATTTTTAATATGGCTAGTGAGTTAAGAACTCAAGAAACCAACAGAATGAACGCTGAGAAAGAAACTTCTACTACCACAAAACCTGATTATAATCAACAAGCCAGAGCTTATGTATCAACAATAGTATCTGGTAGTAGTTGGGTAGACTCTTTGGAAAATTGGCAAGAGTTATTGGCGAATATGGAAAAAATAGGTTATACAGGTACAGATCCTCATGATACTATCCAGAAAAAAATTACTGCTGAAGTAAAAAGTAGAGATGAAAGAGATAAACTTGTTCATGGAGATATAGGAAAACTTGGTGAAAAATGGTCAGCTAGTGGAATGAGCGATTTACAAGGTCGTTTAGAATCATTGGAAGAACTTGTAGATTTACATACAAAGCCTTTAATTATTAATGGGGAGCAAGCATACGATAAAACTGGGTTTGCATTAAGAACTGGAGATTTACCAGGTGTATCATTTAAAAATAGAATTATGAAATTCGGACTAAATGAAGCTGGTGACCAGGCAAGAGATTTTTTAGGTAAATTGTCATCAGTAGTTAATTCCAGATTAAAAACTCTTTCTGGCTCTCAAGTAACTCAACAAGAATGGGAGAGATTACAAAACGAGTATCAAACTGGTATTGCAACATCTGAACAATTAATAAAATGGATCTTTGATGTTAGAAAGAATTTAGAACAATCTAAAAGAGATATGTATGCTACTTATGACCAAGAGGCATCAATAACCTTTCAATTAAGACAAGGTTTTATACCTCGATTAACTGATCCATCACACATCAAGTATATTCCGATTGGCAGGTATTACTATGACATTAATGGCAATCTTAGAAAAAGGGAGAAATAAACATGGCTGATTTAGAATGGGAAGATGAGAACCCTATAGTTGAACAGACAAGTTCTTTTAAACACCTTAATCAACAACCATTAATGGAAAATTTTGATTTTCAAAATCAAGTTGTTTATGGTGAAGCAGAAAACATAAATTCATGGGAGTTGCCAGAATCAACTGGTCAAACTGTTGGTGGTATTGGTGGTGGTTATTTTGGAATGAGAGCAGGTCTAAAAGTTGCTGCCAATCTTCACCCAGTTACAAGAACTTTATCTACAGTCTTATCTGGAATGGCTGGTGCTGGTACTGCTGGTGCTGGCGGTGATTTGGCACAACAAGCATTTTACTCATTAACCGATAGTCCAAAAGCTCCTGATAATTGGACACAAGCAATAAATCATGCAGTTAGTGCTGGTGCTGAAGAAATGGTATATGAATTAATAGGACAAACTGCTGCAACAGGTATTGGAGTAGCCTACAGAAAATTGATAAAAGGTAAGGCAATGCTCCCAGGGATGGCTGGAGAAGGTCAAGACATCCAAAAGATTTTCAAGGAAGCTGAATTGGGGGAAATATCTGTAGTTGAAATGATTAGGCAGTTAGTAGATGCAAGTGGTGGTAGATTGACCGCAGCACAGGTAGTTAATGGTAATTTTATTAAAACCATTGAGAGTTTATCAGAAGCTGCTTGGGGTGGTACAGCTTATAGAGGAGCGAGAGAATTAACGGATGAGTCTATTCAGAAACTAGCAGATGATTATATTACAAACTTTAATAATACTGCTGGTAAAACTCTTAGTGCTGAAGAGCTTGGTGATTTATTTAAAAATGCTATTTCTGTTGGAATCAGACAACATCATAGAGTAGGGGGGATTCTATATGATGAATTAGATGAAGCATATAAACCATTTATGGATGAGGTTGAGCGTACTGTAACACACAAATCAGCCTGGGGTGGTAAGTATGATAGGGTGGAGGTTTTTAAAGAAGAAGTAGAAATATTACCTGTTTCTCTGAAAAACTTAAAGAATTATGTTCAGAAAATTATCGACCAGGGTAAGCCAGTTCAAGGACTAACTGTTGGAGATGAGGCTGTTCTAAAGAAAATACTAGCCTCTGATGAAAAAATTTCTTTTAGTGTGGCTCAAGACCTTAGAACTACATTTCTTGCTGAATCAAGATCTATGGAACAAGCATTTGGAAAGGATAATGCAAAAAGGATAGCTAACGACATACAAGATATTATCTTAAAGTCTATGGATGATGGAGCATTAGCTACAAAAAATGATGAATTTATAAAAAAATATCGTTCAGTAAGTAAATTCTGGAAAACTGGTGTTGAGGGCATGATGAATAAAAATATGTCTAAATTGATATTACAAGATCCAGAGAAAATAGGACACCAAATATTTGCCTCTGGTAATGTAACTAGAGTTAGGGAGGCTAGACACGCATTAAGGTGGGCAGAACAATTTTCAAAAGGAACAGACGAGGCTATTGATTTTACAAAAACCTGGAATCAAATGCAGTCAGGTTATTTAGAAGAGATTCTTGGTGGTGCAAGAAAGGCTGGAGAAACTGTTTTAGAGTCTGGTGTTAAACAAACAGGAAAGGATGTTGTTGCTAGTGAATTTACATTAGCCAATCTTAATAAATTATTTATTAAAGGAACACCTGCTAATAAAACCTTTACAGAGGCTTTTACAGCAAAACAAAGAAATTCCCTAAGATTTTTTACTAATGCTATAGATGTTGCACAAAAGAGGGCGCAAGGACAGGGCGATTTTATGATTAAGGTTGGTCAGGCTGGTTTGATTTTGGATGCTACTGGAGCTTTAAACCCATGGATAGGTGAGGGTGTACCAGAGATTACCAGCTATAGTGGAGATTTAGCTATTTATGCACTCTCTCCCTACTTGATAAGTAAGATGCTTACAAGTCCTAGAAATGTTAGACTTCTAACAAGAGGTCTTAATATGAAGTGGGGTGATACAAGAGCTAATGCTGTATTTGCACAAATAATGAAGGAAGCTGGTAAATATTTTGAACTATCACCTATTGAATTTACACAAAATGATAAAGTACAACTTTATTATGATAAAGATGGAAATGTCATTGAACAAGATAAAGGAAATTTATAATGGCTAACTACAGAGAATATCTTTCAGGAATGGGTGATGGGATGTTATCTTCTACAGGTTCAGGTTTCTTTATAGATGATACTGAAATACCAGCAGCAACTTGGGGGGAGGATCAAGAGTTTGATAGATACGGAAATGCTATACCTGTTTTTGAACAACAAGTAACTACAATACCAGAACCAAGATTTATGAATAACCCTGTAGAGATAGAACAAGCTATGCACGATCAAGCCTTGCAAGAAGCAGAACTAAAAAAGGCTTCAGAAATAGCAGCAGCAGGTAAGGAATATTGGGATTCTGTGATGCAAGGTGCTATAGAGTTTTTAAGTGGTGGGATGATGTCATCCAAACCTGAAGAAGTACGACATGGTGGAATTGATAGAGAACAAGGTAGAAACAAACCTGTTAAGATAAAAAATCTAAGAGGTGAAAAGCCAGGCTACAGTATGGCAGAGGGTTCAAACTTCTGGAGTGTAGATGAGAAAGATCCATATTGGCAAACCAAACAAGGCTATGAAGAGGCTATAAACCTATATGGTAGAAAGCCTGGTTGGGTTAAAGAGCCAAGCCTTGAGTACAATCCTACAACTGGAGAGTATGATTCAACCAAGAAAGAGGAGTTTGTGGATTTAAAACCTACTAAAAGGATAAGTTTATAGATGGCAGACAATAGACAGGAAACCATAGATGCCCTATTAAAAGCAGGGTTTGATCCTAATGATTTAGCAGCACTTATGGGTAACATTGCTGTTGAAACTGATAGTACATTCGACCATACTATGCAACAGTATGAAGGTGGTGGTGGTCATGGTCTATTCCAGTTTACAGATACCCATAAAGATGATTACTTTGATTGGTTGAAGGGCAACAAAATTCCAGACAGCAAATTCAGTCAAGCCAAATTCGTCTATGATAATATTTACGAGAGAGGGGGATATGGAAGAGATTTAGGGTGGAGAGATAGGGGTCTATTGCAGAGTGCATTTGATGACCTTGTACCCACCCCTATGGCTTTCTCACCTGCTGGTAGAGAGAGGGTGCTGACAAATAAGAAAACAAAAGCATTTCTCGACTCTTATGAAAAATCAAGTACACCACATTTGGATCGTAGAATAGAAGAAGCCTACAAATATCACGACCTTATTAATCAAGGTATGTTTAAACTCTAACTAAAGGGTGATTTAGGTGCTAAAGGCGGTAGTCTTTTCTTATCTTCTTTCTCATCCCAACCTAAGATTTTCATACCTTCAACCATTGCATTAAAACACTCTGATTGCTGTTTCATTGCATCAGTATGATCCTCAAACATCCTTATGTATTCAGAGTCTTTCGTAAAGTCGATTTTTTCTGTCATACTTTCCAACCTGCACATAGAGATTGTTCTTCTTCGGCACAAGTCATCTGTTCGCTTTTCATCATATCCACCTTGGTCTGAAACTCAGCACACCCTGTCAGTAGGGTTACTACAACCTGCAATACTATTATAAGCGCTATAGTTTGCATACCCCATCCTCGCAATCATCATCACTTTTCGTAATGACATATTCCTCATTTCTATTGGATTTGATGACAGTAGGAAATTGTTTTACTGATGAAAAATGCTGCAATAGATCTTGGAAACTTCTTTTCTGCGATCTCTCCATATAGCTCTCATAGGACTTCTTGTAGTCCATTCCCCTATTAGATGCCCTATTTGCATAGTCCTCCGACAAAACCTTACACATTTCCAATTTCTCTACAGTCATTATAACTCCTTCATTGCGAATATTATATTAGGTCTATTGCTATATCGCTTTCTAGCATAAACCTCTACGACCTGTCGGTCATCCACAAAAAGAACCCCATTCAGGGAATCCAGTATTGCCTTTAGGTAGTTGTCTATATCACTACTGTTGTCGCAATATTTTCCATTCTTTTCTTCTTTCTTTTTCTTAGTCCAGGACTTTGGAATCCTGACATTGAACTCTACATCAACACTAATCAGTTTTTCAGAGGGAGTCGAATCCATCTCACTTGTCAGTGCTTTCATATCTTCTTTGAACTGGGTATACTTTTTAGGGTAATAGGTGGACCACCTGGAAACCCTTGGTCTTGATGCAGGACAAGGCTCTACATTAAAAACCATCCTCATAATGACCTGCATAAAAACCGCCTGTTACAACATCTATTGTTCGTATTGCTGACTTCAAGAGCTTTCTCATCTCAAGATCCCTTTCGGTATCTTCCTCTCTTGCAATTTCCATAGCCTCTCTCAGAGTATCATTGACATCTTCCAGTTTCTCTTTATGATTTCTTGTAAACATTGTACATAGCTAAATGATAATCTTCATTTCTAGGCAGTTTTATTTGATATTCCCCTCCAAAGAAATCATCAATATCTCTCAGGAATTCGACAAACTCAGCAACCTCTAAATCCTTGGTCGATTCTATGCTGAATTGATTTTTGATTAGGTTCTTGGTTTCTTCCTTGGACTCACCCATTTCCCCTGCGATTATATCTCGCCAGGTATGGAAAAGCCTGTTTTGAGCATCACTCCTCTTGGGCTTGTCTTTGGTGATTGATATTGTTGCTACTTCGCAACTAGGGTTGTCTTTCCAAAAGGTTTGTACCAGGGATCTAAAGATGTCCGCTTTAGGTTTATCCCTATAAATGATTCTGTTTATCGTCATTCTTAATCACCACAAAAACAAGGGATTGTTTCATCACTATAAAGGTTATCGAAAATATTTGTTTGTTCAAGTGCTATTTTTTTCATGGTTTTATAGCTTGGCGATTCTTTGCGGAAACCCAAGTTCCCTGTGCCGCCCCCATCATAAGACTCATGTTCAATCCACCAATCTGCTAATTCTGGTCGCTCTCTGATGATGCTTTGCTTCTTGCTATGTCCTTTCAAGAAGCACAAGTCACAATTACCTAAATCAGTTACACCATTATTATTAGGTAGGTTTAGATCAAAGTCATTATCACTCCAAAACTTTCCAACATCTCTAGCGGTTACTCCATCCAAGTAAAGTGGTAAATATCTTTCTTGTCCACTCTCTATTGTGCCACTCATCTTAACTGCCCTTCTTACTTCATCGCCCCTTATTCCAATAAACCCAACATAGGGTTTTTCAAATCCACATAGATTAATCAAGTAATCACTTATCGCCCTTATCTTGAGTTGGGCAGTACAAAATCTTGCTACTGGGTTGGGTGCAAACCCTATTGTTTTGATTAGTTCTGAAAAAGGCTCTCCATTCCTACTCGCAGACTCATAATCAACAACCTTTAAATCGTATGCGAACTTGTTCTCATTTCCTAGTTTGTTTTTCTCGCCCTTCTTTGTTTTCCTTGCAAACCTTTCAAGCCAAGCAATATCAACCCCCCACCTCTCTCCACAATCACGAACAAAATCCAAAGTCTGTGGCATCTCTTTACCTGTGTTAGCGAAAGTTACTTTAGCAAACTCTGGCAAATCACCATCATGTGCCTCAAGTACCTTATGTAGCATGAACGCAGAAGTGCGCCCTCCAGAAAAACTAATACAAGTTGGTTCGTTAATATAATAGAGTGAGTTCTTATCCACTTTTAAACCACAATCCCCTTTTTTTACTTTCCTTTTTCTTATTGATTATTATTTTAGGACACCACAACACGCTATGTCTTACTGCGTGTTGCAGTTTGTTTCTAATAGGATGTGGTTTCTTATGACTCAGGTTCTTACAGTCCTAGCCATGATGCTATTACAACCACCAAGACTATTCCTACAAAAATAGACATACTTCGATTTTTCTTAATCAACTGCATGAATGTTTCCATAGTTTGTTGCTCCTAAATTAAAGTTAATCGGACAATTCTTTTCTTATGTCATCATCCAATAAACGCCATATAATAAGCGTTGCTATTAAACCAACTAAACCAGCAGAACCTAACTCATGAACTATGCCGATTATCGTGCCAATAACATTGCCACCCAAAAAAGGTACTGAATGACCAAACACAACCTGAAGAACGATTGCAAGTGAGATCAACTTAATACCTACATTTATAGATGCATCAGCACCTTTCATAATTTTATCCAACATATATTGCTCCTTATTAAAAATTAAAAAACTATAGGGGGATTATACCAGTTTTTGCCATCAACCTTTGAGTATTTATTACCGCTCTTAGCATCTCCAATTCAAGAAATTCTCTCTCAATGGGTGGATCTAGTTGTTTCCTTCCATCATAAATATCGTGGCAGCTCAAACAGAGGTAAGCTCCGTGTATAGGAAGTGCTTTCAAACCCATGCCTGCTCCCCCCAGGTGTGCGAAAACCACGGTTTCATTGTCGGGCATACACCCCTCCAATCTCATTTGGCAAGGATTTCCCTTTGCCGACTTAGTGTACTTGTCCACTCTTATCAGATAAGCCATATATATCAATCTCCACATCTTTAAATTTAGAATAATCCCCGTGAAACTCGCATTTCACAAAGCCGATTTGACCCATTCTGTTCTTGGCAACTATCAGTTCCGCCAAGCCAGTATCAGGGGTATCTTTGTTGTAATAGTCATCTCGATAAACGAACATCACTATATCAGCATCTTGCTCGATTTCCCCTGAAGAGCGTAAATCACTCATATAAGGTCTTTTATTCTCTCGGCTCTCTACCCCCCTACTCAACTGAGAAAGTAGGATTACGGGTATCTGAAGCTCCTTAGAGAGATATTTTAACTCTCTTGTTATGTTTCCAAGTTCAGAAATTTCACGACCTTTATCATAGCGCATTAGTTGAAGATAGTCGATAAGGATTACATCAACCTTTCTCTCTATATTCATTTTTCTGGTTATCGAGCAGACATCTTTCACATTGAGTCCACCCCTATCAACAATAGTCATACTTTTGTTGCCTGCCTGGGCAAGTGCCTTATAGAAAATTTCTTCTTCATTGTCGGACAACTGGTTTCTTTCAACCTTATACAGGGGGATATTTGTTTCACCCGATATGATCTTCAGCATTAACTGTACCTGTGTCATCTCCAATGAGAAAAAGAGTACATTCTTTGCGCTGCTTAGGTGAGTCGCTATGTTCAGGGCGAGTGTAGACTTGCCCATAGATGGTCTACCTGCCAACACATTCAACGAGCCTGGTCTAAATCCAGAGGTGAGAGCATCCAAAGACTCGAAACCACTTGATAACCCCGTACCGTTTACGCTGACATCATCTATATAATCTATTGTCTTGGATATGATGTTCCTCATGGAGTTCTCATCACTATCCAGTAATTCGTTTTCCAATCTCTGAATGGCATCTACAGTTTCCTGGTAGTTGTCATATTCGATATTGAATTTCCACATTTCAATGTCGTTCTTGATTCTACAGGTTCGGATATGTTTTGCATAAACCTCTATATGGTCAATACCTATACAATCTTCAGTCAAGAAGGCAAGGTCTTGGAAGTCCACTGCCCAAGATCTACTCTTGGGTTGTTCCTGTAATTCAATATAATCCCTGACAGTTAGAACATCAACAGGTTTTTTTGCATCAACCAGCTCTATAATGCAGTCAAAGATATACCTTAGTTTGTCATTACTGAAGTCATCTGATACCAAGCCAGTACCCAGAACACGGTCCAAACAGGGATCTAGTAGCAGACCTCCTACAACAGACCTTTCAGAGTCTATAGAGTCAAAGGTTTCCTTCAGTTCCCTGTAGATTTTCTTTTTTTTAGTTTTCATCAGAAGTCTATGCGCCTATCATCTGCCCAATGCTCTGTCTGTATTTCATAGTCTGACTGTTTTTCCAGAGATTTGCCAAAAAAGGATTTCTCTCTCATATCTTCTTCAACACTACCGTTGATTTCTTCCCAAATATACAAAGAGTCATCACCATATTCATCCAGGAAACGACTTAGGTCCATTCCATCAACAGCATCTTCCTGTGCCTGTACAACTATATTTCCCATTTTACTCATTTATCCTTTTTCCTTATTTATGATTAATTCATTTATTAACATACTCCCTATAAACTCTAGCATGTGGTCTGCCTGTTCAGAATTTATAAAAGACTCACTCTCAAGTTCCTCTTGCAAATGTTCTATAACTTTTTCCAAACAAATTGCTTTAAGTTTTTGTAAATCAACCATCTGTGTTGCCATCTTCTTCTTCCTCCTCATCTTCTAAACCACAATGTTCTTTACATTCCATACAAATATCGCCATAAATTACACCAGCACCACAACAACTACTGACATAACCATGTTCCATATAATCACTTGGGTAATTCATACTCATTTAAATTTCTCCATATTAATCACAGAGTTCTGCACCATCTTCTACTCTCCACGCATCTCTAGGATTAAATTCTTCATTAAGTATTACACTTGTATAAGCAACACCAATAAGATCCAAAAGCCATTCTGCGTTTACTCTTATATACTCTGCGTTCTTATCATCTTTTTTCTCATGTTTTAAATGTTCTATTAAGAGTTTTAGAACTTTGGTATTTAGTTCATCAGTTGTCATTTAAACTTCTCCATATTCCTTTTGCTATTTAGAAATTTACTATCCTTTGGAATATGAGGAATACCTAATTTATTTCTTAAATCTATATATGGTAAAAGGATATATTTTAAATATAACCACACAAAAAAAACCTTAATTGATTTATTACCTTTTTCTATTCCTATTTTCATTTTG
>Ga0208299_1002859_pt1 | contig 11306 bp, 24 predicted proteins | sample 15_taG_FD_184089 | JGI IMG/M metagenome (GOLD analysis project Ga0208299, IMG submission 184089) | Marine viral communities from the Subarctic Pacific Ocean - 15_ETSP_OMZ_AT15312 metaG (SPAdes) (version 2) | ecosystem: Environmental > Aquatic > Marine > Oceanic | place: Pacific Ocean | collected...
TCTATGCCCTTTATAAGGGGCGATAGTTGCAATGTCATACCTAAAGTTATCCTTCCCTGTAAGGAAGAACTTTAACTCACTTAAGTCACCACCAAAAGCATTAGACACATTAATATTATCAATCATGTCATCAATCTCCTCGTGTAGCTCTTCCAAACTAAAATCATCTGACTGAGCTTTAAAAGATGTACGATAGCATATTATATCAGCATCAACTAAGACTGGCATACCTTAGCCTCCCATTCAGCTTCTGTGTACTTAGTGCCATTGAAGTACCAAGACTTGGAACCATCAGCCCACTCAATAGCTGGACCGTCCTCACGGTGGGGTTCGCCATTGAGGTACCAAGACTTGGAACCATCAGCATACTCAATAGCTGGACCGTTTTCACGGTGGAGTTTGCCATTGAAGTACCAAGCCTTGGTACCATTAGCATACTCACAAGCTGGACCGTCCTCACGGTGGAGTTTGTCATTAAGGTACCAATACTTGGACCCATCAGAATACTCAACTAACTCAGGCTCACTAACCTTAACATCTACACCCTTCATGGCATCAATCATCCAGCCCATGTACTCATAACCTTTTTCAAGGTCTTGCAGAGGCTTACCCTTATATTTATAACGGTGTTGGTACTTAATTAAATTACCGTGACAATAGTGAATAAAGCCCTCAGGTCCAAGAACCTGACGGATGTAATCAATACACTCAATGTCACCCTCGTTCATTTTGTAATGCTTAGGTTTCTTTACTTCGTCAGTCATTTGTATCCTTTCTTAATGCCACCCATGAAACAGGAAATAACTGCTCCATGTACTCATCAATTTGCTGTGCTACAACACGTGTCTCTTCTTGTGTATCGTCCTTGAGCCTCAGGTCACACATGTCACTAAAGGCATCCAAGGAACCTGACCAGAACCACTCGGTCATTGTACTTTGTGGCAGTACCATACGAGCTTGCTCAGGTGCTACACCTTGGTTTATAAGTTGCTTATACAAAGATGACAATTGTGAACTGGCATCTTCTACAGCATACCTTGGGTGACACAACTCCCCCGAATAATCATAAATACAGGAAGTAGTAATTACTTTATTAGAACTACCTTGCTTCTTATCCTCAGCCTTACCACGCCACTCATCAGGCACATAAAACTCAGGCTCATCATCCACATACCTACGACTAATCTCATTCCAACGTAGAAACTTATGCTTCACTAGCTGACGTGCCACAAAGATAGGTGCCTTCACATGAAAAGAAGCAAACACATGACCAAATGGTGACATGTGCCTATGCTTAGCTAAGTAGTTGATGAGCTTCGTGTCACCCTTATCAAGGCCATTGCTTACCTTTTGCTTACCAAAAGAGACACGTGCAGCATTAACAACACTCACATCTCCACCCATCCAATCAATAAGCTTTACCTTAATTTGGTCTGGCATTACTTCACCACCTTTACTTCATAACCTAAGATATCAGAGATTTCTTTTACTGACAATTCCTTGACAGGGTTAAGTTTAGCTTTCCACTCAGCTTCTGTGTACTGAGTGCCATTGAGGTACCAATGCTTGTCACCATCAGCCCACTCAATAGCTGGACCATCCTCACGGTGGTATTCGCCATTGAGGTACCATTGCTTGGTACCATCAACACTATCAATAGCTGGACCGTCCTCACGGTGGAGTTTGCCATTGAGGCACCAAATCTTGAAACCATCATTATAAATTTTTACTTCGTATGTTTTATATGTCATTTGTTTAAACCCCTGTCACACAATCTTCTTCACACTCTTGAATTATAAGTGACTCACCTTCAAGTAAGTCTCCAATCATAAAAAGTAAACCATAAGGTGAGAAAACGCCATAATCAACCAACGTCCCTTCACCACTTGAAACTGCATACTCATACATAATAATATCTCCTATGTTAAACACGGGTAGGCAATAAACCTACCCGCATGTTACACCTAAATTAACCTGCTAGTGAAACGTTGTCACCCTCTTCTTCGGTGTACTCAACCAACTCTGTGATTGCCAACTCTTGCAAGCGTAGGCCAGACCCGTTCTTAGACTTCCAAAACTCAATGATCATCTTAGCTTTTGTGCCATTACCGATCATACCGTCCTCTTGATCATCCCACAACTCTGATGATGGGCCATTTGTGTGGTTGTAAATCTTAGGTGGACCACCAAACACGTCATTACCATCCTTGTCAATGTAAGGACCTTTGTTTGGACGCTTGGCTTTAAGGTAGATACCAGAGCCATAATCAGTGTTGCCCTCACGGAATGTAGCGTGACCTAGTTGAGCCTCAGGTACACCCGCTGCAATCATCTTGTCCATGTCACTACTATCATCTAGATAAAAGTTTACAGTGAAGGCACCCTCAGATTTCTTCATGTGAACCTCAAATGTGTCCATAGTTGCTGGTGTTAGTTTTGCCCACTCAAGTGTGCCGTCTAGGATAAATTTCTTGCTCATGTGTATTTCCTTTGTTTAATTAATGGATGTCGCTGTATGACATGCCAAACTGTATATCGATATCTAGTGTTACATTTAACTGTAGTTCTTCGTTTGTTTTATCAATGGCATTACGTAACTTACCACGTGTGCGATCTTCTGCACCCTCTTGTAATACCCACACACCCTCATCATGAAACTGAGCTATAGGCCATTCGCCCTCCTTTATACAATACTTCAACCAAGTGTCGAAACAATAGACACCTGATGATTGGTTAATAGTTGACCAAGTGTCCTTGGTATTTCTTAGGTTATGCCAAAACCCTGATATAGGGTTCTGTACCCATGTTTCCTTACCGATCTTACGAGCAGTAATTTGTTGAACAGCCTTCTCTACTGCCCAATTACGTTGCCAGTAAGCATCAATCAACTTCTGAGCCTTCATAACACTCAAGCCTGTTGACCTTGATAGCGTAACTGACTGTACCCCGTATACGCAGCTATAGTTAGCAGCCTTGTATGACTTACGTATGGCCTTAACTTCAGGACCACCCTTGTCTATAGTCTCCTGTGTAATAGCACCAGCAAACTTAGCTAAGTCCAAGTGTGAGTCCCAACCTTTCGTACTCATTACCTCACAATACTCAGGGTCAAATGGCATCATGTAGTGTCGTTTAGTAGTATCCTCAAGAGATACCTTATCGGCACCACAAAGCACGTTACCCTCAGGTGACTTAAGTAAGCCCCTGATTTCCTTGCCATAGGGCTTATCAACGCCGGGCAAATTAACAAGAGGGGCAACATGCTTAAACCTGAAAGTGTTTGTTAAACCCTGTACCCTTGCTTGAAGCTTGCCATTCCTTTCATACTTCAAGAAACCCTCTACAATACTAATTCTGTGAGACAGTACGCTGTAACCTTCCAACAAGTGAATAGCTGGGTCTCTATCAGATAACTCTAAGACACTTGAACATAACTCTTTAGATGCGTTCCTTACCTGAGGTATTTTACGTTCATCACGAGTACCCTCAATCCTCTTGTAGTCAAATGTTATAGGCTCCCAACCTAAGCTAAACAACCAATCCTTAATCTGTGTATGACTGTCTGGGTTAGCTGGGTTCCTATCTATAATATACTTAACTGGACCCTGAGTATTCTCAGGTAGCTTCTGCTCCTCTAAGAAGTCATACCAACGTATAGCATGTGCTGACTTAGTGCCATCTTGTTTAACCATTACCTTAGGCATGTTCTTAGTTGCATATACTATATTAAGAGGCATTGCTTCCGATAGAGCCACACGTTTCTCATCACGTAGTTTAGTAAGTTCCTCCCTTAGTTCTTCTGCACCCTTAACATCTAAGTCCCAACCTAGTTCCTCTTGTTTAGCAGCCATCTCCATCTTGAGTGTCAGGTACTTAATCAGACGTTGCTTTCCTTCATCATCCTTGTAGTACAAACGATCAAGCTTAGCACTTAAGTCTCTCCAAAGTCGTGTGTTGATCTTAACGTCTTCTTCACAACGGTGACCATACTCTTGAGGCGTTAGGTTTTCCCAATCAGTCACTACTGGCTTAGGTACACCATAATCTTCACCATAACCCTCAAGACCATGCCTTGATCTGTAGAAATTTAAGTACCAACTTAAAGCTAACGTGTCTATGTACTCATGTTTACTGAGGTCAATGCCAAGACAGATACCCAAGGCACGTTTGTCATAGCGTAGGAAGTCATGGCCTACGATTACCTTAGGTTCTGTAAGAAACCTCTTGATACTTAGTGAGCCATACAAAGTAGAGCTAGTGTCATCATCCATGCAGTAGTATGACAAGCAATGGATTTTACTAACTGTGTCTAACAGACCATCTGTTTCAATATCTACTACATAGATTTTAGTCATTACTTTACTACCTTTACTTCATAACCCAGCAGGTCAGAGATTTCTTTAACTGACAATTCCTTGACAGGGTTAAGTTTAGCTTTCCACTTATCCTCTGTGTACTTAGTGCCATTGAGGTACCAATGTTTGGAACCACTAACCCAATCAATAGCTGGACCGTCCTCGCGGTGTAGTTGGTCATTGAGGAACCAAGACTTGGAACCATCATCATAAACTTTTACTTCATATGTTTTATATGTCATATCATATCTCTCTTAGTTTAAATGTGTCAAAATCAAACAACAAACTACCCGCTGGACCCTCTAAAGTATTAGGTCTATTCTTCTCAACAAATAGCTCAGTTGTGTTCCTTGTTAACTCATCTTCCGAATGCTTATCCCTCTCTAAATTAATGATAACACTAGCACGTTGACCAATCATTTTGCAATACTTAAAATCACCATTTTCATTAGTGTGACCAATTGACACAATGCCAACATTTAAGTCTGCCGCTAGTTTAGACAAACGTACTGACAGGGTAGCCAATGCACTTTCCTTAGACTCCTCAGAACCTGTTGTAATAACGTCCTGAATAGGCTCAAACATAATGTATTTACACCCGTAACCCTCAGCAAGCAACCTGATCTGATCACATAACTCATCAGCCCCTTGGTCTTCCTTCATGAAATACTGGAAAAATGTACCCTTGTCAGCAATCCTACCAATACTTTCCTCTACGTCCTTCATACGACCTTTGTCCATAATCAGGTCTTTACGGGTTAGATTATCATCTAAGTCATAAGACACAAGACCCAACAGAGTACGCAACTTAGTTTCCTCTAAGTGCCATGCAGCAAAGGTCACACCACGTTCAATGAAGTTCCACTCTAGGTACCTCATAAGTTCAGTTTTCCCTATCCCCGTGGGCGCTTTGAATACAGTAAAGTGACCCTGCATCAACCCAAGTATCTTTTCATCTAAACCACTAATACCAGTTGGAATATATGAAAACTCCTGTTGTTCACGGAACAACTTAAGAAAGTCACTTGAACTACTTAAGATGTTATCAGGTGTAAACTTAGCAGCGTTCCACCAAAGGTTATTAAACTCCTTTGTTTTACCTTTTTCTAAGAACTCGTTAGCATCCTTAAGGTCACCATGATCTACCCTCAGTACCTTCTTAGGGAAGATGTTGTTTAACTTGTCTGCTACCTTGTCACCATTACTATCATTATCAATTGATAGGATGATCTGATCAAAGCTATCCAAGTATGGCTTTGCTTTATCCCAGATACTACCAGATGGCGTTGAGGATGGCAACGATACAACAGGGTTAACAAATCTCTCATTGTTGTTAATCATCTGATATACGGACATTGCATCCAGCTCACCCTCAGTGATCGTGATCTTCTTAGAGCAACCCGCAGGGAATAAGTTTTGACCAAATAGTTCAGATGCTGTGGAACCTTGTGAGTGAAATGCCTTCTCCTGTAGCTTACGTATCTTCTTGCTACCAGATGGATACACATAATATTGCTCAACATCAACACCATTGTTCGTTAATGTCTCAACGCCATACTTACGCATAACACTCTCACTAATGCCACGTAGTGACTTGTAACTTAAGTTACCCTCAAGTTTCTTGGGTGCCAAGGTAACTACCTCAGGCTTATACACTGCACCCCCTTCAATATCAGATGGCATTGGATACCTCTCTCTCATGTCAGGTTTGTACTCACCTGTTTTATTTGGGTAGATACCCTCGCACTTGTGACACTTGCCAACGCCAAGCGCAGGGTTATACGAAAAGGCTGATGTTGAGTCACAACCTACTTGTGGGCATGGCCCCTTAATGTTTCCCATTGCTTTTCTCTTGTCTCTCACGTTTTTTAAGCTCATAAGAGGCAGCAGATGCTGACAAAGACCCACTCTTAATGAAATCTTGCAATTGTTTTACAGTCTTAGTCTTCATTTTTTCACTACGTTTTGACATTATTTACCCTTCTCTTGTTCCCTAATAAAATCTTGCAACTCTTTTACTAACTTTTTAGCTGCCATTGTACCTAAGTAAACATCCGCATCACTCACATTCTTGTGACAATTTGTAGCTAACCTAATCTCACGTCTGTTGTTCAAAGGTTCTACTAAAAGAGTATCCTCGTAATTACAAAGGATTTCTGTCATTACTTTACTACCTTTACTTCATAACCCAGTAGGTCAGAGATTTCTTTAACTGACAATTCCTTGACAGGGTTAAGCTTAGCTTTCCATTCAGCTTCTGTGTACTTAGTGCCATTGAGGTACCAATGCTTGCAAACATGATCCCACTCAATAGCTGGACCGTCCTCACGGTGACGTTCGTCATTGAGGTACCAAGCCTTGTAACCATCAGACCTTTCAAAAGCTGGACCGTCCTCACGGTGTAGTTGGTCATCGAGGGACCAAGTCTTGGTACCATCAGCATAAACTATTACTTCATATATTTTGTATGTCATTTGTTTAACTTTCCTGTAATGCCAACCTAACTTAGGTATAACATATGTTTAACTTTAATATAATATTATTATGATTAAAACTTTCGTTTAACTTAAGTAGTACATAAGTAGAATCACTAAAATTAGACAAAAGTCAACAAGCTAACCTCAAATAATATCGGTTTTACCTTATTTACCTTTCATGTGTTGCCGAATAGCAACAGCTGCACTTGCTAGTGTACGCGATACGGCTTGCTTAGTTACACCTAATATATTAGACACTTGAACTTGTGTAAGTCCTTGATTTAATGTCATGTTTACAACTGTTTTCTGTAACTTACTCAGGTTCTCAGTGTGGGCATTCACTAGCGCAATACTATCATCTAACTTTTCCGATGGTTCATTAGAGATATGGTCACTGTAAGTCATGCCAGACTCGAATGAGTTTATAGTGTCCCTGTAGTGATAATTTAGCAAGGCACCTGTAATAGACTGTTGTGCAAAGATGCTAAAGTTATTGTCCTCATACTTGTCCCCATACTTACGTATGTACTTTGTTGCAGCCGTCACCAGTGTTTCTAATGCCACACTAATATATTCATCTGTCTCGTTAACCTCTTCAAAATAGTTGGCCTTGTCTACTGCCAACCTCATAGCTAAAGGTTTAAACTTAGTGGCAATAGTGTTTCGTTGGTTGGCTTGGGACTGACTTAGGTCAAGCCCATTTTCTTTTTTCCTTGGCATTACTTAACTACCTTTACTTCATAACCCAGTAGGTCAGATATTTCTTTAACTGACAATTCCTTGACAGGGTTAAGCTTAGCTTTCCATTCAGCTTCTGTGTACTTAGTGCCATTGAGGTACCAAGACTTGGAACCATCAGCATACTCAACAGCTGGACCGTCCTCACGGTGTCGTTCGTCATTGAGGTACCAAGCCTTGTAACCATCAGCATACTCAACAGCTGGACCGTCATCGCGGTGAAGTTTGCCATTGATGTACCAAACCTTGGAACCATCAGCATACTCAACAGCTGGACCGTCCTCACGGTGTCGTTGGTCATTGAGGTACCATTCCTTGTAACAATTACTATAAACTTTTACTTCATATGTTTTCCATGTCATCTTAAACACTCCGCAGGTTAACAACGTACACATTTGAAACGTTGTCTTTATATTGGTTGATCTTACGTCTAGCTTGGGCCTCTGTGCATGGTTCACCATCGATCAAGGTTAGTCCGTCAGACTTTAGTGCATCTTGCCCCTCAACTTTGCTAAATGTTTCGCGGGCAATGCCATAACAGCGTTGCTGGTTAGTTTTGTTTGGCATTAGGTTTTCCATTACTTTACTACCTTTACTTCGTAACCTAGTAGGTCAGAGATTTCCTTGACTGACAATTCCTTGACAGGGTTAAGTTTAGCTTTCCATTCAGCTTCCGTGTACTCAGTGCCATTGAGGTACCAGTCCTTGGAACCATCAGCATACTCAACAGCTGGACCGTACTCACAGTGGCGTTCGTCATTGAGGTACCAAGACTTGTAACCATTAGCATGCTCAATAGCTGGACCGTCCTCCCGGTGGCGTTTGCCATTGAGGTACCAATACTTGGAACCATCATCATAAACTATTACTTCATATATTTTGTATGTCATTTGTTTTAATCCTCTAAAAAAGTTATATAAGTTATAAAAACAATTATTACTGTTACTAATACAATGTCAAGCATTTATTTTACCTATATAACACTTGCTTACAAGTTTGTTCCGATTGTGTTTTGAGGCATGTTTCAAAAGCCTCATCACCTGTTAATACGATTGCTGTTAGCGCCATTACTACTATCATAAACACTAATACAAAACTTAGTTTAACATCAGTTTTCATTTTGTTTCACCCATTCTACTAATTCTTCAATAGTTTCAAATTCAGGACAAGGTATCATATTATCATCATAGTCAAAATAATAGGCATCACAAGTGAACCACCCCATCCAAGTTATTTTAATATTCCACTCATCCATTTTGTTTTTCCTTTTTACAAGCGCCGATCACATATAGTAATGCCAAAGCGATAGGTGGTATTGTGAATAATAGTGCGACAACAATTATTGCGGTTAATATTTCTGTCAATTTATCTTGCCTATTCTAACCAATAGTTTCTTTAATTTATCTAGTTCTGGGTGTGAGTGTACCCATTGACCAGTATAAGGGTTAAAATGGGTAGAAAAAAAGTTATCCATAATCTCATTACCTGTCTTTATGTCTGGTCTTATTTCTAAGCAAAGCTTATCAAAGGCAGCATCTGATATAATAGGCTTATCTAATATCTCGTAGGCATAAGCCGCGCAAGCTACCTTTATTCTTTTCTGAATCTCTTTGTTATAGAATACCTCTGTCAAAGTTCTGGCCCCTCTTCATAATAATGTTTACCCATTGTAATTAATTCCAAGCAATCGTCGTGTGATATATTATTGTGTTCAGCCATAACGCCAATGGTTAGGTAGTTATTAACATAGTCTAAATAGAATGCAATTAGTTTGTCATACATTTGTTTTATCCCTTCACCAACTCTTGATAAACCTGTTGAATTACATAATCTAGTGAGATGGATTGTCCGCTTGTAGTACGCGCCCAAATCGTCAGACCCATGTAATCTTTAACAACAGTTTCACCCTTGGATATCAACTTGTCAGCTAGCCAGTCAGAAACAAGCCAATGCTCGAAGACCTCGGTTTCATAGGGTTCTATGTTATAGGCTTTACATAAATCTTGCCAGTCATTCACCTCGAATGGTTCTATATCTAGGTCAGTATTCCATGCGACTAGCGAACCATCATCAAGGTAATCACCCGCCCAACCTGCATCACTTGCTGCATCCTCATAGTTTAGGGGGCCTCGGTATAGGTTGATTAGTTCATCATCATTATAGTCATAGGCCAACTTATCAATAAGCTGGTGTACGTTGTAAATCACTTCACGTTGTACGAGTTGGTCAATAGTAATAGTCATGGTAGTAAGTCCTTTTGTTTAAGCTTGTGTTTAGTAAGTGACATATTAAGTATTGCATATGTCACCAATAAAGACAAGGACTATTCTTGTTATACAAGCGTCAAGTTACCTAGGTGGGTCAATTCACCATTGCCATGGACAGCAAAAATCTTTTTTGAAATGGTACGTCCAAACTCGTTTTGCTCGGTACGTATGCGGTATTGATACGCAAACGCGCAAACTTTCAAAATGTCTTTTAAGTGACTCAGGCTGGCAAAGCTCATTTCTGCATCGAGAGTGTAACCACAAGAATTCATCATCTTTATGTTAGGTTCGAAAGTGATCATTTGTTTAAATCCTTTTGTTTAAGCTTGTGTTTAATAAGTGGCATATTAAGTATTGCATATGTCACCTATAAAGACAAGTGTTGTTTTATAAATTAGTCATAAGTTACTTCAGTAACGCGTTCATGCCCGTTTCTAATTCTTGTTAGCGTAATGTTATACTTATCACCTGCAAATTTTTCCTTTAACTCTTCAAAAGCCTTCTTTGCATATTCGTGATCCATCCATTCGGTTTTAAATAGGTGCCAATATTTTTTACCAAACTGGTCCGTATGAGTATAAGAGGCGATATTAACTTGGTAACTATACATTTTTAAGTCCTTTGTTTAAGCTTGTGTTTAATAATTAAAGATCCAATGAGTCATAATTGCGCCATCTGGACTTCTTAAATCAATCCACATACGTTGATCAACAAAAACCGTATCATTTATCATACGGGCATAATCTTCGACATCATCAATCGTGATCTCATTGCCCCTGTAATATTCTGGAACCTTACAACAATACGCGATATCATCTGTATAATGTGAACCATCATGGAAAATTAAGGTACAGTCTAGCAAGTTAGTCATTTGTTTAAGTCCTTTTGTTTAAGCTTGTGTTTAACAAGTGGCATATGAACTATTGCACATGCCACCAATAAAGACAAGGGCTATTTTAACAAATCAACTCTTTGGTGCTGATATAACGCAAGCCATTGCGTCCGCAATATTGAGAAAAATAAGTGCCAGACTTTTTAAATGGGTACTTAGAAACGCGCCACCTATTATCATATTGCTTGTTTAAAAACTTGTGCATTGCGTCCGCACTATTGAAGCACTTTACTTGTTCATGCCCTAGTTTTTGGCCTTGTTTCATAATTGAATATTTAGTCATTTGTTTAAGTCCTTTGTTCGTTTGTTGTTGATAGCCACAATAAACATCGGTGATCATAAGTCAATAACTTTTTTAAGATAATGCCAAATAAAATGATAAACTACTGATAACATTAGATTATTTATGTGAGACATATGATTATTAGCATATGTTATCCAGTGTTTACCTTAAGATAGGTAAGGTATACTGACCTATTATATTTGTGTGGTATATATATTATAATGTATAACTAGGGCTTCATGTGCTTATTGTGTAATGATACCAAATGGTTGCATGTGTAACGATTGTTACAGG
>Ga0208299_1002860_pt1 | contig 11304 bp, 17 predicted proteins | sample 15_taG_FD_184089 | JGI IMG/M metagenome (GOLD analysis project Ga0208299, IMG submission 184089) | Marine viral communities from the Subarctic Pacific Ocean - 15_ETSP_OMZ_AT15312 metaG (SPAdes) (version 2) | ecosystem: Environmental > Aquatic > Marine > Oceanic | place: Pacific Ocean | collected...
GGTAAATCCGGTTATGGTCTCACTAAAGATATCATAAAAAATGCAGGCTACGAGAAAGATAATCCAAAAATAATAAAAACTCATATACATTAATTGTTTTGTAGTGAAATCCCGCATGTTTCCTCCAGCCACCCTAGGGCATCCTCAGCACTGTCGGTGTAAGCGTTAAGCATCAACACTTCCTCCTGAGATAGTTTAACATATTCCTCATCATCACTTAAGTCGTTTTGAGTCAATTCTTCCACAATAAAATCCAGTTGGTTGGACAATGTGGTGACAGCCGCAGCATAAGCTCTTGCATCCCGAATAGGAAACTCTCCCACAGGCTGCTCAACCAAGGAACATAAATACTCTAGATCGGAAGTCAACTTTTCAGTCGCATTAAGAATAGTTATAATCTTAAGTCCATAAAACTGCTGTGTCACCGCTGGGACCAGCCTGGAAATCTTTTTTTGAAGATTTCTCGCATTCTGTTTACCTTGTTGGCGTACTTTATTATCTTTTCCTTGTTCTTCGATTTGTGCCAGCCGGGCCCACCATTGTAGCACGCTGGCAGGTTGAGCCCTCGGCACGCCCTGTATTTTCTCATCTCTTGGAGAACGACGCCGGCACCGATGGTGGCATGAGCCGCACTTGACATGTCTACTAAAAATTTATTGCGATCTTTGTATCCCCACTTTTTTCCCCAAAAACGATAATTAATCTGGAAGATTCCGTAATCACCTGTTCGAGAAACCGTTCCCGTTTTCAGGCGGGACTCGGTCCAAGCCAGGGCAACCATAAAGTAAGGATCTTCGGCAATCTGAATAGACTTATCAATAATAACGGCGGCGTTGAGTTCTTGTCCCGTATCGAAGTACGAGGGAAAGCTGTACGCCAATAACGCTACTAGTGTCCACTCTACCATTATTCAAAGTCAATGTCCACTTCTACCTTGATGTTCAGCTTGGGAACACGCAGGTGGTTGACAAGTCCATGTTTCTTTGCTTCCTGGGCATCCATAAACCAGTCAGCATGTTTTTTAGTAAAAACCTTTTTCTTAAAGTAATCATCTTTCTTTCCGCAATTACGAGCCATCATAGTAAATATCTTCTCGTCAAGCCTTTCGGCTTCTTTTACGTCGGCTTTTAATTCTTCTATCTTTCCCCAGCCGCCGCTGCTGACGTCGTGGATCATAACTGTAGCGTCGGGGGCGGCGAACCTCATTCCGTCCTCTCCAAAAGTAAGGAGTACGGCACCACAGGACATCGCTTTTCCCTCTACAATAGTAGCCACGGGGAGTTCCGAGGATTTAATGGCAGCAATCATAGTCATGAGAGAATATACTTGTCCGCCATAAGAGTCAATGACCACTGGGATGACTTTTTGTCCTGTGCTGTGGGCGAGGGCCAGTTTGTGGCTAAAATCATTAGCCGATTTCTCGTCAAATTTATTAACCTTGATTATAACAGGGTGTTTTCGCAGTTCTACATCCTTGACAAGGGATGAAATTTCAGATTTCCATATCATTTAAGTTTTTTATCCTTTAAGAAGTTGTTTTCCATTTTCTAAGTATTCCTTAAGGTCAGTGTATCCCCCAATAAACTTCTCGTGCCCTGGAGTGATTTCTACTACAACTGGTACAGTTTCCCAGCGATAAGTGTTCTTGATTTCTGTTAAAAGCTCAGGCTTGGTGTCCAGAGCATAACACTCAAACTCTTTTTTGTGCTCTGCTAACAGTCTCACCGCAGCGTGGCAATGAGGGCAACTATTTTTAGTATATAATCTAAACTTCATTTATAATCTCCATTTGTACAGGGTGTACCTGTTCATAAATAGTGCCGCCGAAACGAACTCGATAAAACTCTCTACGAGGATGGTCGCCTCGGGCGAAAGAAGTGCCCATAATAATCCCGTATGGATGCTGTTGAGAAACGCTGCCCTTGCAGCGGGTGATGTCGGGATAGAAATACCCTAGCCGAGGGGCTACTAAAGTCCCCACCTTGTGCGGGTTCTGCTCTTCCATATATCTTACAAACTCTTGGGCTTGGTTCCCGCTGCCCTTGACCATCATCCGAAAAGCCTGCTTATAGGCAAACGCTGACGAGAAGCCCCGAAAGGTGGAAGCCTTGTGTCGAAAAAACTGATTATTGCTGATAAATGTCTTGGAGGGAAGACAGAGCATGTTGTTCTCCGCAACCGTAAATCGCTTTTGTCCGCTATCTACAGTAAATGAGATGTGGCGAAGACCAGTACCCATTTTTCCTTCGTATCGTAAATTACGACACCAAATAAAACGGCCTTTTCGGACAAGCGTCTTGTTGTCTCCACTCTTTAAGACCTCCTTCAAAAAAATAAAGCGGCATCGATCGTAATCGCTAAAGGCAGCATAATTATACCGACGGTTTGCCATCTCCTCAAAAAACGGATTAGGCTCCGAGCGTCCGGAGCATTTATTCCACTTCGTAGCACAATAATACTGCTGGAGGTCTTCCCAGGTTGCTAAGCTCACGGGGAAGATTCCTGAAGTGTTCTGCACGACTTGTCAAAGGATCCCACCACAATCATTTCGGAGGTCCGAAAAGAGTTTCCATCAAGGACCAGCACGCTAAATTGCGTTCCGTCAGGAAACCTCGCAGCCAGTTTGTTGACATCCGAAGAGGCACCAAATTCATACGGATGAACCGAGACAATATAGTGTGGGTTCAGAAGGCATTCGCGAGTGTCGTAGGCCTTTTGAAAATTAATATATTCCGACCCGTCGGGGCGTTCGCTTACTACTCTAACCTGCTTTTCATATACTTCTGAAAACTTAAGCACCGGACATTACCTCCATTGTATCCATTGTTCTTACATACCATTCCCCGCCCAATACATGGACCTTGTGGTATATATCTTCTTTATTTACTTGAGGTTCAACCATGACTGCTAAAGTTGGCTCTTCAAGCCTGATCCAACTCTTCACAGTAAAATCATCAATCAGAGTTATATCTGATGGGAGATAAACTAAATCACCCTTCTTGGGGGTCATCATGTTCCAGTCCTCCCGGTAAATCATCAACTTCTGGACCATCAGATACTTGTGATAAAAAGCTGTCGAAGTTTTTCATACTTTCCATCGCAGCGTGGACGTCAGCCATACTAGAAGCCTCAGCTTGAGGCGGTGAAGCGGCTGGTTGTGGAAGCATGGTCTCGAACTTCGCCTTCTGGAAGGAGGCGATCATTGCACGATACTGTTCCAACTGCCGAGTGACCGCATGAATATTCTCCAAGGCGGCGGACAAGCCATCGTACAAATCTTCTGGCGTCGTCTCGCACAAATGATCGACGGCAGTCTGAAGACCTGTTGCCTCTTCCAGGACGAGTGCATTCATAATCACCTGCACCCGATCCATCCCTATTTCAAAATTAATATTAGCTCGCATGTGCGAAACCCTCCTTGTTAGGATTATGTCTCATTATTGAGATTTTGTTAAGTTATTTCTTTTTCTTTGCTGCTTTCAGGCAGCGGTCTTCCAACTTGACCTTCACCCCATTTACAAGCAGGGTTGAGGAGGCGTGGAGCCCGATGGGGTGGTTATCCATAACCAGAGCAATCTGGTCGTGAAGGGCACGGTTGCTGACCAAGTTGTAATTCGCACGCACCTTACAAAGCGAACCAACCGGGAAGGCAGGGGGCTCAGTCGCAGTAGCGATGGCTTTGAGAGCATACTTGTTTTTGGTCATCGCATCAAACTGTCGCTCAGTAGGAACGAAGTCCTCCTCAAGCAGAATCCGGCTAGACAAGTCTCGGAAGTATTGAGTGCTGCGATAGTAGCGAGCCACGATGAGAGCAGTCTCCCGGTGGTCACCCTTGTAGGACTGAGCCCAGTTCTCACGCTTCAACACGGAGGCTGGGGAGTAGCGTTGTTCCATACGCTCAACGCACTCAATCTGCTTGGGGCTCAACTTGCCGCTGTCCTCGAACTGAGCCTTGAGAGACTCAGCAAACTTGCGGTCACGCTCGGACAGCTTCTTAGCCATCAAGGATTCAAAGCGAGCCTCGCCGTTCTTAACCTCAAGGCGTTCAGCCTTTTGGGGGCGGCGGTACATTTGGGACCAGTAACTCATTATTTAGAATCTCCGAGGTGGGATGACCCACCTTCTTTGAGCATCTTCACGATGTGCTCTGTTGAGGGAAGGTGTCCAAGTTTCTTGGAACCATCATAGTCTTTGTAGATAACGACCTTATAAAACATTTCTCTCTCCCTTACATATGTATAGTATCATACATCTAGGGTAGGTCAAGTTTTATCTGGGCAATTCTTACACATTTTTTCATCTGTAAGTTCCGAAATAAAATCAAACTGCTTCTTCTGGAGGTTACAAGTAAAGAAGGGATCTTTGTTGGCAAAGTCGTTAAGGTACTCCTCCGCAATGATAGTCTGGAATACGGTGATCCCGTGGTCTTTGACTAAATTAACATAATAGGGGTTGTCATCATAGAACACTTCTATATTATATTCTTTTAGTATTTTTAGTTTGTGCTCCGCCATCTTTTCAAAATGGTTGAGTCCCATCTTTTCCTTGTCATATTCAAACCCACACAAGATATCTTCATAGGTGTCGGGTCCGAAGCCCAGGGTCCCCAAGTCTCTCTCTACCTCCCACTTCTTGGAAGGAGGAGTGCCCGTCACAATGTAAATCTTGCCACTCCAGTTCTGCATGAGCTTCTTAAAGAAGTCTGGCGCATACGACAATGTGTCGTGAAAATCAATGCCGATATCCATCTAGTTTTATTCTCCCCAGTCGTCCCAGAGATGGCGGTTGAGTTGGGCGTCTTTTTTGTTTTTCTCGCACCGTTTATATAGCTCACGATAATATATAAGTCCGGCAGCAAAAGCTGCCCCTATTAATGAGAGCAAGGAGAGGATGGTATTATCACTATACATCATGGTGCCAACATCAAGTCCATAAAGTGTTTAACCCACATGCCGCCGGCAGCGGTAGCGATGAGCCAGATTACTTTTTGTATTCCCTGCTTCCAGTCCTGAAGCTTGGCCACCTCAAGCCTGAGTCCCTCTACTTCGTCTAGGTCTTTTTCTGCTTCTTTCTTCCAATGAAGAAGTTCTTGGTGCTGTCCCACGATGGGTTTTGTCTCAGTAATGTACTCTTGACGCCGAGAGGACTCTATCTCTAACTCTTTGACTCGGCTGAATAATCCTGAGTCTGGCTCGTAAAGGTTGCGCTTTACGCCCCGAACACCTTCAAGGATATCGACCTGGGCTTCTTTAATGTGTTGTACTTCCAGAAGGAGTTTATCAAATCCGCCGTTCATTGATTGGGCGTTGGAGATTTTAGCCTCCATCTTTTCTACTTTTTCCAAAACAATTTTGAGAATCTCGTGGCTCACTGTAGGTATCCCCCATACAAAAAAGACCAGCATAAAATACACTGGTCTTTATGTTGAAACCGGCTGTTCTAATTAGTCGCTAGACTTGTGTTTTTATTCACCACCCTTCCGAAGAACAGCACAATTTGTGGTGAGCAACGTTCCTGCTGCGCTAGCGGCGTTTTGTAACGCACACTTCACCGTCTTGGCTGGGTCTATGACGCCAGACTCGATTAAATCTTCAAACTTTTCGGTCCTAACATTAAAACCAACATTTTTACCATGATCGTCGTACAAGAGAGAGTTGACCACGAGGTCAGAGGAGATATCCGCATTGGTAAGAATTTGGTTAATGGGCGCATAACACGCCTCCATCAAAGCTTGGGCTCCGCTGACCTGATCAGGATTCTGGGGTTGGATTTCAAGATCCCGACACGCCTTAAGAAGAGCGGTGCCCCCACCGGGGACGACGCCCTCCTCCTGTGCTGCCTTCACTGCCTCTAGAGCATCTTCTACTCGATGTTTCTTCTCAGTTACTTCAATCTCCGTAGCGCCGCCCACCCTAATGACGGAGATAGCAGAGGACAACCTACTTAATCTCTCTTGGAGGCGTTCAGCCTCTCGAAGATCATCGGTTTCGGCGATCTGTTCTTTCAAACTCTCGATGCGGTCATCTAAGGCATCGTAATCTGTGGTGGCGTCTGCAAACGTCGTGTGATATTTGCTCACCTCCACTCGCTGGGCATTTCCGAGGTGTTCCAACTTCACGTTACGAAGTTTTAGTCCGCTGTCGTGGCTGACAAAAGTAGCCCCCGTAATGGTAGCCAAATCTTCAAGGATCGATCGTCGTTCTTCCCCATAGCGAGGAGCTTTAACGGCGACGATTTTCATATTGTTACGCATCCGGTTAATGATAAGGGCTGCCAGGAGTTGCCCCTCTATCTCTTCACCCACTATCACCAATGGGCGTCCATCTCGGGCGACGGTTTCCAGTAACGGCAAAACTTCCTCAACATTATCGAGGGTGCCATCGGTCACAAAAACAAGAGCGTTTTTATATTCGACGACGGCCCGGCGTTCGTCGGTGATAAATTGTGGGGAGACATAGCCCCCATCAAAGGAGAATCCCTCCACCACATCAAGTGAAGTTTCCAAAGAGCGGCTCTCTTCGATGGTAATAGAGCCGTCCTTGCCGGAAGCAGCAACTGCTTCGGCTATAAGGGATCCGATTGTTTCATCTCCGTTTGCGGAGACGGTAGCCACATGGCGAATCTCCTGTTCACTCGAAACGGGTTGTGCCATCTTTTCGACATTTTTAATAATTGCGTCCACAGCCACATCAATCCCCCTCCTAATGTCAGTAGAAGAAGCGCCAGCTACAATATGTTTATGAGCCGCACGCAAAATGGCTCGGGACAAGACGGTGCTCGTTGTCGTTCCATCGCCGCTGGTCTTCTCCGTCTGGAGGGCTGCTTGGCGTAAGACCTCGACGGCTGCCTGTTCGTAGTCATCCTCTAGGTCCACCACTCGGGCTACAGTTACCCCATCCTTTGTAATAACGGGGGGATTGCCTCGCCGGTAAAGAATAACGTTTTGTCCTCGTGGACCCAGGGTGGATGCTACAGCATCTGCAAGCTTGTTGGCTCCACTCAGTAATTTATGTCGGATGTCATCTCCGAATAGGATATGATCTTTGCTCATATGTCTTCTCCCTTGACATTTAATATCAGTATTTCTTTTGACTTCTTATCCGAAGACATGCCGTAACTCCATTCAGGATATACGATTTCATAATCTTTGTATAGTTCTAATATTTCCGGGTGAGGATTATAAGAAATCACCCAGTTGTTTTTCTTTTTGATTTCTTCCGCAAACCTTTGGTGGTCGAAGTCCTTATGTGTCGAACCCCTTTCACCGTATAGAGTAGACTTTTCCAAAAGATATGGTGGGTCAGCGTAGATAAAAGTTTCATCGCCGTGTCTCCGTAGGCTATCTGTGAAGTCTGCCCGCTCTACAGTTAGAGAAGGACATACAAAGTTTTTGAGGCGGTCGATGCTGCTTTGGGTAAACCTCTTCTCCGCTGCTTGCTTTGAGTATCCCCCGCTCATAGTTGCCCCGCTAAATGATGAGCGGTTTAAGGCGTAGAACATAGCTGCCCTCTGAAGATTGGAATAAGAGTACGAAGCCTGATTGTCTTGATAGAATCCAAAGTCTTCCTTGGAGCACGGCCAGTAATCCTTTTCCAAAATGTTCGTTAGACCACGAGGGCTCGACAACACTTGTTGCCAAAAGTTGGTGAGTGGCTCAAAAATATCGTACCCATAAACTCTTACGTCTTGTGAGGCGTAGTGAATCTCAATGGACCCACCACCAAAAAAGGGACTGACAATTTCTGTCAGGTTTTTTGGGAAATAGGGTATGATGTGTTTGAGGGCTCTTGTTTTACCACCGGGGTATCTTAAAAGAGATTTCAACTATCCTCGCTTTCTTTTTTATATTCTACCATCCACCTGCCGTAGGTTTAATACTAGTAGCAAAAGGTCGGCCGGCAAATTTAATGCGTATCTTCAGGACTTTGTAATTACCAGCCATAATTCCAATAGCGGGGTCGGCGGCACCCACTTCTCCCTGTCCTAGAGGGGGCCCTGTGCCGGGTGCGCCGCCTTGTATGCTGGCTGGTGTTTTTCCTATTTTGACAACTTTCCAGCCACCCGTCTTGTTAAGGTTGGCTAACCAATCCGGCATCAGTTCTTCTTTCTTAATTGTTGCTGTGAAATTTCCAGGCTTTCCTCTGCCTGTTGCTTTTATCGTCAGGGGTATCATATCCACTCGCAAGAGACCCCGAAGAACATGCTCTGTCAGTTCTTCCGGCGTTAATTTCTGTAAAAGTCTAAATGCCTTGTCCCGATAATAAAATTTATAGTCGGTAGCGTAAGTTTGCCAAAACAACTCAAATATTTTTGCTTGAACTTCTTTAGGGATGGTTGGGTGGGTGCGTTCTTTGATGTGCTTCAGGAGGGTATCTCTTTCTTTCTTATTCATGTTTTCGATATCACATGTTCCTGACGGGCAGGCATCTAAAGCATTTTTAATGTCTGCTGCTTTCGGGTCGATTTGTATCTGACTCAACAATTGAGAAAAAGTATACCTTTCATAAGCTTTTATGTCAGCCCAAACCTCATCTCCTCCTTTAGAGGACAAGCCTCTCGGCCACGGGCGCTTCTTTGATGCGGGAGACTCTTTGTCACTAACGTAATTCCCTCCCATGTTCTGGAAAGCTATCTCCCCCTTCATTTGTTTTGTCGATTTCAGCGAGACGCCCAATAAAGATTGAATCCCTTTGCCGCCAAATTGGAGCAAGACGTCTGTTGGATTATCTTCAGTTGGTGTAGCTTTAGGGTCCACGGATTTTACAGCCTTCTCCAAAACACCGGGGCGTGCGGTCCAGAACACTTTTGCCGGTTGGTTACCAAATCCGTGTGCGTTCGCCCACTCAAGTACAGCTTCGACTGAGGCTTCGGCACGTCCTTTTTGTAGGTCTATTAGTTGGGTGGCTCTCTCCTCTCCGTAGCGTTCGGCTATCTCCTTCTCTCTATTTTCCATCGCCGCTTGAGCGTCGCCAGGTTGAACACTAGACCAGTTATCGCCAGCAAATCTAAACGCACACCAAAGTTCGTTGACGTCCGATTGTAGCGTGTTGGCGGAATCCTCCACTTCGGTTATTATATTTTCTAAAAGTAAATCAATAGTCTCGTTTAGATTATTTAAACTCTCCCCTATCTTGACTTTCATGTCGGGGAGCATGTCTTGTTGTTTTTCTATTTCCCTCATGAGAATTGGGGAGTGGTGGTGTAGTTCTTCCTCGGTGTCCGGGCATCCGCAGGAGTTGACTGCGCCCTTCACATAGTCGTCAACGCTTGTAGCGCACTGCCCGTCAAGAAAAAGGTTATCCGTAAAAATGTCGTGTTGGCGGTCGTTAAGACTCTCCCAATCCCGGTAGCTCATGCCGTTGGATCGGAGGCGACGGTCAAGTTCTCTTACCTTGTTGGAGAATTCCGTGTTAACTGGGGAACTGCCCACCAAGATGTCCACTTGCTCGGGTCGGAGTTCCTTGTGCATTTTAGAGATTCTGAAGTTCTTGTTGAATAAGTTGGCGAATAGAGTTGAGGGATTCTTTCTTTACTTTCTTTTTGCTCCGTAAAGCGGACATGTCCTTGGCATCAATGTCCCCGTCTTTGTCTTTGTCTAGTTTCTTTTGTCCGCCTTTGAGTTCTTCGTCCGTGCGGTTGAAGGCACTAGGGTCGTAGTCTTCAACTTCATCCGAACTCCCAAGATCATGCATTCGTATGACATAACCAAGAAGGTCTTGGGCGTTGGAGCGTTCCATCGCTTGGACTAGTTCTTCAAGGGCTTGTTGTGGTCCTAGTGCCTGCACGATTACATCCACCATATCAAAGGTGTCGTCGCTTGCGTCTTCGTTTAGACGGCGGGTCTTCCGATGCTGGAGGGATTGGTACTCCTCCTTGATGATTTGGGCTAACCGTTTCTTGGTAATTTTGTATTGGGACATTATTTATTTTCTCCTTTGAAAATAGGACTATCTATAAATAGTCACTTATCGAGGTGTTTCCTCAAATCTTTCTCTTCAATCAAAGTGTAAGTAAAGCTGTTGCCGTAGATTTTGGCAGATTCTTTACAGACATCTATAAAACTATTATAATCTTCAACCTTCTTAAACACTTGACATCCAGCACTCCATTTGTTGATTACATACGATTGGTCGTAGGGATTGCTGCGATGGATGTTGATGCCAAAATAGCCCTGGTCTAGCGAAAGCCTTAGGGTATTATAATCTATAATTTCATCTTTGTTGTTGTCCCGGTAAACTTTGACTGGCTTGGCTTGGACCAGTGCTTCGTACTTGGCTTGGTGTTTGCCCAGTTTCCATGTGCTACGGTACTGTCCGGGAACAAGGATGGCCGTTCCCTTGGGGTTCATGGGGTTGAGCAGCCAGTACTTTCCTGGGTCGGTGGTGATCTGGTAGCGGTTGGTGATCATCAATTCTTCTTCTCGATACATCACAAGTAGAAAATCATCAAAGGTGTTGGTACCTTGGTTGTCTCTTCGGACGCCAATTATATTAATATTTAGTTTTTTGTCTGGTGTGTCAAAAAATTTATAATCTTTGAAGAAGAAGTAAGACTTTATATTCTTAGGGGTCAGGAGTTCCATCAGCATCTTCGGGGGTGCTGGTGGTTGACTCTCCTTCTTTGGGAGGCTGTTGAGAAGATTTGCTAGTAGATTTAATAAGCGAGTTAACAAGTTCCTGCATCTCCTGGTCATTGTCCTTCATCCGATAAGATAGTGTACTGCCATCTTCTGTAAACTTTAAGTCGGCTAAGTCCATCTTATAATAATATAACATTGTCAAATAAGACTGTAAATCAAAATCGGGCTCCTCTTGGGCTCTGGCTCTAATCCATCGCATTGCCCGTGCCGCGAAGAAGGCTTTCTCGGCGTGGACCATGTTGTCCTCACCGTCTTTAATATATCCTTCTTGTTCCAGTAGTTTCAGGACGTCAAACGTCACTGCTCCTCCCGTCTATCCCTCATCTGTTGGATGCGTGCGGCAGATTTCTTGTCGCCACGGAAGCCACCGGCTCCGCCGGGCTCAAGGGTTTGGACGCCTCGGCGTTCAAGTTCGCCCTCAATCCACTCTTGTCCCTTGGGGTTCTCAACGGGAGACTCAATAAATCTTTCCACGTCTGCTTTGATTTCTTCGGCAGGTGGACCATACACATTGTTATCTACAAGGGCAAAGTTCTTGCCGAATAGTTGCTCGTAGTATTCCAAGTTGTTTTGGCAGGCTTCCCACATCGCAATCAAACCATCAGGTCCGTCTTCCGGAAGAGTGCGGGCTCGTTTTTGGTTTCGCTCTTTGGCCACTTCCAAGG
>Ga0208299_1002863_pt1 | contig 11289 bp, 11 predicted proteins | sample 15_taG_FD_184089 | JGI IMG/M metagenome (GOLD analysis project Ga0208299, IMG submission 184089) | Marine viral communities from the Subarctic Pacific Ocean - 15_ETSP_OMZ_AT15312 metaG (SPAdes) (version 2) | ecosystem: Environmental > Aquatic > Marine > Oceanic | place: Pacific Ocean | collected...
CGTAACGCAAATAATTAGAATCAAACAAATCACCTAATGCTCCTGCTAAATTAAAGTCTGCCCACCCTCTTGGATTATCAGTAGTTATAACTTTCCCTTGGTTACTGTCTTGCCTTTGTTGTATTTGGACTTTTTCTTGCTGTTCTCTTCTTGCTTCAAATATATCTTCTGGAGGTTTAAACTCAGCGTCTGGATTGCCTGTCCATTTTTGAGGATTTACATTTTTATATACATACTTATAAAGCATGTCATCATCAGGAAAGCTACTGCTTAAGTTAGGGTTTTGCTCTCTAATATTGTCTATAACACTTTGGTAATCTAAATACGCCATATATTCCTTGTATTATTAGGCTTGTTAATATCTATTCCATAAAGGAATTATTGCGTCAAGGCCTTTATTAATTCGGCCTACTGTAGTTTTATCAGCTATTGTATTAACCCAAGTATTTATATCTGCATTAGTAAGCAAAACTTGATGTTCTTTAAGTTTATTTTCCAATGATTCAATTTCTTTTAAAACTTTATTTTTTTGTTTTGTTTCAGCGTCTTTATTAAAACTTGTCATTCTATTTAAACTTTTTTTTCTTAGATTAATTTTTTCTTGAATGTCTTTAATTTCTTTCTCAGTTTTTCTTTTCCAATTATTATAATAGGGTGTTGCTGAATTTAATTGCTTTTCATTTAAAGCAGGTTGTTTAACAGATTCTTCTTCTGAATCTTCTTCTTTATCTATAGTTTTCTCTGTTTCTGGACGTTGTATATAGTCAGGTATACCGTCACCATCTTCATCTAATATTTCTTCTGTACTGTCAGTTTCAAACTTAACTACTTTGCCATCACTATCTGAAACTGTCCCTGTGCTATCCCAAGCAAAAGGACTCCAGTAATCAAATCTTTCTTTTAAATCAAAATACCTTGTCCTTAAATCAATCTCCGTAGACTCTGTTTGAGATATTAGTTCATCATATACTCTTTTAATTCTGTCGGGAATTTCTTCTATCTGCCCATCAGGTCCCACTAAAACTCCTGCTTCATAATCTTCTGGAGTCAAATCAAGAGCTGTATCTAATTCATCTTCTGTAATTTCCTTATCTATCTCCAAGAACCCTTGCATCCAAGCAGCTACACCATCATCTGTATTTTGTAAAGCCATACGCAATTTATCAGTTTTTTTAATTTTCAAAGAGTTAGAAACCTTATCGTTAGAAGCAATACCTCTTTCCACATTATTTATTTGATTAGTTACATGTTTAATTACGGTATCTCTATAATCATCCAAAACCTCATTTGGTAAACCACCATTATTAGCTATGTACATATATTCTTCTTCAGATACTTTATTTTTTAGCCTTGAATCATATAAATTGTAAAACATGTTTTGAACTTTTTGATAATCAGCTTGTGCTTTCCTTGATGCTTGATTATTTCTTTTGGGAATTAATTCACCGTTAGAGCCTACGCTAAATAACTGTCTTTGGTAATTTGATAGTTGTGTTTGAGTTTCATTAAAAAAATCTATACCTTTAGCATTTATTTCATCTAAAAATGCCATGTTAGGATTTCCATCTGCATCAGTATAATTGGCTTGATTAAATATATCAATATTCATAAAATCATTATTAAAAGTTAATAAAGAGTTTTCATACTCAGTATTAGACTGTGACATTGATTCATGGACATTTTCTAAAAGGTCTGCTTGAGTTGTTAATGTTGGTGAGCCTATACCTCTTGCGGTACTTGTAGCATTTTTAATTTGATTTCCAATTTTTTGATAATCATCACCAGAAAGATATTGTGAGCCATTAGTTAACATAGTCATTAAATCGCTCATCTCATTACTAGAATTAGTTCTTCTTCTATCTTGACCTTTTTGAAAAGCTCCTCCTACTTTCATAGCTAAATCAACAGTTTTAACTAATCTATCCATTGGGTCTTCGCCTAAATTGAGGTTTACATTTGCCCCAGCGGGTAGTATTTTAACCATTTAAGCTCCTATTCATCCATTCCACCTATAATTGATTCATAATCACCTAATTGAGAATATAATTGGTCTAAAATTCCTGCCCTTTGTTTATTAATATCTTCGTATACCGCCTCAGCGCCTGCTTGAAACTTTTGCTGTGCCACATCTTGGGCCGCACCTCTTTGTCCATATCCTGCAAAACCTCCGCCTAGTTGAGATGACTTTTCTCTCCTTACAGCAAGAGCATCTGCTAGAGTCCCTCTTTTCATACCAATTTCTTTAGAATATGAGCCTGTATCTAATCCCCTAAGAGTAGACAGATTTATAGGTTGTGCCATGTTAGGATTAAAGTCAGTCACACCAGCCATTTCAAACCCATGTGCTAATGATTGCCCTCCAAATATGTTGGTCGCTCCATCACCAACGTGGGTAAAATAATCACTATCTTCTGGATTTGGAAATTCTGATTCTAATAAATCAAAAGTACTAGCTCTATATTTGCCAGACATCAATAAATCAGCCATTTCTTGAGTTGGTTCATAACCCATAGCTCTTATATCTCTATACCTTTGATAATGCCTTGCCCCTTCTTCATCAACCAAGGGCATAAATTCATCTTGAGTCATATGAAACCTTTTTGGTCTAAATGTTGATTGAACATCAGACATGAATGATTTTGGTAATAAATAATCTAATACACTTGCCATATTATTCCTTTAATAAAATTTAGGAGCTTGCGCTTCTGTCATTACAGGTTCTCCACCTGGTTTTGTAAAATAACTTTGTAGTAAATCTTCTAGAAGAGGGGCATAATTAACACCTCTAGTTGCCTCAGAGCCTAGTCTCTGTAAAAAATTTGCATCTGACCCTACCTCTACAAGAGGGTCCATTAAATCGCTATACTTCAACAATCCCGCTGAAAAAGGCACAGGTGCCTCACGAGCGGTACTTGCTATTCCTTTAATACCTTGTGATAATTTTCCACCACCTCGACCAGCAACATCCATTGATTGTTTAGCTCCTGAACCAAGATTCTTTAAAAAACCTGGGACATTATATGTTGGCCCTGTACCAGAAGCAAGACTTGCTACTCCATCTTTATATGTTGTTATTCCTGTGGATGTAGCAGCAGATTTAAGAAGCTCTTCTTCTGGGATTACATCTGCGCCATGACCGACAGGATTAACTATTTTTCCAATTTTATCTCCGCCAAACGACCCCATTCCCTGTAAACCAAGAGAAACTAAACCAATCATTGCTTGCATGTCTTTTTGACTTTTTAAATTAGTTTGTAATTGACTTGCTCCCCCCATAACACCACCTTTAAGATAGTTTTCCAAGAATGTACCTTTAAAACGAGCTGGAATGACCCCAGCTCTACCAATATCTTTAATATTTCCCCGCATATCACTTTGAGATTTAGCTAAGTCTGCAGCATTTAAACCAAATGCTAACGCTGTACCAACTCCAGGTATTGCATTTAAGCCAATACTAGCTAAAGTTTTAGCTATTCCCGCATGTTTCCCAAAAGCTTTACCAAAAAAACCTGTTTTTTCTTGAGATTTTTTGTGCATTTTTTCTAATTCTTTTTTAAGTAATTCAGTTGCTTCGTCAGCTTTTGTGTTAAAATAATCTTGTTGCGCTCTTTTTTGAGACAAACCTACTTTTGATGCTAAATTTTCTAATGCGAATGGTTGTGCCATAATATTTCCCTTATAGTTCTGTGTGTAATTTATAAAAATTAATTAAATATTCATAATAAATATTTTTTAATATTCCAAGTGTTTTATTATCCAGCATCAGCAGCTCCTGTTGGGTTACTTAGTGAAAACCAATTAGAACCATTACAATACAATGTCCAACCACCAAATCCTACAACTCTTTCATCAGAACCTGATGTTAAATATATATCTTGATTTACTGATAATTCAGCGTGTTCTAATTGTATAAAATTATTTGTAGATGTCTTAACTATATATATAACTTGCCCTTGTACACCACCTGTAAAACCACCTATAGTTACATTATTTGATACTGTATTAACTTCTAGTACTGTAGTTCCTGATACGTCTACATTGTCTGTAGGCCCTGTTGTAGTAAATGCAGTATGTTTATATGATACAGTACCATCTACATCAAGTGTAGTAGTGGGAGCAGTAAGACCTATACCTAACTTTCCATTATCTAAAGCCATTTGGCTATTAGTATTATTAGCACCAAAATGTAATTTTTTAGAACTTCCTGCTAACATATATATAGCATTATTAGAAGTAATGTTGGCTGCGTGTCCTGTACCTGCATCAAAGTGCATTTCAATAGCGCCTGTATTTGTTATTGTAATCCCTGCATCTGTACCATCTAATGTTAATTCATTTGCTTTTATATCGCCATTAACTTCTAACTCAACTGAAGGACTTGTAGTACCTATACCTACTTTATCATCATTAACGATAGTAACTTCGGGGTCAGCTAATGAAGTTCCGCTTGATATATAAAATTTACTAGTATCATTTGCTATAAAACCTGCTAACCATCTCTTTGTTGCTCCATTAAGCCAACCTATTGCAATGTCTCCAACATCTGTTGCTGTACCGCTTACACTTAATAAAGCATCATTTGCTGTTGATGTAAATCTTGAATGAGTTGCTGCTGCTGCAGTTAATGCCATACCTTCAGTTAATGTCCCTCCACCTGAAACAGTACCAGTTTTAGCTATATCTACTGGTGCATTAGCACCATCTGTAGAACTCCTAAATGATACAGCTCCTTTTTTATTTTGTACAGCTACAGCACTTGTTCCCCCCGCTTCTCTAAGTAATATTTTATCTACAACAGGTGTGTTATTTGTTTTAGTAGACAATTTTTTAACTTCGTCTTCTAACTTTCTGACAGTAGATGCTATTTGTCTTAAATCTATATCAAGGTCTAAACTATGCCATTTATTTGATTCTTTTACATATAATTTTAAACCTTTTCTAGATGAACGTATAGTCATGTCCCCATTTTGGCCCTCAAGGCGCTGTGGAGTACCTTTGCCTATAGTTATTCCTCTTGATTGTTTAATTGCCATTATTTAATACTTTTTTCTCTATATATTATACTTATATCGTTTATTTGAAATGATGAGTGTATATATCCTAAATCGTATGCGGTTGATGTTGTTACACTTGTAGATAATGCTGAATTTAATGTAGCAACCTTAGTATCACCCACATAATTAATAACCTTTCTTATTTGGCCCTGCCCAGGTCCACTGTAAAAAAATATAGGCATACCATTATAGTAGTCATCAACAGCACTAGTACCACTCTTTAATTGGACTTGATTTGTTTCTGGAGAAGCTACAACCTTCCCTATATGTCCTGCGTCTGCATGGCTAAACTGTAAAGCTACAGAATATACATTATTGATGCTAGATGTTGGCTTCAAAGCTACCGTTATCCATTCATTTGAAGGAGACCCAGCATTATATGAATCAAAGCCAGTTGCCCCAGAATAATATGTTGTATTTGAAAAATTTCCTGTAAAATTATTAGAACCATTGGTTGCATAATTTACTTTTATGCCTGATACATAACTTTGACATTTAAATGTTACATATATTTTATAAATCTTTTTTCGTCTACTTGGACCAGAATATGTACTTTTTCCAGTTACTGTTCTTGTTAAATCAAAATCTTTTGTTCTTATTTTAAACTTTTCAGCGGCTTTTGTATGATTCCATATATCTCTAGATGAATCATCCCATACTGATATGTTTCCCAAGTTTAATGCCTGGTCTGTTTGGGTCAGCATAATAAGTCCACCATTACTAGATACAATCATATTACTTCTAAATGTATTATTAGGCTCTAAAGGTATATTATCGTCACTTCCGCCTTGCTGTAATACTAAGGGTTGCCCAGGGATAGTAGATGCAGCATCTGCTCCTGTCTGAGGAATTGTAAATGTATCTGTTATAGGAACATTTAATCTTATTAAGTTAAATGGTTTACTTGATTCGTCATTACTAGCCATTACACCTCGCTTTCTGAGTTACCAAATATTGCATCTCCTGGGTTAGATAATTGATACCAATTAAATATATTATCATGTTGAGTTATTGCGCTATTAGTGATATCATATATATATCCACTACTTGAAGCTCCTGATATATTTGTTATAAGTATAATTAATTTATTAGAATATTTATCATAACCTACTATTACAGGTCTTTTAAAATCTTCATTTGTCAACCAATTATCTATTCTAAATTTATCTGAACTTACATTACTTAATTTTTGACCATCATAGTAATATATACCGTTTGAATTAACCCAAAAAATCCCCTCATTAGATTTAGCTACCTGACACGGATTCTTAATTCCAGCTCCTGACCAGGTAGTAACCAGTTCTTCACCCTCAGAAGTAACCTTAATTAAATATGTAGTTTTTTCTTTATACTGTATTAATTTATTTCCAATAGACTCAAGTGCAACAATGCTTTCACCATCAGAAGTGGCTACATCAATAAAGTGTGTACCATCATCTGGGAATGTGTCAAACTTATCTGTGTCAGACCTTAACATTCTGTCTGGAAATGTTTTATCTCCAATTTTTAAATTACCTATATAAACTTTTCTATCTACAGTTGTTGCACATTTATATCTTACTGCTAAATTAGTGTCTGATTTATACCCATTATTTGCTTCATATGTAATAAGTGGGGGAGTTTTAATTGAGTCGCCTTTAACATTAGTTGTTACAAGAGCTTTTTGGTCGGCATCGCTAGTAGTGTCGGTAGCACTCCATTGATTATCATCTATATCTCCAAGTCTCAAAATTTCTTCATTACTATCTTTAGCATGCATTACATATGTTCCTTCTTTTAGGTCTACATCATACAGCATTGTCCATTCATCTGCTAATCCACCACCAATAATATCTACTTGCTTCATGTAAATTCTAAACCCTTCTATACGCTCATTCCAGCTATTATTTGCTGTTGTAGAATTAAATATTCCAGTTCTAGAATTATTACATAGAAACGATAAATATCCTTTAGCTACATCTTTTACTTGTCTAAAATCAAATGAATTAGTATGCGACATTATCTGTAGATATGTATTTTTCTTTGTAACACTAATAGAATTAAGAGTCACTTTTTCTAAAGGGTCTCCGCCACCTGCAGCGTTTCTAACCTGTATAGCAACTGGAACAGAATAATCAATAGAACTACCAGACACTGCAATTCCTGCAAACTCAATTAACCCAGTAAAACTACTAGAGGGAGCTTGAACAGTTACTGGTACGGGAGCGGGACTTCCAGCGCTAACATCTGGTTGGCCAGGCCCAACCCCTACATATACTCTTATGTCTTCTGTTGCTTCCCCTTTATTTGTGTATGTAAGCGCTCCTGATATATAATATTCTGTTTCTTGTTCTACAACATTTGTTCCTGCCTCATAAAAAATCCAATTCCTATTTGAATTAGAATCAACTGCTCCTGGTCCTTTATAAATAAAACTATTAACACTACTAGTGCTTAAATCTTGTGAGACCAGTTTTACTGAAACATTATCTATTGTAAATACAGAGGCTGTTGAAGAATCATTATATATTAACAATGCTCCTGTATTATTGGTAGTATGTATGTACTGTTTATAAGTTGTTTCTGTTGTTGTAATATCAAAAGCACTAGTTACTGTTCCTCCAAGTCCCATTCTCATTGAAAATGTTCCTGTGCCAGGGGTTGTTAAATCTAGGTCCATACTAACTTGATATGTTCTATTTGCTACTATTGATGTTGTACTACCATCTCCAACATGAATAATAGGAAGTTGAGCGCCCTCTTTCTCATCATCAGTTGTAGTTGTAACTTGTAATCTATTACTTGCCTCGGCTATTACAACATCAGACCCTGAATCATCATATATAGCCCAATTACCTTCATCATTATCAAATGTACGGTTGTCAGCAGCATCAGAAGCTATTAATTCACTGCCAATCGCTATATCATCACTACTACCAATCGCAGTTTGCCAGTTAGGAAGCGTGTTACTAACTTTTACAAATGTATTATCAGGACTTATTAAATTTGCCCCACTAGATAAACCTACTGTAATATTTGATTCTTGTAATTCTGAACCACCTCCATCATATAAATAAGACATTCCAAATATGTATCTATTTTTTAAATTATCATCTATTAATTCATCTTCAAGAATTACAATTTCTTTTCCAGTTTGAGTATATCCTACAGAATCTCCATCTGCAGCAATTTTTACCTCTCCCGTTCCTGCTCCAAAACCTACAATTTCAAAAACTCCATTTAGAACAGCCCCATTAGAATCATCCTCACCAGCTCCATCTATAGATATAAATTTACCTATAGCAAAATTATAAGTTGGAGAAGTAACATCAACCTCTGTTTCAGGGGTCGCTTTGGATGCTAAGGTAATTGTAACTATAGTTTCGGTACTTGTGGTATCGGCAGTTACTGTGTCACCAGTGTGAAACCTTAACTCAGAATCAGTCTCAACCGTATTTAATGATATACCAAGATTCACTTTTTCAGGACTTGATGGATATAAGCTATCTGAAAGTACATTTGTTCCATCATACCCTATTATATTTGATTTAAATACAGTTAAAGCTCCATATTTAGGTTTTTCTGGCACCTGTATATCTTCTATCCACCTATTTATGTCTGTATTAGCTCCTGCTTTTTTAAGCATAGGACGTTTAATATGACTTAATATTTTAGGGACATTTATTTTATAAATATCACTTCCCGATGCATGAGATTCTATTTTACTACCATATCTACCTCTAATAACTGTTATCTCTGATGCTGCGGTATTTGTTATTAGCATAATTTCATTATTAATTCTAATATGTTCCCCAACAGTAAAAGACGTTCCAAGATTAGCAGTAACTGTTATTTCAGTTTTAGCAGGTTCTGAGCCCGTTTCATCATCAGCAACTTCTGTAGTATCAACATCCGAATTAAATTCTCCAAAATTAGCATCACAAACTCTTAATCCATTTCCTACTTTATAATAAACGGGTTTAACACCTTTTATATCTACTAAATCTTCACTATCTCCTTGAGTGCCTGTATTATGTACAGTACCCATAGATATAAGTTCATCTTTCCAATGAGGATGTTCATTTCCCTCTATATCTGTCCACACGTCTATATCTGCACCATCATTAACACATATAAATTCTGTATTAACCTCATTAGGCCCAGTATTATCAACAACACTTGTGTTATCAAAATTGTAATCGTGTACAAATGAAAATAGCCCATGACCTGACGATATGGGCGTTTCGTTACCAAACCTATCTTGACCTTCACTATCTGTAGGACTTACAGGAACATTGTCTGCATTAACAGTGACAAAAGAAGATTTACCGTCTCCTGACATTGTTATTCTTCCTACATTAGAGACACTAGCATTAGTAACTTCTACTAATTGATTATCTTCTATATCTCTTGGGTCGGCCTTTTTGTTGATACCACCTTCAAAAGCTTTTATATGGTATACTTGTTTAGGCATTTAGTCTTCTATTAAAGCTTCCTTAACTACCTCTTCAACAGAGTCCCAGATAGCATCTAATATTTTAGCTTCTGTTTTTTCTGATATAAATGGAATATCTACATTCTCATTCATTTTACTTATCATTTTTTCTTTCATTTCGTCATTGAATATATATCCAGCAACTATTTTACCAAATCCTGACATTAATAACTCCTTTGCTATTTAATTAATTATTTATTTTGGTCCTCTTTTTTTTGAACGCTTTCTTGCATTTTTACTTCCCCTAACAAAACCATACATGGCACCTGCTGCTGCAGCTCCAACTACATCTTTATTTTCTTGCATGACTTTATTAGCTTTTTTCCCAATGTTTTTTACAATTTTTTTAACCGCTTTGCCGCTTTTTTTAAGACCTTTTGCAGTAGGACTTATAATCTTGTCAACATTTGTACCTTTTAAATTGGTCTTATTCTTTTCTTTTTTAGGTCTTCCAACTTTAGACCCATACGTTCCTTCACCTTGTGGCATAATACCTCCTAATGTTGTTCATACTTCTTATTTTTTAAAAATCTTTCTTTAAGCCCATTTCCGCTTAATGCGGCAAGGATTTCTACAATAGCTCTATAGCTTGCTTTTATATCTTCTTGCCCTAATTGCATCTGTTTTTGGGCATCTATAAGTTTTATAACTATACCTTCAAACCTATCGTTAGCATCATCTAAATCTTTTTTTAAATCATCTTGAATCCAATTGTTTTGTTTCCATATAAAATAACCAAATGCTACAGTCATTACTACGGGGACTCCAAATTGCTCTATTGCTTGAAATAAATCCATATTATAGTCTAGGAACTGATAAAGACCTTACTCCACTTTTTCGATGAGGATATTGCTTAATAGTTCTTTCATATTTATTTTTATAATATGTAGCTCTTTGTAAATCACCTGTATCTTCTAATAATCTTGATTTAATATAATCAATTATAGATGCATGTAGTGAAGTATCAAGACCTGAATTAGCTTTTAAATCATCAGTTACTTGGTCTACCGTTCCATACTTAGAATGAGTTTGTATACGTAGTCCACCTGTTACACTACTTCCAGTATATGTATCATACCTATCTAAAGTTGTTTCTGTAGAATCAGCAGTATCGTTTGATAATACTTTACATACTAAAGCTAATCTGTCATCGTCATTATACCATGCAAAATAACTATTTGGATAGCTTCTTTTATCTATAGCCATTTATTCTCCTATACTGATGCTACAAATATTTCAACATCTATATTTTCTGATAAAGGGTCTACTAAAAGACTTTCTAAATCATTTAACGCTGTTACTATAGTACCTGAATCATCATCTAAAGATATACCATCATGAATACTTCCTAAAATAAAACTTTCACCCGCACCTACTAAAACTGTTGTAGAAGCATTTGCAGTTGCATTTTCAGCTAAAGCTACTTGTAATGAAAGATTCATTGGGTTAGTATCATCTAAATTAGTAACTCTAATGTATTTTACATTTTCTAAATCTATTGCTCCATCAGCTGTACTAGTAGCAGTTCTAAAAGTTGCAATTGTACAATCAGTATCATCTACACATCTTACAATTCTTTTATAAACATCCTTAATACTAGAAATAGTTAGAGTTTGTGTACCGCCTTGGTTTTTACCGTTAAGTGTGATAGATTCTGATACAGAAACTGTCATTGTTGAGGCTGTTAATGTACTTGCCATTTCTTACTCCTATGTTAATGAATCAGACGTTTCGTCTGTATCATCTTTTAATAATTTATGT
>Ga0208299_1002864_pt1 | contig 11286 bp, 5 predicted proteins | sample 15_taG_FD_184089 | JGI IMG/M metagenome (GOLD analysis project Ga0208299, IMG submission 184089) | Marine viral communities from the Subarctic Pacific Ocean - 15_ETSP_OMZ_AT15312 metaG (SPAdes) (version 2) | ecosystem: Environmental > Aquatic > Marine > Oceanic | place: Pacific Ocean | collected...
CAACGTTATTAATCCAACCTGACAAACCGAACTCAGCGCCTTCTTTATCATAGGTCTTTTTTTCGATGTTAAAGTTTCTTACGTGACCACCGACTTTTTGTTGGTTTGGATTTAACCCACCCAATTCATTAGCAACTTGAAAAGCAAAAGATTGTGGATCTGCTATTATACCAGGGTATTTAGCGTTAGCTTCAAATGATTTTTTAGTTAACACTTTTATAATGTCAGGTAGTATTTCTTCGTAACCTTCCATCCATTTACCATCTTTCCACTCTTGTCTAGTGTACTTCTCTCCAACAGCATTAATCTTTTTCATTTCAGGATACTTAGAAAAAGCTTTAGCTAAATTCATTTGACTTGCTTCTGTAAATACGTCATACGCGTCAGCTGTCTTCTTAGGACTTTTTACCATGAAGTTTTTGATCTCATACTTAGACATATTACCAAGTCTTTCGGATTCAGCGAATATATCGTTTAACATGTCCTTAAGACTGTTAGCGTCTTTAGTGGAAAATTCTACAGTTCTCTTTCCTACGTTTGGAAACACTTTATTTATATGAGGTAAAAATACATTTTGTATTTTCTCTCCTGTAGATAAATCTAATTTTATATCTTTATTTTTTAAACCCTCAACATAAAGAGTTAAATATTCTTCGTAGTAATCTTCTTTCTTTTTTGATTTATAATCTCTTTGTTCTATTTCTTGCTCTAAAAACTTTCTATCTTTTTCTGATAAAGATTCTAAAAACTTATCTATAATAGCCATACCTTCTTTGGTTACTTTTCCATTCTTCTTAAAAGCATCCTTTAGTATATGATGAACTGTTTCGTGTATACCAGTACCTATAGTTTTAGCTCTAGCCGCGGCAACTGGATCAACAAGTATTTTACCATTTATATATTCTCCAGCCGTGCCTTCTTTACCACCTTTAGCAATATAATCTTCTGTGCTCTCAGCTATTTCAAATTCAGCTCCTAAACTTTCAGCTATTTTTTTAGCGACTAACATTTCTCTATTAACGGCTTCTTTGTATTTATTTTTAAGACTTTCTAATTTAGCAGTATGCTTTTCTTTTATAGGTTCTAATTCCTTCTTTAAAAGCTCAATCTTAGCATCGTTCTTTTTACCTTTAATAGCCTGTAATATCTCTATTTCTCTTGTTTTATCTAAAAATTCTACAGTTTCTTCAAGAAGTTTTATAGCTTCCTTTCTGCTTGTAATATTTTTAAAGTCTTTCACGTATTCCACCGCCGCAGCATAATAACCCGCATTAGCCTTAAGCATTTCCGCTGCCATAGGATTATTCATTTTCTTTAATAAATAATCAAATTCTTTTTGGTTCTTCATTATACGGTAAAGATCTAGCATTTCTTTTCCAGTTGGTTTTTTACCAGTACCAATCGTTCTATTAAAAACATATATCTGACGCTCTAACTCACGTAATCTTTTTTTATCTTTCGATATAAGTTTTTTAGCTTCTCTAATATGTGCTCTACCGTTTATATTACTAGCAGCTTTTTCTATAGCAGCTAATTCTTTTTCTCTAACTTCAGCATCTTTTTCGGTCTTCTTAGATTTAAGCCACTTCTTAGTAGCTTCATTTTTCTTTTTATTTATAGCAACCTCAACGGCATCTGCGTCAGCATTTTCTTTTATACCTAGTTTCTTAGCGTCTTTACTAGTGTTTAGTTTGTTAATTTTAAAGTTCTCTATATCTTTTGTTATAGCTTCTCCAACCTTACCACCTGGAGTTATATAACCTAACATAAACATTCCAAGCCAATCACTAGCCATAGTCTTAACTAAACCGGCTTTCATCTCGTTTCTTTCATCTTCAGTAAGATTACTATTAGGATCTAATAATTTTACTATCTCACTATCTCCACTAATGGCTTTTGCTATTTCCATCGAACCAACCCCAGATGTAGCACCTATACCTCTTTCAAAAGCTTTTTCTAATGTTTTATATTTAGAAACTCTACTCATAAATGCAGAACCTTTATTGGTTTGCATTAATCTTCCTATAATCTTTTTACCAAGAACATTACCAACACCAAGACCAAAAGCAAACTCCCAGTTTAATTCATCTGTTTCTGGATTAAATACCATTGGATCCATATCAAAGAGCTTACCACCAACTTGATCTGCTATAGATAAATATACTAACTCTTCAACACCACCAAGGGTAACATCTGTCATGAATTTACCCATTTTTGTTCTACCAACAGGAAGTTTTTTCATGTAGTTACCAATAGACGTGAATCTTTTGCTAACCTCTCCTCCTAAGGTTTTAGAACTCCTTGTTATTCTATAGGCTTTTCTAGCTTTATCCATTTTGCCAAGTAAACCTAATGGTATTTTTTTAGTTATATAAAGCGATGCTACAAGTGGAGCAATATGTTTTACAAAATCTCTACCACCCTCAGCGATATCTCTTACATCTACTTCTTCTCCAAACATTTCAATACCACCTGGCAACATCCAATCACCACCTTCTCTAGTTACTCTTTTCCAGTCATCATTCATTACAACACCAGTCTCTTCCATGTATCCGCCAAAGGCTTCAACTTGTTCATCGGCTGTATAATCAGCAAACTCATCTGGAGCAAAAAGAAAATCTACCAAACCTTCATTTTTAAAAAATCCTAAGGTTTGTTTTCTTGAACCTTCTTCTGCTAGTTTTGAAAGGTCTTGATTTAGTTCTAAAGCTCTACCTGTAATTAAAAACTTCTTTAAAGCTTCGTTATAATTTCTAGTAACCTCATCGTTTCCATACGCTTCTCTAAGACCAGCGGTTAACGAACCACTGTCTGAGGTATTGATAATTGCTTCGTCAAATTTTTCCGGACTCCAACTTACACCTAAAGCACCTACTTTAGTTTCGCCATGTGTCTCTCTATACATATTAACAGCCGCTACTAAATCGTGACGATTTTGCACTTGCTGCATTTGTAGTTGAGCGGGTTTATTTCTTTCTGCTAATATAATAGCTCTTTCTTCATCTTCTTTACTTACGGTTGAAATATTATTTGGATCAGCACTTGCTTTATCTTCATCACTAAGTTCGCTCCAGTTTATTAATTTACCGTCTTTGTTGTAAAGAGTATACATTCCATTCTTTTCGTTTAAAGCCACAGCTTCTTCAGCCTTACCTTGTTGGAATAAATTAAAAACCTCTTCGTTAAAACCACTAAGTTGAGCCACATCCGCCCATTCATCTGTAACAACATTTAAACCTTCCTCAAAATCATTTTTAGTATCAAACTGTTCTTTTCTATAATTGCTTTGCTTAGCGGTTATATAATCTATAATACCACTTCTATCTGTATTACTACTAGAGAATCTATTTTGGAAAGCTCTTTTTTGTCTTTCGTTTTCAGGAGTAGCATAATCATCTTCCATTCCAAAAAGACCAAAAGCCCAATCCATGCCCCGTGTCACAATATTTTCATAATTTTCCATGTATGGAGTATATAAATACTCCATAATATCCTCATCATCAAACATAGGAAGATCATTAGGATTTAAATACGTTTTATCATCTCTTTCACGTAGATCAAGTCTAACAAGAGCATTCCCATGCTTATCAAATTCTAGAGTTTTCAAAGATCCATCTTCATTAGTAAGCGCGTTTGCTATAATTTCATCTCTATCAGACGTGCCAAACTGATCTATTAACTTTTTTTGAGTACCAAGATTTTCGTGTTTCTTTTCTAACTCAGTTAGATTTTTTCTTTTTTCTTCTTCTTGTTTACTAAAGTAATTTTTTATTGGTTTATAAAGGCCTCCAGTTGCAGAATTAAGTACTATATCGGTTGCAATCTCTTTAGCTACTTTTTTAGTTTCGTCACTCGTTACTTTAGGTTTTTCCTTTTCGTCTATCTCTTTATTAAAAGCTTTAACTTGACTTCCTTCGGCAGGTCCTTCTTTAGCAGCTCTTAATCTCTCTTTTTCAGCCTTCTTAGCTTCTTTTATCTTATTAGCCTCACGCTTTCTAATTTCAGCAAGTTGTTCTTTACTGAATTGACCAGAGTCTATATGAGATTGCATAATTCTATCTAACTCGGATTGAACCGCTTTAGGCTTATTTAATATGTCAAATTTAAGATCATTCATATATTAAGACTGAGTATTTTCTGTATTATCTTGTGGTTTTGTTTTAGCTATTAGTTCATCAGCTTTTCTAGCTTCAGCCGGGGTTTGATAATTTGGATCAAAAGCTTTTCTTAATCTATTCGCATAATACTCATGTAATCTATTATCGAAATCAGGATTAAAGGAATCAGGATGTAACATTTCATCTGATATTTCTCCAGATCTTATTGCTTGCTCATTTTCCTCTATATAATCGTTTACGAAATATCTACCTCCAATTTTATCAGAAACAAAAGATTTCCATGCGTCTTCATTTTCTAGCATTTTATTTACTTCCCAATCAATATCAAAATCTAAAGGCTCACCAATGCTATTACTTTGTTTAACTGCGCTTTGTTGTCTAGCCATAAAATCACTTTCTCCAGTACCTTTTATAACCCAATTCTCAGTTATATCTTCAACGCTTTTTAGTATGTCTTCTCCCTTACTATCTTTAACCGCTAATAATAAATCCATTTTATCATCAAATAGTATTTCCCCATTTTCAGTAAAGAATTCTCGGTCAAAAAACAAATCTGTATAGTTTGAAAACATATTTTTACCTCCAGTTCCTCCACCATAATTTAGTGCAAATTCCTCTTTAATACCCTTGAGGTTATCAAGCTGTAATGACATATCTCTTATTGCATTTGAAAAATGCGCTGCGGTTTCTTTGTCCCCATTAGCAATATGCTCGTCATATTTTCTAACTAAACTAGCGACATACTTATTTATTGTAAGTTGATTTCTTTTACCATGTATTTCAGAAGACTTGGAGTCTTGTCCGTATGGCATGTTTTCAAAATATTTTCTAACTCTTTTATCTGACATATTATTAATTTTTATTTCTTAAACGCACTAAGTAAACTTGTCCCACCTGATAAACCACCTGTAATTGCGCCTGTTATAAACTGATCCATCTGAGCGTTTGCATTGTCAATAGCTTGGTCAGAAGCCATTTTTCTTTGTTGTGCTATGTCTAACATTTTATTTTGCTTGTCCATATCATACTGTTCTACCATTCTAGCTCCTTCTCTTTCAAGCATATCTCTTTTTTGCTCACCCTCAACATCTAGTTGTTGTAATCTACCCGCTTCAGCTCTAGCTCTAGCTTGATTTGCTTGTTCTTGTCTACCAATATCAGCAGATGCCTGTTGTGCTTGTTTAGCCCCTTGGTTAGCTAATACTTGCGCTAAACCCGCAACACCACTTCCTCCAGCTGCTCCTTTTAAATCCTGCATTATATTAGCTGCACTTTGCTGAGATTGTTGTTTTGCGAATTCTGCGGCTTTTAAATCCACCGTTTGATCTTCGTAAACATTTTCCATATCAGCATATGGATTTTTTACACCAGCATAAGGATTTGTCATTTTAGTATCTTCCCACGCGTCCATTTGAGCTCCAAAATCTTCATTAGCTGCTCGTTGTTCTCTTCTTCTTGCAGCTCCTCCAAAAAGAGCGCTAAGTAATTTTACTGGAGAATTGTTATTGTATGCCATAATTTATTTATTTATATATATAATAGTCACAGTTTTCACTGTTATTTTACTTTATGTTATAGAGAGCAGTTTTTCAACATCAACGAATACAGTGGCGTCCTTAGTACCAGCTTTTACTATTTCTATATTACCTGTTATAGTAGCTACATGCCCTGCATTGGGGAACGTTAAAGTTATTCCACTTTCCAAAGTTTGGGCAGCGGTAAGAACTAATGTACCGGCACCTGTCACAGCACCAGCTCCAGTATCAACTGTTGGAGCGGTTACAGCTGCGTTTATACCTATACCACTAACTGTACTAACATCGTCAAGTATCCCGTTTCTAGAAGCAACAGGCACACTAGTGCTATTACTAACCGTACTAGTAGTTGTTGTTGTAATTGGCGTTAATTCTATTTTTAAATCTGTAAAAGCAATATCGTACCCAGTAGTTTTAAGTATAACATTTCTTCCATAGCCACCAATCTTTACACTGCCACTCGCGTTAATTAATCTTTGTTGCTTATCTAAAGTCACTTCACCTGGTTGTACTGTTACAACGCCTTTAACCACAGTTGGAGTTTGGTTGAGCGTTGCTATAGCCGGAGCGCTATTTATTACAATCGTCTCTTGATCTACTGTATCAGGAAATATAGTTATCGTATCCTCATATCTAGATATAGTTGTATCAGCAAGTATATTGGTGCTTGGTAATAACTCCATACCTTCCACTAGTTGATTAACATTTACTAACGGCCACCTATAATTTTTTTGATTATAAAAAGTCAAAGGAGCATTATCACGAAACTGAATAGCCTGTGACATTGTAAAATCAGTGGCAACACCACTAGTCTCTACAACTGTAACTGTTGTTAAACTTCTGTTGATCTTAGAGCTAAATGTTAATGTTACTCCATCGATAATTGTAACGGCTTCTGATAAAGAAAACTCATTTTCATTATCCCCGTCAGGGTCTAAAGCAGCAACGGTAATAACCTTATAATCCAGATAAGCATTACCCGTAACCTGATCTCCAACAGCCATCAACCCCGCAACACTGTCATCTAGAAGAACTTTTATACCAGTAGATACTCCATCTGTAGTACTAGTGGTTACAGCTGTTGTAATTTTATCTCCAACTTTAATCTCTGCAGATAAATCAGTATTATCCATTCTAACTACACTACCACTAGTTATAGCACCGTTAATGTCATCGCCCTCAAAAGCGTCGGTAGCGGTTGGATATATGTTCTCTCCAGGTATTTTATTTGGCGCACTACCAAAAGTACCAACGATAACAGAATAAAAATCAGTGGATACTGGTTGTTTTATAATTTGATAACATTTAGTTAAAGAGTTTACAGCACAGCTAAATGAAAAAGCTTGAGTAGCTACAGCGGTACCATTAGATACTGAAAACGTATCAGTGCCCGATCCAGTACCAGTAGTTTCTATAGTAGAGTTTGGTGAAAAACTCTGAAGTGTTAATGTATTATTTGTGAATTGATATATCACTTTAGTTACCAACGTAGAATTAGAACCCGTGGTAGAATTAATATCAATACTATAATCACCAAATCTAACTTCATTATACTCTGCGTGTTTAGTTGTATTTGGATCAGCTGTTAAAGATATATCATAATGATCGTCATCAGTAACAACAGGGAATATTATTGTTCCAGAATAACTTTTAGTTACTGATATAATCTCGTTGTACAATCCAGCTTTAATAACTTGAAAAGCGTTGGTAAAAAAGTTATAATAATAACCATCTTCATTTGTAATTTCTAAACTAAAAGTCGCCCCCTCTTCTCCTTTTACAGCGAAATCTCTAGTTTCGCCCGCTGGAAGCAGGTTTGATAAATCTAAACTAAATTCTTCTATAATTTTATACATGTTTTGGGTTTTATTTACTACTTTCTACGACCTCCGATCCAACGGAGAATAATTCCGCCTCTTCTTTTGAGTCATTTTCAAAAGTAACTTCTGCATAATATCCAAGGATACTAGACATATTTACTTGTTTATTTTTCTGGAAAAATATAAATGATCCACTTGGAGGTGGGGTTGCAAAAGAATCATCATATGTTACGCTTATACTAGTGTTTGTTATTGCTGTTATAGTACCAAGCAATATTGTGTCATCAAGTGTTGAAGCGTTAAATCCCCCCATTATAAGTGGAACAGAGTAATAGATTGAATCGCCCATTTGAGCAGACACGTTTATTGATGGAAAATCTAATATTACTGTTTGTATTGCCATGTTTTTATATTATTTATTAACAACAACTTTCGTCGCCAAATGCGCCCGCGTTAGTGTAATCAAGACTACCTATAATGTTACCAACACAATCAGTGTTATTTATCCAATCATAATTAGTTGCGCTTGGATTAGTACAACCAGAAGTTATATTTCCCGCTATAAAAGGAGAAGGAGCTGTGTTAGAAGTGTAGAAATTAGTAACGGTATGAGCCACTCCATTATTATCGGTTAATATTAAACCAACTGGTCCCAAAGTTAATCCAGTTATTTCATTGCCAGTACCACCGTTATTCCAAGCATACGTAAACCCAAGGTTGGTAACCGCATTTTGAGTTCCAGTATAAACAACTCTAGCCGCACCGTCGGAAGAAATAGGGCTTGTTGCATCTCTAATTTGGATTTCGAAATCGCTAGCACTCCACCCACAATCACCAGTATCAAAATTAAAAGTAAGGCAATTAAAATCCACCCCCCAAGAACCATCATCACAAAATCCGTCTCCTAACCAATTGAGTTGTGTTGAACAATCATTACACTGACAATCTAAACAACCACTAGTATTTGTTGTTGTTATGTTAGCGCTACAATCCATTGTATTAGGGTTACAAGGCGTGCAACCTGCTGGATTAACTTGATTAATAGCACTTGGAAATCCTATTCCTTGAACATTAAAGCCAGCTAAATCAGAGGCGCTTTGAACTTCAGTTCTAACGCCTTTTATATAATTAAACCACTTACCTTCTTTTTCTATAAATTCATTTAAACTACCTTCTTCTTTATCTGTAGATACACCACTCACAAACCATCCGTCTTTGTCTCTTAAATTGAAATATTCACTATCATTAGTTGTTGGAACTTGTATTCTTGATTGAGTACCTTCGTAATTTAGTGTATTAAAAGATTTAACAATTCCAGGATTGTTATTAAGTAAAACAGTACATAATGAATTAGTAAAACCATCATTAGTATCATCCTTATAAAAAGTATTTCTATCGACATCTTCTCTGTTATGCTGCCACAATCTAGCGTTTGAAAAAGTATAATATTCATTTGCACAACTAAGTCCGTTCTCAGGAATAAACGATTTAAAACTAACCCATCCTCTAACATCTTCTTTAAAAGATAGGGTTTTGTCAACAAAATCACTACCACCTTCCCCGCGGGTAAAAGTTATATGTGACGTGTATCCAAGGTTGTGACCGGTTAACGCTGAGGTAGATTGATGCCCATGATTAGTAACTCCAGTAGGAACGTATCCAGCGCCAAATCCACTTGGTTCTTGACTTAGTGTAATTTTAAGATAATTACCTATAACTGGACTTCCAAGAACTTCAGTAATACTAACAACTGTTGTTCCCAGTAAAATTCCCGGGCCAGAAACGCTATCGCCTACTAGCACCTGTGTACTTAAAGGAACTAGGAGCGAACCTGTTGGACGATAATATGGTTGTAGTGCCATTTCTTTTGTTTTAAGTTGTTAAGGTTGGTACCAATAAGATTCGATTTCAGCAATGACAGTTGATATTACCCGTGTAGATTCTACGTTTTTCAATGTAATATTATATTCGGCATTTCTTTCGTCATAACTTCCAATCAGTTTGTTCGATAATTTTAAATTATCTCTAAACCAATCTTTCATTCCATGATCAGATATTGGAGTTAAACCATCTTTAGATAATCTCACTATAGCACCTCTAACTTTATCTGCAAAATAAGCTCTATAGGATTCCGATGCGAATGACTCTGGATCTGTTGATATACCGAATTCTCCACTAAATGGTATTGCGGTACCAAGTACTCTATCTGTTGCTATTAACTGTGGATTTCCATCTGCATTATATAACGCGTCTTTGTTTGCGGTTATTCTTAATACTTTATCTTCACAAAGTGTTACTAGATCACTATTTCTAGTGTGTAATTTTTGTATAGATCCATATGTTGGATTTATATCTTTAGTGATTTTTTCAGCTGCTACGAATTGGTTTAAATTATTAACCCCTGAGTTTGAGTTATATAATCCAGAATAAATTAAACCGTATTTTCTATATTCTTCTTCGTATGGTTCGTCTAAAGTTGTTGAAGCTTTTGCTCCGTTTGTTAAAAAAGGATTGTTATAAGTGTCTCCCACTCTATTAGATTCAACACCATTTCCAAAAGACCAGCAATTAAACCAACCCAAACCTACTTTTTTTACAATTTCTAATTGGAATCCAGATATTTTTGGAACACCATTTGCATCTAAATTAGAACTTGTTATACCAGCTACTAAGGTAGCATATGAAATACCTCCATTACTGTCAGTAAACGAGAGTTGATTTCCTAAACCTTCAATTAAATTAAATTGTTCTTCAGTAAGTTCTGGGGTTAAATTTACAATATTTGACTGAAATTGAGAATTATTATCAATACTACCCCAACTTATAGCTACAATAGGTTCTGTAAAGTATTCCACCCCTCCACTACTCTCCACTATAGAAGGATCAATATTTAAAATAGATCCAATTGGAATAAATAATTCTTGATTATCATGTGTTAGAGCAGTGGGAATTTTTCTACTTGCCTCGTAATAAATATCTAAATCAGAATCTTCTTTTGGTTCTGTTTCGAATATAGCGGGATTTGGTGATAGAATTGTTGTGTTGTCGGCATCAAATTCTTGTAAAAACTCTATCCACCCAGGAGTGGTGGCATCAACAGCTCCATCAATAGCACTATTAGTAATTAAATCAGCACCCAAAGCCGTATCTATAGTATATTTAATTTCAAACCGCAACCTCTTATTTCTTGGTTGCTTCATGTAAACTCGTTGATGATCGCGATTGAGATTGGAGTTTCCGTGAAGAGGATATGTTGAGGTTATGGGTACTATACCTCCTCTGTGATTATAAAGACGTTCAACTGATACTGATTCTATAGTGTACGTTTGTGGATCTCCACTAATCCTAAATTTACTACCTATTTTTATCTGTTCAACAAAAGTTGTTTGATTATCAGTAGCAGAGTTATTACCGCTCACTCCACCTACACCCCAATTAGGGGTACCGCTTCCTACAGCGCTATCCCACGAAAGGTCTGGTTCTATACCAAAATAAGATAATGTTAAATAGTGATTACCACTTACATCACTCCATAACCCTTTTTGGAAGAAAGGATTATTGTTACGACTTCTACCCGTACCAAAAGCGCCTGGAGTACTTCCAGAATTACCAAGCGAGCCAAAAGGACCATAAGTATTATCAAACGAATATATTTGGGTAGTGCTAAAGTCACATTGACTGTTACTAGTATTTGAAGCATAAACATCCCCACCATGACTTGGCTGTGTGCCCGCGTAAGAAACCTGATCAATAGCCCATGCACTTTTTTCGGTTGTGCCACCAAACTTTAATAACGTCTTCCAATTACTCAGC
>Ga0208299_1002866_pt1 | contig 11281 bp, 20 predicted proteins | sample 15_taG_FD_184089 | JGI IMG/M metagenome (GOLD analysis project Ga0208299, IMG submission 184089) | Marine viral communities from the Subarctic Pacific Ocean - 15_ETSP_OMZ_AT15312 metaG (SPAdes) (version 2) | ecosystem: Environmental > Aquatic > Marine > Oceanic | place: Pacific Ocean | collected...
TGACGATACAATGACAATATCATACAAATGCGAAGGAGGAGCATGGCATTATCATGAATTTAATTGCACTACAGATCCAGGTACACATTGGGTTGAAAACATATTAAATGATAGAGGGGTTGCAATATTGAAACCAGGTCAATATAGGGGTTCACATAAAATTAGAAAGCACCAAGGTAAATATTTAGCATTAGGCCAAAAGAAACACATGAAAATCTATAGAGACGCTAATTTAGATGGTCAGTATGATTTAATTGAAGAAAGCGTTAGAGAAGAATTAATAGGAATTAATATCCATAGAGCAACTTCAAGAGCAGGTGGTAAATCAACTCGTGTTGATAAATGGTCTGCAGGTTGCCAAGTAATTGCTGACAATGATGATTGGCATGAGTTTTTAGACATTTGCCAAACAGCTAGAGAAATTCATGGTAATTCATTCTCATATACTTTGATTGAGAGTAACGATATATCTTAAAATAAAAGAAATATATAGAAATTAGGATAGGGGATAAGTTGTTCATATAAATTATTTATGGCTAAGAAAAAAGACTTACAAAATATCAAATCTTATATTGAGGATATCCTAGGGGGGAAAACCAATCTCAAAAACAAACTCCCAATCAAAAAACAAAAAGAAAAAGAACTATTCTGTGATATACTTCGTGAATTACAATTTGTAAATGATCGAACACTCGGTATGAAACATGATTATAAAGTCAATATGATGGATTATGATGATCCCTTTTATTCTGCTATTGAATGTTTGTTTCAACTTCATTATACTCAAGAACAAAGAAACATAATTAATTGGTGGTTATACGATAAATTCCTCCCAACAGGCGAAACTTTAATTTTAACCCATAAAGAAACAGAAGAAATCATACCTTCAGAAACTCCAGAAGACGTTTGGGACTTAATCCAAGAACAAAATACTCAATTTGATGGCTAACACAAGAAAAATCATAACTAAAGATATGATTTTACGTGCGATGAAGCACACAAAGTCAAATATGGCAGCTGCTAGATATTTGGGGGTATCTTATACACACTTCAAGATGCACGCGAAGAATTATAAGAACGATGAAGGTAAAACATTATTTGATGTTCATTTAAATAGACAAGGTAAAGGTATATCTAAACATATATACAAACGTAAGGATCTTACCCCTATACACGATATACTTGAGGGGCGAGTTGACATTGCAAATTACTCACCTAAAATCATAAAAGAAAGACTCATCCACGAAGCACTCATACAGGAAGAATGTAATAGTTGTGGATTTAATGAGCGTAGAGTAGTTGACTATAAAGTACCATTAGTTTTAAATTTTAAAGATGGTAATAAAAAAAATTGGCAACTAGAAAACATTGAACCTTTATGTTATAATTGTTATTTCTTGAATGTGGGGAATGTATGGAGTGAAAATCAACTATCTCAAATGGAAGATTATAATGCACAAAACAAATACAATAAAGACCCAGAACCTGATTGGGAAATGGACGACTCCCACAAAGAACATTTGAAATCCCTTGGATTATGGGAAGACGATACGTATGATGGTAGTGAATATATTTCTAAAACATAATGTTAAATAAATTAAAATCCTACTATTGTCATAGCTACCTATATGCTATAATTTTTATATCTTTAGGATATATGGCTTTCCAATACCACTGCCAGCACCAAATCCTATCAGACTCAATAAAAACATACGATGAAAGCCTAAAACTTTACCAAGAAAAAATAGATGAAGTAATAGAACACCACAATGAAATGTTCCATATTTGTGACAGTTTAATTAACATAATGGATTCTCTTCCTCTAGGTTCTCCACTAGATACTTTAGAAGTAACTAGCAATTTTGGCTCAAGAAAAAATAAATCAACACAAAAATGGGAATATCATCCTGGTACAGATTTTATAGCAGATTGGCGTGATACTATATATGCAACTGGGCACGGAATAATTGAAGTATCACATTATAATAGTGGATATGGACGCACTGTAGTAATTGGTCATGGAAGTGGATATAAATCAAGATACGCGCATTTAACGCGTTATTTTGTAAAACGTGGAGATTTAGTAAAGCGCGGGGATGCAATAGGAATTGCGGGTAATACTGGAAATTCTAGAGGTTATCACCTACACTACGAAGTTTCCCGTTATGGAGAAAAAACAAACCCACAAAACTACATAAGACTTTAGCGAATAAATTTGGTTGTCTAAACCAATATTCGTATATTTACCCATAATTAAAAATGGAAAAACTATGGGAAAAATGAAAGAAGCATTCATTAATTTTATGAATGGAAAAACAGCAGACATGTCTGATGCCGAATATCAAGATTGGCTTCATTCACAAGAATCAACAACACAAGAACAAGTAGAATCAAATCATGACGCTTGGTGGAACAGTTTAACTGACGAACAAAAACAACAGTTATACAAGGACCAAGAAGAATCTTTTAAATTATCAGTAGAAGAAATGAATGCGGATTTAAGTTTTGGTAAATGAGAGTAGATAATATATCACAAGAGCGCTTTGAAAAAGCGAAAAAGAAAATCATAAAAAAATATCCTGGAGCTCAAACTGTAATGGATCCTTATGGTAAATACTATGTTGCAACAGCTGAAGGTAGAGACATTTGTAATTTACAAATAGGTCATGCTATAAACGCTTATGATTTTGAAGATGAAAGCGACTTATATGGTTTTAACTCTACATTAAATAAAATCACCACTATACCTCATTCAAATTCAGTTAAAGAGGCATGGATGAAAACAGAAATCGCACTTAAATCATACCACGTTGTAGATAGAAATAGTAACAAATTCAGTGACGATAAAGTCATGAATAAAATGGCAAAAGATTTTGAATAGTATAAAAATAGCACCATTACTTATAGGAATGTCAATGTTCCTAGTAGCCCATATCTTAACATTCTTCCAATTAAACGGACAATTTTTGTGGAAATCGTTTGCAAAAAACGAATGGGCAGTAGCAGCATCAGGAATATTATTATCCATATTTTACATTTGGGGAACAAAATATATAGTAGAAGCATTTGGGGGTTTATTATGGCCTGGGAGGTTTATAGGTTTTGGAGTTGGAATGGTAATTTACGCTGTAATGGTGAGTTACTTTTTTAATGAAGGAATTAGCCTTAAAACATTAACAAGCTTAATCCTAGCAACAGGATTAGTATGCATGCAAGTCTTTTGGAAATAATTGTATGTATTAACATATTGACTGATTTTATCTTAGGAAAAATCAAATTATTATAAACAGCTACCTTAGGGGGCACAAAACTAAAAAAAATGACACATTTTATTGAAAATGATCTGACATTCAGATCTACACCATTCGACATCCTAGTAAGGAACTTCTTCGACACTGAAGGGGCATTCGACAAACCAAACCACAGACAACTACAACACCCAATAGACATCTATGAAACAGAAGATGGCTTAACAATTGACATCGCATGCGTTGGCTTAGACAAAGACGACGTAAATGTAACTATTGAAGATGATACACTCAAAGTCTCATATGAGAACGAAAGTGGCGCAGTAGAAGAAGAGTATGTATTACATTATAAAGGCATAAAGAAAAGCAGTTTCAACTTAGGTTGGAAAATTGCTCGTAAGTTTGATTTAGCAAAATCAACACCTACAATGGAAAAAGGGCTTTTATCGATTTTTATTCCTGTTGCAAAATCAGCAAAGAAAAAATCACTAACCATTAAGTAAACACAAAGTATTCAGTCAATATATTCCTCGTTAAATAAATAGGTTACGTTCATTGGAAGCATTTAGGGGGTCAGTTGAGGAGCTGGTCCCTTTCCATATTTATAACAAACAGAAATGATGTATACTCTAGGCATACCAAATAGACAGAAAACACGAACGTTAGGATACTTAAAAAATAATTGGATTGAGTTTACTGTTTTAATTCCAAAAATAAAAATGGAAGGGTTTTTTGATATAGGATTTCCAGGTATGGATGAAGTTGCATTTGAAAAAATATCAACTAAACTCAAACAGCAAGGAGTAACAATAATAGGTGCTGATGAAGCCCTAACAGAAAGTAAAATTATGAAATTAACAGATTTAATAAAAGAAGAAAACATCACCGGGATGGAATCAACAGATAAAAATATCATGGATTCCTTAAAAAACATGTTTAGAAAATGGGGTCAAACACAATACATGGATGATAAACAACGTGGTGATGATTTCTATTTAGATATAGAAGAGCTGATTCAAGATTTTGGGGAAGAAGAAGTGATGAATTATCCAATAAATATCCAAAATACAAACTTACATGAGGATAAAGTAAGAAAAGCAATCAGAAAATTAATAAGAAAATAATATGAAATTAGCAAATTTAATAAACTTAAAAGAAGAAACCGCAGGGGCATTCGGAATGTCAGCTGAAGACTTAGCAGCAACACATTCATTAAAGGCATTAAAAAATTTAAAGGATGAATTATTTGCAGACCAAAATAATGAAGCAGGTAGAATGGATCCAGACGAATTTGAAAGATTAGGTAGACACCAATATTATGGTGGACAACTTAATGGTGTAGATGCTGCTATTGCATTAAAAGAACCAAAAAAAGATAAACCATATGATGTAGCAGTAGGTAATATGACTCAAGATGAGTATGATGAATATATGGACACAGTAGTATCTAAAGATCAATTTAATCAATCTTCAGAATTTGATAGAGGTATAGGTGAAGGAAAAATAGGAGCCAATTCATGGAAAACTAGAACCGCTGTAGTTACAGCACCCGGAGTAACAGAAGATAAAGAAATCATCATTGACAACATAGATGATCTTAATAATGTTACAATTAGATGGAGGGGTGCTAATCATTGGGGTAATAAAACACTTACAAATTTAAAATTTGAAAAAGAAAATGAATTTGATGATGATTTAATGGCAATATCAAATGACAGTAAATGGTTATTTATAGTAGATTTAGATGAAGAAACAGGAGAAGTAGATTGGGACACTTTAATGGTAGATAGCCGAGAATTAGAAAATGTAGCGGATGATGGTACCTCTACTTATTCAGTACCTGATGAAGATATGATAAATGAAGCAACAAGATTCCAACAACTAGCAGGTATAAAACCTTTGTATGAGAATGAAGAAAGAAAAGTAGACAATTCATCTCTCGAATTCGATAATTATACTGATGATGGAAGTATACCTTTACCTACAGCAGGGTGGTGGGAAGATGGTACTGAAATGTCTGAAGATGAATTAGAAGCGTATTATGATAAAATGGGAGACTCAACAATGCATTCTATAATGTCAGATAATTTAGGTGAAGGCAACCTTAAAGAACAAGATAGAAAAGCAGACCATTCATCTTTTGAATTCGATAATTATACTGATGATGGAAGTATACCTTTACCTACAGCAGGGTGGTGGGAAGATGATGGATCAGAAATGACTGATGATGAATTAGAAGATTATTATGAGAAAATGGGAGATTCAACAATGCATACTATAATGCATGATAATTTAGGTGAAGGCACTTGTGGACATGGTCCTAATGGAGTACTAGGTGATACACCAGGTGGTACAAAAGGTATGGATGCAGATGATCGTACAACAGGTATGCTTAAAAAACTAATACAAAAAGAAATAAAAAAATTACATGAGACAGATTATGCAGATAGATTAGCTAATTCTGGTACAGATTCAAAAGGACTAGACACATGGGGCCATAAAACAGGTTATTCTGATGAGGAAATGAAAAAGGGAAAGGGTGAATTAAAAACGTATCCTGATAAGTATGGTAGAAATGTATGGGGTGATAAAACAGATTATTCTGAATTACAAATCCTAATAGCACAAGGAGAAAAAATGGCTGCGTTTGCTGATAAACAAAGTGGATATGAAGGAGGTATAGATTCACCTGTAAGGAATGTACTAACAGCTATGAAAGTAGCAGGAGGACCCGGGTTTGATGGTGATGTAGATATGATTGATTATTATACTAGAAAGTTATCAAAAGCTATTAAAATACAAAAAGAAATAAATAAATTACATGAAAAAAAGTGAATTAAGAGAAATCATTAAAGAAGCCATAAACGAAATAAATGGGTATCAAACTCTTACAAAACATAGTAGACCTGTAGTAGATAATATTGATAATAGGTTAAATCAGTTTATGGATAAAAATATAGGTAAAGGAAGTTTTGATAAAGCAACCAACCCTGACATGCCTGAAGCAACCAAAGTATGGGATGCGTTAGTAAAAACATTCTCAGATAATAAAAACGACTCATTATCATACTTAAATTCTGAACCATCATACAGAAAAAGAGCAATCACAGAGATATTTAGAGCAATTAATTTTTAACCATGAAATTAACTTCACTCATAGAAAAACAACTAAGTTTTAGAATCAACGAATCAGAGGATGTTTATGACCAATTAAATAGGTTTAGAGATCAAATAGAACTACAAGAAGGAGAAAACACATTTAAAATGTTACAATCAGAATTAATGAAGGGTAAGAAAGCATTCGTTGAAAGCTGGTTAGCAGAACATGGTTATATCGATCGTAAACCAACACCGTTCGAAGAAGAATTCATTAGAGAGCAAATCAGAAACACAATCAAATCACACAAAACTTCTTAAAGACTCCCAATAAAAAACTTGGAGTAGCCAAATATTTTTCGTATCTTATGGTATAAAATAAGATAAAATATGGCAACATTCAACAAACAATTAGAAGAACTACAGCAATTTGTAGATGATATGCAAGCTACATCCAGTAGCTTAGACAAAGTAGAAATACTAAAAAATCAATCAAACTTTATTACAAAAGTGTTAGAATACACTTACAATCCTTACAAACAGTATAACGTAACAAGTAAAACAATCAAGAAAAATCCTGACTTACATAAAACAGGATATGTTGATTTATTTTATTTACTAGATGCGTTAAGTAAACGTACTATAACAGGGCATGATGCTATTAGTTATATAAACGCCTTTACTGAATCATTAAGTGATAGTGATACTGAATTAGTTTATCGTATTATTGACAAAGATTTAGAAATCAGAGCAGGTGCTAAAGTACTTAACAAAGCAATACCTGGATTGATTCCTGAATTTAACGTTGCATTAGCAAAAAGTTATGAACCTAAATTAGCTTCGTTTGGTGAAGATGTTGATGAAACATGGTATGCTAGTAGAAAATTAGATGGTGTACGTTGTTTAGCAGTTGTAGACGTTGAAGGTAAGTGTACATTGTATAGTAGAATGGGTAAAGAATTTACCACATTAAACAAAGTCAAATATGCTATTGAAGCCACAGGTATTATTAACACTGTATTTGATGGTGAAATTTGTATTATAGATAAAGATGGTAATGAAGATTTTCAATCAGTAATGAAAGAACTTAGACGTAAAGACCATCAAATTGAAAATCCTACGTTTATGATATTTGATATGATTCATAAAACTGACTTTGATAAAGGAAAATCAACTGAAATACTATCAAACAGATTACACACATTAAGATCACTTTTAGGACCTAGATATGACACTAAAGAAACATTACGTTATTTAGGTCAATATGCCATTACAGATGGTAGACACTTTGACACATGGGCTCAAATGGCAACTGACAATAATTGGGAAGGGTTTATGTTACGTAAAGATGTAGGTTATGAAGGTAAACGTAGTAAAAACTTACTTAAAGTAAAGAAATTCCACGATGCTGAATACACAGTTACAGATGTTGATTTTGATAGAATGAGAATTGTAAAAGATGGTCGTGAAGAATATCTTGATATGCTAGCACAAGTATGGATTGAACATAAAGGTTATAAAGTAAAGGTTGGTAGTGGTTTTAGTCAAGAACAAAGACTTAAATATACTCAAGAACCAATTGTAGGTAAAACAATTACTGTACAATATTTTGAAGAAACCGCTAATGATAAAGGAGGAATATCATTAAGATTCCCAACTGTAAAACATATTTACGATAATAAAAGAGATATGTAAACTAGGCCCGGTCGTCTAGTGGTTAGGACGCATGGTTTTCATCCATGTAACCGGGGTTCGATTCCCCGTCGGGCTACAAAAGTAATATTAAAAAAACTTGGAAAAGCAAAATAAAGTTCGTATATTGACGTATAAATAAATTAAAGTTATGGAATCAAAAACACCCAGAATATTTTTAGACATTACAAAATCACAAGGTAAACCTAGTGGAATATATGTTAGAAATGATTTAAGAGAAATAGTTGAACGAGTAGAAAAAGAAGGCAAGGAACGAGTAGTAGGTATAGTATTTGATGAAACATACAACCTAGAACTAATAACAGAAGATTTACCGGATCCAAAAATAATTAAACACCCAGCAAGCTCAGCACATTAAAAGAAGATAAAATGGATGAATCAGGATTACTTATTAGTTTACTACTAGCGGCATTTATGTTTGTATTAGGGTGGCTAGTAGGAATAGAAAGAAATAATTACCTAACCAAAGAATTAACATTTTGGAAAGCGTATGCAAGAGAATTAGATAACGAAAAAAATAAATAATATGAGTTTTCAAGCAACACAAAATAAAGGATTTCGTATGAAATTCGACAATGGATTTTCAATTTCAGTTCAATGGGGGAGTATGAACTATTGTGAAAGAAGAAATTATAGTGATGAATACAAAGCCGAAATGAAAGAAAATTACATTAAATCTACAGACGCTGAAGTAGCTGTTTTCGATTCTGAGGGGGGAATGCTAGCAATAGGTGATGAAGATAGTGTTATAGGTTGGTTAGGTACAGATGATGTAGCTAAAATAATAACAATAGTACAATCAGCTCATCCTGACAATGAAGAAGAAGGGAATTCTGTCCGCGGCGGACTATATGAAATGGTAGAAGAAATAAAATCACTTAAAAAATAATTAAAATATGAAAGCAATATGCGTAATAATAGGAATACTTATAATAATGGGATTTCTTACAATGTATATAGCAAATAAAATTGAAGATTTGATTATAAAATACAAGAAACGTTTAAAACAAAAATAGATATGAAAGAATACACACAAGTAATAAAAGGCCATTACGACGACAACGGAACAGTTAGAGCAATTGATATACTCAATGATAAGCCTTTAACGGCAGATTATCTAAAAACTAGACCTGACGTTAAACAACGCGTAGAAAAGGCAATAAACACGCAAACTTACTTGGCTACCTACAAAAGGGGCACTAGATTAGGTTTTAAGTGGATCACTAACGAAGAAAAAGAACAATTTATGGGAAAAGAATCACCAGTTAAAGGAACCAAAGTAACAAAACTAATAGCTGATTTCAAACATGCTGAACCACCTAAGAACTTTTTTATTGACAAATTAAAATGGAAGTTTCTAATTCGTAACATTGAGAAAGGAAAAAACATTATGATGGTAGGCCCTTCAGGTTGTGGTAAAACAGATGCAACTTTTAAAGCAGCAGAATATTTAGAACGCGAAGTTATTTACTTTAATTTAGGAGCTACGCAAGATCCACGTTCTACCTTAATTGGGAATACCCACTATAATAAAGATTCTGGTACATATTTCAGTGAGAGTTTATTTGTTCGTGCAATACAACAAGAAAATGCCGTTATACTATTAGATGAATTATCGAGGGCACACCCAGAAGCTTGGAACATTTTAATGACTGTTTTAGATCCAATCCAACGTTACTTAAGGTTGGATGAAAGAGATGACTCACCAACAATCAAAGTAGCTAAAGGTGTTTCATTTATTGCAACTGCAAATATAGGAATGGAATATACTTCAACAAGAGTAATTGATAGGGCTTTATTAGATAGATTTTCTATATTTGAAATGACTCCTTTAGAAGAAGATAATGAATATACTTTATTAAGAAGTAAATTCCCAAACATAGATGAAGAATCACTTTTACAATTATGTGCTGTAGTAAGTGATATAAGAAAAGAAACCACATCTGAATCTCCAAGGATTTCAACTATGGTTTCAACTAGAAATACAATTGAAATAGCAGAGTTACTTGATGATGGGTTTACAATAGAGGAAGCAGCCCAATTATTAATTTACCCACTATTTCCAAACGATGGTATGGATAGTGAAAGGGTGTTTGTTAAACAGTTATTGCAAAAGTATGTTGGTTCAAAAGGAAAAGACCAACTCTTCGATATAGATGAACTATAATTTATATTTATGGATAGAATAGATGACATAATGGGACGCTGGAACAGACATAGAGATATAGAAGTTTACTTAACTACACACGATGGGGAACAACATCTTCGTTTACATGGTTGGTTAAAAAGAAATAGAGTACCAGTTAGATCTGAAAATATATTAAACGAGGAGGATTGTTTTGGTGTATTTACTGTTTTAATGACTGAAGAATTTCTAGATAAAATTAAGGATGAAAATAATGAAAAAGGTTTATTTATAGATTTAGAAATTATGGATTCTAAAAAAGCAAGTTTCAATAATCCACAAAACCCACAACTTATAAACGAAAAAACACTTCAAAGTATTCAAGAATTTCTATTCAATTTTTCACTTAAAGATAAAGGAGATATTGAAAAATTCCTAAAAGAAGCAAACGAAACATCATTAGCATTATTTAAGAAAAATAAAGACTTCATCAATGATTATGTCGAAACAGAAGAAATGTCCCAAAAAGATAAACTAAAAGATCTTGAAATAATGATTGAAGCATTTGTAGAAGAAGAACGTTACGAAGACTGTGCTTTACTAGTCAAAATAAAGAAAAAAGTTATTAAACATTATAAAAAACAATTAAATTAAAAAGTTATGAACCCAACAGAATTTTACCTATGGTTAAATGGTTATTTAGAAGCATTAGAATCAGAAGGAATAGAAACATGTAAAATTAAAAGCATTAGGGGAAAAATGAACGAAGTAAAATCTCGTACACAACAAGAACGAGTAGTATTTGGTCCTAATATTAATACCCCAACTCAACAAGGTTATGCAAACCCACAAACACCCAACGCTAGAAAATAGTTACCACAAAACAATTTCAGTAATAGAAAGTTGTAAAACAGAAAATCAACTAGAAGGCGCTGGTAGAATGGTAGAAAACTTTAAAACAATGTATAAAAATGTTGGCTACCCAAGAGCCCTTTCATACAATTTAGATAGAAAATTAGATAAACAACGTAATATATGTCAATAATAGGAATAGTATTAGGAGTAATAGCAATAGGATTGATCTTTTGGTTTAGAAAAG
>Ga0208299_1002867_pt1 | contig 11279 bp, 9 predicted proteins | sample 15_taG_FD_184089 | JGI IMG/M metagenome (GOLD analysis project Ga0208299, IMG submission 184089) | Marine viral communities from the Subarctic Pacific Ocean - 15_ETSP_OMZ_AT15312 metaG (SPAdes) (version 2) | ecosystem: Environmental > Aquatic > Marine > Oceanic | place: Pacific Ocean | collected...
AGTACTACCTTTTCAACTGCACCTTCTCCTAATTCAATAGATGAGGCATGATTTATAACTGTATTAGTACAATTAATTAAAGCATCCTCACAATTAATCTCAGTATTAGCCCCACTATTAATTGTAAATTGAGCAGAATGAGTAAAGGTTATATTCCCATCATTAAGCATTACAATAGTATCACCGTTTGCATTGATGACTTCAACTGAATTATCAGGTTTTATATTAATAGTAGTTGGACCCTCCGTTGTTGTATAGTCCATCATAAGACCTTTATCCTCTGTAAAGAAAACTTTAATATGTTCTCCTTCCCTTTCGTTTGTTATCTCTGTTCCATTTTCTCCTCCAGTTAAACCGAAAGCTGTATCATATATTAATACATGTGAATTAGGATAGGCTGCCTCTACCTCCGCCTTAGCCTCATCAGAAGGGTATAGTGACTCATGGTATACCGGGGCGTAATAATTACCATTATCAAAACTTACCCTTAATATCGTGCCAATTTTTGGAACAGAGAATGTACCACTTCCACTATTACTTCCACCTGAAGAAGCTACAGATGGCCTAGCCCACGGTAAAGATTCGGTAGGCATAACATAATCACTCTCAGGATCTTCGGGATCTGTTCTTTGATCCATTTTACCAAATACTCTAATCCTACATCTACCTTCAAAAATATCATCTTCAGTGTTTTCAACAATACCTATCCATTGGGTGCCTTTAAGATTATCATCTTTTAAATCTTTTGTTGTTAATTTTCCCATATCTTATTCAAAAATATTAGTACGGTTTAGTGGTGGGCCTGATGGCTGTGGTGTAAATATATTGCTTGTGGAGAGTGGTAGTGGATCGGCTTCATTGTTGCGTATAATATTAATAGATGATAAACTTTGTGAGCTAGCACCTAATGTAACACCATCATCATACACATTACCATCCAAAGTCTTGTTAAAGCCTGGGGTTGTTTCTTCTTGTACAAGTGCACCTTGTAAAGAACTTATTAAGCCTTGTGGATTTTGGATAACATTTATAGCCTGATTAAGTTTACCATATACATTGTTTAGTGGATTAAGTGAATTTAAAAAACCTAATGCCTTTCTTTGTATAAAATTTTCTGCTCCTGTTATTTGCTTATCTAATAATTTTTGACCTGCTGCTTTTGCTAAATCACCGAATGTTTTCGGTTGCAAGTTTGCTGAATCAACTAAAGCAGAATCATAACCAGCAAATTGAGACTGTATTTCAACATTACCATAAGACCATTTTATAGAAGATGTTGCCATTCCACCTGACCCATCATTAGAAACATTTGCAAACACTTGCCCGCTAGCCCCTGCATCCCAAACACACTCACTAAACTTTAAAGTTATCTTTGAAGCATTCTCATTTACAAATTTACTGAGTTGTGGTTCTGGTGATAGTGGGTTGAGAGAATTTATAAAATTTCTTACTGATTTAAATTTTCTAATTTCTACAACATCAACATAGCATGTAAAATACATTAGATTTATTGGTAAAACATTTCTTCTATATTTAACATCATAGCATGCAGACTTATAAAGATTAAACAAGGCAGACATTTTTAAATCTATCGCTTCTAAACAACCTACCGTAATTCCTTCTCCGTCAGCCGAACCCCCATAAGGAGTCATATTAACCGTTTTATTAAAAGCTTCTTGCAAACCCTCTATGGTTTGAAAATAATAAGGTCTTGTTGTTTGTATTTCCCTAATACCTTGACAGAACGCTTTTAGATAAGTTGCCCTAGTAACTTCACCTATTTGATTTAAATAACCTACAGCCGATTCCCCGCTTGGGTGAGTTCCTTCACCTTGACTTTCATTTGTAGCAACTTCATCAAGAGCGGTTTTGGCAGCGCCCGCTGCGATAGCAGGATTGCCTGCAAGCGCACCATCAAAAAGAGGACTAGATATTTCAAATCTAACATTAAAACCAAGATATGTAGGATCATCTAAACTAGTTACACCATTACCTCCACCTGCTGCACTTGAAGCAGTTTGCACAAAAGTTTTAGCAAAATCATAACTACTAGGAAATGATTTATTAAAATTTGCAGCTAAGTTAGCTAATTCTTCTGGTGGTTCTTGATTCCAAATACCTGGATCTGCCATCTATAAGGTTTATTTTTTTATTTATTCATTATGTAGAAGGAGTTACTTCTCTTCTACGCAAATGTAATCTCTGTCTTAGACCTGCACCACCTGCCTGTGGTCCTTTAGTCATAAAGTATTCAATTCCGGTTATAACATAAAAACCAGAAAGATATTCATTTATAATTCCATATTGATTATTAACATCACTTCCTAGATCATCAGGAGTTTCGGTTCTTCTTTGAGAATCATTAGGGGCATTCTCATCATTCTCAGGTGCTGTTAAAGTACCCTTTACCATTTGTGCAGTTTCCATTATTAAACAATAAATTCTACTATACCTCAATATAGCAGGATTAACCGTATCTAATTCTATCACCATCCCTAATTTATTGATCTCTGCTAAGTTTTGAAAATTTTGAATAGAAGCATAGTAATAATTAGCATGTACATTATCACCTTGTGTACCTAAAAATTTAAACTTAACTTGATCATTTCGTGGCCCTTCTACTTCACCGTTAATGGTTCTACCTTTTGTCACAGGTATCATACCAGGAGTATCGTTAGTTATAGGATCTACAAATTCACTTATAAATTCTTTGGCATTTAAATCCCAATACTGAGTATATCTTTTATATCCATTGTTTTTACTGATCTGTCCACTTTTGTTTACTTGCTGATATTTAGATATGTATCTAGCATTACCTTGCATTGATAAGTGGTTACTTATCATATTAGGAAAAGTAAAATCCGAATTCTCCTCGTCACCGCTTCCCATAGTATCCATTGCATTCTGCTGAAACATTTGACTAGTTTCTAAATCATCTTCTTGACCAAAGAACTTATTAGCATCAACAAATGTTAAGTAATAATAAGGATCAATGTATGCAGTGAAAAATGAATCATCATTAAGATATGAGTTTGATGTTATATCTTGAATAAATCTTTCTGCTGTATCATATGGGTTTGTCCATATTTGTTGATCGGTAGTATCCTCAACATTAGATGCATACCCTAATTTTAATTCTTCAGCAATAGTCTGTAATGAATTCCAACTTGTGTTATCCTGGAACTGTACCTTTTCGGTAAATAGATTAGGTACATGCATTCTACCTTCAACCATTAATTGTGGTGATGTATTTGTCGCCCCGCCTCCACCTAATGGTTTAATATCTTCAACTGTAAAATCAATTCTTATAGGCTTAAATGTAGTTTCGTCTCCCTGTGATCTAATATAAAGTTGAATAATATCTCCATCTTTTGGAAAAAATCTAGCAGTAAACATGCCATCTCTATCAAAAAAACTAAACCTACATGTTGGATAGAAGCCTGTACAATCCAATTCAAACATCTCTAATCTATCGCCCTGTACTTCATATGAGTTAATTCTAATAAGAGGTATCATTGTAGAAAACTTACTAGGTTTTTCTTTAATGGTATTATCATCAGAGTTTTCAGATCCACTTTCTACATCAGTGATTTCTAATTCATCCAATTCCATAGTCGGTTCTATAACCGTTAATATATTTCTTTCAACTGTTGACATATTAATTAGCTTTAGTACTTCTGCTTGGTAAGTTGGTTCCTAATTTAATTTTACCACCTTCGTAAGTTTTTGACTCCTGCCCAGGTTGTAACATATTAGGAGGCATCGGTTGGTCTACACCTGATTCACTACCCTTAGCTTTTTCAATTAACCTTTGTATTCTGGATTGATCTTTTTCACTCTGTCTACCTGTATCAACATATGCTTCTTGTGCCTCATTAGGCCTAGATGCAGGATCAGGTCTTTTATAAACTAAATCCTTTCTACTTAAATTAGGAATAACTAAAATATCACCCTCATTAACACTAAAAGGATTAAAGATATTATTAACAACACAAATAGCATCTATGTATTCACCACTCCCAAAATATATTTCTGATATTTTATCAATGCGCCCGATTTGATCTAGCATAACATAATGCAATGCCTTAACTCCTAAATCAGATTCATAAATAAAAGAAGGTGCAGTAAGATCCCAATAACCTTCACCACTTTTGTCAATGATTAATCTATTCTTTAATGTTAATGATTTTACATTCATATCTTGTTATTATATTATGAGTCAATAGTCATACTAACCATATTAGAAATATACGAACCAGTATCGGCAGTAGCCTGTTTATTAGGGTTAGATGCAATGTTATTTATTTTATCAGATTTAACAGATGATGCAGCAGCACCTTGTGTTGATGATAAGCCTTTTGTGTAATTACCAGCCTTAACAGAACCGTATGTAGCTATATCCTCACCAGCTAAATTTAATATATCTTCCTCTCCTTGTGCTGATGTATAAATTCTTCCACGACCTGCATTAAACATATTTTCTATATCACCTTTATCTCTAGGCTTACCGTGCTTAAGATCAATTTCAAATTTAACCTCCATAGGAAAATCATCATAACCTAAACCGCTTCCTAATATCATAGTAGAATTATCACAATACATATTACCCATTGTTACAATCGGATTGAGTGGATTACCAATAGTAACATGCCAATCCCCAGTAGGTTCCCCACTTATTAAAGCTTTAGTTGCTTGTGTACCTGAAACTGCTCCAACATTATCACTCAAGAAACCGCCTAGCATATTACCTAACAGTGTTTTACCAACCTTAAGTAATCCTTCAATACCATTATCTAGATTAAATTCACCGGTACCTCCTCCGAATACATTTTTAAATCCACTTTCAACGTCATTAACTACACTTCCTATATAACCAGAAAAATCACCTCGTTTTAATTTATTAATATCTCCAAACTGGCTAGCCACAGCTCCAGCACTACCATAGTATCTTTGACCACCCCCAAAGAACTGACCATTATTATAAGTCATGGTTAACATATTACTAATAATGTCAATCATGGCAATTTTAGGATTAACATAATTAAGAGATTTAAGTTCATAATCAAAATTAAGTTTCATATCTTGACTGAACTTCATACCACGATCTCTAATCATAGTAGAATCAATAACATTTACTGGTCCTATTACAAAGTTGGCATATGTTGTACCTAGTTTATCACCAGTAGACATATTTTGTGCCGCAAACTTTTGTCTTGGACTAATACCTTTAAGTGCATCAGCCGTTGCTCTACCAACTCCACCCATTTTGGAATAGAAAGGTTGAGTTGTATAACCACCATCACCACTATCAATATCTTCCATTTCTGATTTAACTTCTTTCCAATTTAAACCATAAGAGAAATTAAGTAAATCATCTAACATGTTTCCAGTCTTTTCTCCCATATAAGTAACAGCAGTAACACCAGCAGTTTGAGTAGCATCAACGCCTTCTTTAGGAGTTGGTGCTTTTGGATCATCCGAACCAGGTGTCACCTTTAAATCAAAAATGTTATCATTAACAGGTGTTGGGAATCTCCGTAATGTAATAAGATGATTAACAGGAATTTGTTTATAATACTTACAATATAAAAAGTCTTGAGCAGTATATGATATTCTAGGATAATTAGTATTAAAGTATTCTATTAATTTAGCAATAGAAACAGTCTGTGCAGCATCACTACCCATTAGTTTATTATTAGACGAGTCAAAAAAACCGTCAAAGGCTTCACCACCAGTTAAACCACCATATAACCCTCTAAAGTTAAATAGCGCATATCTATTAAATATAGATCTAGGTATAGGAGTATTCATTCCTGCGGCAACCCCAAATTGATCTGCGACAGCTTTACTTTGATAAAAGCTTTTGGCAAACATAGTATCTACGCCATGCGCAAATCCAGTAGATTCACCACCAAACACACCTAATCTTTGATCAGTTTCTTTACTAGGATTATCAGGAAATAAAGCAGAGTTAAGGTTTCCTATCTTTTTGGATAGTGTAGGCATATAAGAGTCTTATTTTTTGTATATATTCAGCTTAAGCTGCCGAGATACTTATCGATGTCAATATCACCCTTCTGAAATTTGTCGTTCCAACCTTTTTTAAATCTAACATCAAACTCCTGACTACTATCAGTTGAAAGAGATCCTTTAAAAAATGGCCTTGATGATATATCTCTTATTTCTTTTAGGTTTTTTGATATTATATAAAATTGAACTTTTTCAAATAAACCTTTTAAATCATTTTTAGTTTTTTTACACATTACTGATTCTACAATTACATATAACCGTTCTCTATCACTTTCATCAAACCTGGCTTCTAATAACTTTACATTTTTAAAGTCCTCTTTTTTGAGCGGCATTTTTCTAGCCCTATTATCAAACTCATATTTAAAGTTCATATCAAAAAAGTGAGAGTTTAAGTATTTCATATTATCATACATTTTAATAATACGAATTTTATAAAGAGGATTTACGGGATCCCACTGAGTATCTACTATGAGACCTTTTACAGGCAATAAAACATTAGGCCTGCTAAAAGATGATAACAGGCAATATACAGTTTGTCCTTTTGTAAATATTCTATGGGCTTTCATTCAAACTCTATGACATTTTCAAATAGCTGAGCGCTACCATTTACATTAATGTCAGGTGAGTGATAGATGTTATATTTAATTTCTCTTTCTGTTAAAGATTCAACATATGTTTTTATTCCTTCAACAGTAGGCTCATTTAAATTACCTAACACGTAAAAAATCGATGAGGTATTTCTATCAAATACCGTTTGTAATTGTTTCATTAAATAAGAAGAGACAACAGCATCAGATGGTTCAAATTGATAAAAGTCATTCTTAGTTAACTTATTAAAAATATCCATGTAATTAATACACTCAATATTCCTAGGAACTGTTCCTAAAAAAGACTTCACCTTCACGGCATCCTTAGAGTATATAAAATTAAATTCTATCCTTGTTTCCATTCGGTTAATAAATCGATCTCAGCTTGGAGTTCTTTTATTTTACTTTCTATCTCCTTCTTGTTAGGTTCATAGTGAGTACCCCACTCTGTCTTTAGTCTTAATACTTCTTTCTCAAATTTATTACCGCATTCTAGCCCTATGTCATCACACAGTTCAAAAAAGAATCTCATAATGTATTCATACTTATTTCTCTGCTCATCATTAGATTCAAATACATCCGTTGAAGTCCACTGCTCTCTACCACCACCATGATTATCATCGATCACTCTCTTAATAACCCCATTCCTTGCAGGCTCTAAAACAATTTTAATCATTAAGTCTCTTATTTAAAGATTCTCTCGCATCTCTCATTAGATTTCTTGCAACCTTTTTATCGGTATGCCAAGTCTCTTTATATTTAACTGTTAAGATAGCATCAGCCTCCCTTAACATTTCAATTTCTTTATCGTTATAGCCTATTTCCTTCCAAGCTACAATCTTTCGTTCTTCTATACTTTCTAATTGTCCTGCTATCTTCTTTTCGGCTGAGTCCACATTAGCAGCATGAATCTCCTTTCCTTGTTCAAGAGATTCTCGCGTTAATTCCATCCACGCATGAAAAGGTAATCTACTCTTTGCTCTAAGCATACCTTGATACTTCATAGCTAATCTTCTCTGTCTTCTGTTTGGTGCTTGTGTCATATGATTGATTTTATTATATATTATAGGTTAAATTGTACTAGTTAATATCATACCTTGTTTTAATTAATTCTTTAATACTTTGAATAAGACTATCTTTAATAAAGTCCTGAGAAATCTGCTCTTGTATAAATGATTCTAATTCACTATTTACTTCCACACTATCAAATGAAGAACTAATAATCTCATAGATATCTTTTTTAGGAACTTCAATTGGAAATGTAAGATTAAGTTTTATCTTATCATTCTTTTTCTGTTTATCAAATAAGGTTCTTATTGGTGATGAGGTAGGCGACTTACTAGCTTTAGTTTTATTCTTACCTTTTTTTATTGTAGGCGGTTGTGTTGGGGTGTTACTAAAATCTAAAGGTGTACCAATTACTGGTTGTAGAAACTCTTTTATTAAATTAGTTGATATTCTACCACCGCTGTCAAACACTGTCCAGTCACCTTCGGTGGTATTAATAGTTTCAACAGCTCCTATCTTATCACCTTTGATCCACTGTAGTTTTTCTTTTTCTTTATTTTCCATACTATTATCCATTTATAGTTATTATACTTAAAAAAAAGAAATTGTTTTAACTCTTATGGAGCGGCATCTTGAACCCATGCTTTATATGTAAACTGAGCACCGTTATCGGTAAAATATCCAGGGTCACCACCACCAAAAGTAGAAGAGGCAAAACCTATCAGTAATCTTTCACTACTTGCAGTCACCCCTGCTGTCAAAGTAAAAGAAAAGGTATGACAAACATGATAATTTGGATCATTGTCAGTTGGGGTAGCGCTACTTTTTGCAGTGGCGATTTGAGTAACAGGAAGTGTAGTTCCGACACCGACGGCATCACATGCATATTTATATGGGACACATTTTATAGCTTCATTTGCAAGTGATGGGGATGATGAGGAGATTGATGCAGTAAGTCTAACCATTAAAACTTTACCGATTGCAAGATCTGAGATCAATACAATTCCACTGGACAGACCAGCAAAGGGTAGTGTATTGATAGCTGTAGAAATTTCACTACTTCCTATATTATTCCAAGAATTAGCAGACCATCCATTTTCTCCTCCTGCTGTACTATTCCCACCAAAGGTATAGACCGGTTCATCCTTAAGTCCTTTTGATGCCTGAAATGAAGTTTCTACTATTGGGTTTTGATTTGCCTGCTCGTTCACAGCACCAGTAGCACCTATTTCACCTTGTGGTCCTTGAACACCAGTGGCACCAGTCCCACCTGTACCAGTGGCTCCAGTTGGTCCTTGCGGTCCTTGAACACCAGTTGCACCACCTAAACCTTTTGGTCCTTGAACACCAGTGGCTCCTATTTCACCTTGTGGTCCTTTTGGTCCTTGAACACCAGTAGCGCCAGTTTCACCAGTTGGTCCTTGAACACCAGTGGCTCCAGTTGGTCCTTGAACACCAGTGGCTCCAGTTTCACCACCTAAACCTTTTGGTCCTTGAACACCAGTGGCTCCAGTTTCACCACCTGCACCTTTTGGTCCTTGAACACCAGTTGCGCCAGTTTCACCAGTTGGTCCTTGAACACCCGTGGCACCAGTCTCACCTGCACCAGTGGCTCCAGTTGGTCCTTGTGGTCCTTGAACACCAGTGGCACCAGTTTCACCTGCACCAGTGGCTCCAGTTTCTCCTTGCGGTCCTTGAACACCAGTTGCACCAGTCGGTCCTTGTGGGCCTTGTACACCTGTAGCTCCAGTTATTGAAGTACCAAAGTTGGTATACTCTAAAGTAAATGCTATACCTTGAAGCCAGTTAGCAGTATAAGTTAATGGAGTAATTGTGAAGTCATATACATTACCCACTACAGATACAGCGGTTACTATACCATGTAAAATCTGTTGATTATTAGCAGCAGTTAAAATAACAGCACCAAATCCTGTAGTTGAATTCCCGGTATCATCAAAAGTATCAAGGAATGTAGATTGAGGCAATCCTAAGTTATCTGTGTTATTAATATACAGGCTTGTAGTTGCCGCATCATAATAGAATAAACCACTAGCTGGGGTAGTTGTTGCTGTTGATGATGTCCAAGGTAATCCATTTCTTGGTCCAGTTATTCCTGTTGCACCAGTTGGTCCTTGAACACCAGTAGCTCCAGTTGGTCCTTGAACACCAGTGGCTCCAGTTTCACCTGCACCAGTGGCGCCAGTTTCACCTTTTGGTCCTTGAACACCAGTTGCTCCAGTTTCACCAGTTGGTCCTTGTGGTCCTTGAACACCGGTGGCACCAGTCTCACCTGCACCAGTGGCGCCAGTTGGTCCTTGCGGTCCTTGCACACCAGTGGCACCAGTCTCACCTGCACCAGTGGCTCCAGTTTCACCAGTTGGTCCTTGTGGTCCTTGAACACCGGTGGCACCAGTCTCACCTGCACCAGTGGCGCCAGTTTCACCTTTTGGTCCTTGAACACCAGTGGCACCAGTCTCACCTGCACCAGTGGCTCCAGTTGGTCCTTGCGGTCCTTGAACACCAGTGGCACCAATCTCACCTGCACCAGTGGCGCCAGTTTCACCTTGTGGTCCTTGAACACCAGTTGCTCCAGTTTCACCAGTTGGTCCTTGCGGTCCTTGAATACCAGTTGCTCCAGTTTCACCTTGTGGTCCTTGAACACCAGTGGCTCCAGTTTCACCTTGCGGTCCTTGAACACCAGTGGCACCAATTTCACCTTGCGGTCCTTGGATACCAGTTGCTCCAGTTTCACCCTGTGGTCCTACTTGCCCAGTAACAACAAATGATACTAAAATATCTTCATTCATAGTAAAGGGTGCATTTGCGGTATATGCAATAGGTACTACATCTAAATCCCACCAACCTGCATTATCATCTAAATCTGTTATTTGAAAAAGTATAAATTCACTAGGATCTCCATTTGCTGCAATTCTAACATGACCCTTAGGTGTACTTGTTGATGAATCAATAGTAGTTAAAAATGCTGATATATCAACTCCACTTACACCAAAGTCATTGATGGTCATAACCGTTGCAAGATATTGGTTTATATTATTTAAAGCAACATAACTAAAACCAGGATCAGTAGAAACATTTATAGTTGTATTAAAAGTATAGTCAAATGTAGCACCACCAAAACTACCAGGAGTTCCTGTTGCTCCAGTCGGTCCTTGTGGTCCTTGAACACCAGTGGCACCTAAACCAGTTGCACCAGTTGCACCTGAACCAGTGGCACCGGTTGGACCTTGTATACCAGTTGCTCCAGTTGGTCCTTGAACACCAGTAGCACCTGAACCAGTTGCACCAGTTGGGCCAGTTGGACCTTGAATACCAGTTGCTCCAGTTTGACCAAGTAAACCAGCTGATGCTGCTGTTACATTAATCCAATTACTCCCGTTCCATTGTAAAAAATCAGCGGATGCTGGGGATGGTGCATTTACATCACTCAACATATTTATAGTAGGAGACCCTGTATTAAGTGTTGCCAAATCAATATGAGCAGAATTAAAATTGTACACAGCATTTTGCGTAGCTCCATTATACCCTACACTTAACGCAGATCCTATAGATGAATCCGTATTTGTTGCATCAACACCTCTAAAATCTAAAGTAGTACCGGTCATACCATCAAAGATAGTGACACCACCAGTATTA
>Ga0208299_1002870_pt1 | contig 11273 bp, 9 predicted proteins | sample 15_taG_FD_184089 | JGI IMG/M metagenome (GOLD analysis project Ga0208299, IMG submission 184089) | Marine viral communities from the Subarctic Pacific Ocean - 15_ETSP_OMZ_AT15312 metaG (SPAdes) (version 2) | ecosystem: Environmental > Aquatic > Marine > Oceanic | place: Pacific Ocean | collected...
TAACGAGATCTGGTAAAACAGGTTAATGACGAATTAATCGAAAGAGTAATTGGCCAACAAATAGTTTATTATCCTATTGATGTTAAAAATACTAATTTTCACTCTTTGTATGAAGAGGCTATTGAAAAAACATTCTTGCCTCCGATTAGAGTATATGCTTTGGTCGAGTGGGGAGGCTTTAAAACAGAAACGAGCAAATATGGCATAGATAAAATGTCAGAGATAACCGTGCACTTCCACAAGAGAAGACTAACAGAAGATCAAGATCTTTTTGTTAGAGAGGGCGACTTTGTTTTATATGGAGATTTCCATTATGAAATTGTTTCTCTAGATGAGACTAAACAAATGTTCGGTCAAGTTGATCATAGAATGGAAATTGCTGCGAAATGTATAAGAACGAGAGAGGGGCTATTTGATGCCAGCTAAAAAGAAAAATTATGGCTTTACAAAGGTTGATAATCCCAGCCGGGTAAAAGAAGAGATATTAATGCCTTCTACTCTTGAAACAGTTGATCGTTCCTTGTTTGAGTGGGTTGACGAGAAACTTAATATCTTTGCAACAACAAATAAAGGTTGGAAGAAAGTTCCTGTTGTTTGGGTTGCCGGTGAACGAGCGAGTTACCGAAAAAAGATACTTCACCGTGACGACAATGGAGTAGTAATACTTCCAGCAATCACAATTGAAAGAACTTCTATGGATAAAAATCCTTCTAATAGATCCACTGTCTTTTCATTACTAGAAAATGTTAATGATGAAAAGGGCGGCGCAGTAACAATCGCGAGAAGAATTAATCAAGAGAAAACTTCTAACTTTGCGACAGCCGACGCCTTCAGAAAAAGAGGCTCCACTGCCACCCAGGATAGAAACAGGAAAAGAAAAAATAAAAAAGTAGTGTATGAAACCATAACAGTTCCAGTGCCAATGTATGTAGAGATGAAGTATGATATTTCTATTCAAACAGAATATCAGCAACAGATGAATGAAATAATGTTGCCATTCATTAATCAGCCTGGAGCAAATAACTATTTTGTTTTAAGAAAGGACGGTCACATGTTTGAAGCTTTTGTTGACCCCTCTTATAATATAGAAAACAATGTCACAAACCTTCAAGAAGAGTTGAGAAGTTACCAAACTGCAATATCAATTAAAGTTCTTGGTTATACTATTGGCGCCGGAAAAAATGATGAGCGACCAAAGATAGTTAAAAGAGAAAATGCGGTAGAAGTAAAAATAGGCAGAGAAAGGGTTGTGTTGGGTGATTCGCCCGAATTGACTGAGGATGGTTTTTATAAACCATAAAGGGATTTTGCCTAATTCCATTACTATTTATTAAAGAAATGTATTTTAGCGTAATATAACGCTTTTATAGGAGTGAAACGATAATGGGTGTTGATAAATATAAGTTCGTGTCTCCGGGTGTTTTTGTTAAAGAGGTTGATGAGTCGCAGTTACCAGCAACCGCCCCGGGAATTGGTCCAGTAGTTATAGGCCGCTTGCGTCAGGGACCAGCGTTTAGGCCGACAAGAGTTGAGTCTTGGGATCAGTTTACAAGCGTCTTCGGTAATCCCGTTCCTGGTGGAGCCGGCGGAGATGTTTGGAGAGACGGAAACGATAGCGCCCCGACGTATGCGGCATATGCTGCTCAGGCTTACTTAAGAAATAACGGCCCGCTGACTGTGGTGAGAGTCCTCGGTGTTGAGGACCCCAATGCTGATAAGTCCACAAAGGCGAAGGGAGCCGCCGGCTGGCAAGTACCGTCTTTAGGCACGGATACAGGCGCTAACGGAGGCGCTTACGGCCTCTTCATGGTAGACTCAGGCTCCATGGGTTCTGCCATCGGCGTCAACACTGATTCTGTTACGGGTACCCTAGCTGCAGTCTGGTATTTGCAGAATGGCGATATCGCACTTTCGGGAGCGCATATTGATGCTTCGCCGAATGAAGGAGGCGGCACCGCCGACGAAGACACCGCCGAAAACGTTGCAGCGAACTCTACGCTCCTTCGCAGCACTGCTCAACATGAATTCAAAGTAGTAATTACACCCGATGCCGGCAGTGCTAAAACTCACACATTTAACTTTAACCCGTCTTCGGACAAGTTCGTCCGAAAGGTGTTCAATACTAACCCCGCTTTAACTAACAACGGCACTAACCAAACTTCAACTTCTGCCTCATATTGGCTTGGAGAGAGCTTTGAGCGTTACGTAAACGAAAAATGCACCGGTGGTACACAATACGGTGTGATTGTTGGTCTGGGATCCTTAGACGGTACAGGCATGTATGGCGACCACTTGAACAATGCAGCCCAGCCTTCGGAGACTGGACAATTCTTCAGCCAGAATTTAGAATTCAATGGCGGTAGCGGATACACTCACGGCGCCATGCCCAACTTATTCAAGGTAGTTTCTTTGGATACAAATGGTGAATGGAACCAGAGAAATCTTAAGATTTCAATTAAAGATATTAAAGCTTCCGTAGACGAGAATGTAGATCCCTATGGATCGTTCGGACTAGAGGTTAGATTAATTAATGATGTTGATCATAGAAAGAAGGTCGTTGAAACATTTGAAAATCTAGATCTTAATCCAAATTCTCCAAATTATATCGCCGCAGTTGTTGGTGACAGATACATCACCTACGATGACACTGAGCGCCGCTACAAGGAATTTAATGATTACCCTAACAGATCTAACTATATTCGCGTAGAGATGCACGAGAATGTAAAGACTGGCCTTGTTGACAAGAGAGCGTTGCCTTTCGGTGTGCGCGGCCCTCTAAGATTCAATTCCTGGAGAGTGACTGGTTCTGCCGTCGCTGACGACGGTGAAACTGATAGGCACAACGTGAACACCACAGATTTATCTGCTTCTTATATCAAACTAGAAGATATTTCTAATGCTAATTCAATTAACGCATCCGGATATATTTCATCTTCTGTCCAAACTGGCTTTGCCGATACGAAGTTTGAGTTTCCGGCGATTACAATGCGTTCAAGTTCACTACAAGAAGGTTTCCAAAATCACAAGGTTGCTTACTTCGGCGTAGACTTGAGGAAGAAGAACGATAACAAAAACTTCGATAAGAGTAACGTGGACTTGTTAAAGAGAAAGCCCTCTGGAGTTAGCTCCTTTACCGCGGGCACCTATACTGAGCACATGTTCCAGTTCTCACTGGATGATATTAGGCTTCAGGATAACGATGATGATGTAGATCCCAGCGGAAAGCACGGATTCTATGATTCTGGCTCATGCGCTACTGGTGATTCAATCACTGCTGTTAGCGGTGGTTATACAAATGTTCTTGATAAGGGATTCAACAAGTTCACGACAGTTCTTGCTGGAGGTTCCGATGGCACTGACATTACTGAAGCAGATCCATTTAGAAATACCATTCTAGATAACACTGACGGAAGGTACGGCACAACTGCCGCAACCAACTATGCAGTTGCATCGTTTAAGAGAGCTTTAGAGGTAATTTCTGATCCTGACGAGCTAGACTTTAACTTAGCCACTATGCCGGGTATTACCAACGAGAATCTTACGGCAGACTTGATTGACGTTTGTGAAGACAGAGGTGATGCCTTGGCAATTATTGACCTCAAGGGCGGCTATCAGCCAATCCACGAGGGCGCACCGAACTCTGACCCTTCAAGCGGATATCCAAAGAATGGCTCAGTAGCGACTGTCGTCTCTAACATGAAATCTCGCGGGTTGAATTCCAGTTACGGCTGCGCTTACTACCCGTGGGTGCAAATTAGAGATGCATCCACTAACCAGCTTATTTGGGTCCCGCCCTCCGTTGCCGCTCTAGGCACAATGGGTAGCTCCGCTGTTAGAAGCGAGCTTTGGTTTGCTCCCGCAGGATTTAACCGCGGCGGACTTTCCGATCCCAAGACCGCTGGTCTGAATGTTGTGTCGGTAAGAGACAAGTTAACAGCAGACCAAAGAGATGATTTGTATGAGAATCGAATTAACCCGATTGCTACTTTTGCATCGGAAGGAATTGTAGTATTCGGTCAGAAAACATTACAAATTGGAAGATCTGCACTAGACAGAATTAATGTAAGGCGACTAATGATCTTCCTTAAGAAGGAGATTTCTAGGATCGCTAATAGGATTCTTTTTGATCAGAACCTACCAGTGACCTGGGCAAGATTCAAGTCAGAGGCAATCCCATTATTGGATTCTGTAAAGTCACGTCTTGGACTAGAAGACTATAAACTAATTCTTGATGAGACTACAACGACGCCAGACTTAAGAGACCGAAATGTAATGTATGCTAAGGTTCTGCTCAAGCCGGCAAGAGCGATTGAATACATCGCGATTGACTTCTCGATTATGAACTCGGGCGCAGCCTTCGATGATTAATAATAAAAAAATAAATAAAAATACTATTTATAGTAGGAGACATAAATAATGGCATTTTGGAGCGAAAGCGGCGTAGAGCCAAAAAGAACATTTAGGTGGCTTTTGACGTTACCGAGGATTGGGGAGCAATGGATTTGTAAATCAGTTCAGCGCCCAAGCTGGGAAACGAGTATGATTCCTCATAAGTTTATTAATCATGAGTTTAAATACCCCGGCCGTATAACTTGGAATCCCATTAATATTGTTCTGGTTGACCCCGTTGAGCCAATTGATACCACCGCTTCGATGCTCGCGATTCTTAGGGCCTCTGGATATAATTTTCCCACCGGCGAGGCCGAGGCCAGAAGTACAATTACAAAAGCACAGGCAGTTGATGCAATGGGAATGGTACAAATTGCTACTTTGGGCACCGGCGCCGACGCCGAAGGCTCCGACGGCGCCGCAATTGTTGATAGCTGGACACTAGTTAATCCTTTTGCGACTTCCGTAACTCTAGGCGACTTGAATTACGATAGCGAAGACATGTTAGAAATTAGTTTTACTCTTGCATATGACTATGCTTATATGACCCACTCTGGTGGCGTCAATGGTGGCTGGGTGGGCGGCTCTGCTGTGGATATTCCCAACCCTATTACTGACAACGGCAAAGACTTGGGCGACGGCTGATACTAATATTTAAAAAAGACGAGGTATAAATGTCTAGAAGAAGTAACCGGGAGCGCCTGTCTGCTCCCCCTGCAGGTGGTGAAGCCCCGCCTGCTACTGCTGGAGTTCCGATGGAGTCCTCCGGCCCATTAAACTTTGTTGTTCCAACAGAGTTTGTTGAACTGCCCTCTGGCGGAGAGTTCTATCCAGAAGATCATTCTCTTCATGGAGCGACAGAAATTGAAATAAAGTTTATGACAGCAAAAGATGAAGATCTATTAACGTCAGCAGCTTTGCTTAAGAAGGGCGTAGCTCTAGAAAGAATGCTACAAAACATTATTGTAGATAAAAGAATAAAAATTGATGATTTATTAATCGGAGATAAGAATGCCATTCTAATTGCAGCCAGAGCTTCTGCTTATGGTTCTGATTACACGGTAAGAATAACTTGCCCAGTTTGCACAGCCGGTACAGAGCATAACTTTAATTTGACAGAACGAGAAATCATCGCTCCGGTTCTTGATGAAGGTGTAACTAAAACAGATTCAGGAACATTTAATATAACTTTGCCAAGAACTCAGGCGGTTGTTGAGGTAAAGCTTTTAAATGGGGTAGACGAAAGAAAACTAACAGAACTCCGCACCCGCAGAGCTAAGAATAAGTTGGGAGACCTGGTTTTGACGGACCAGATGAAAGCATATATTGTTTCCATCAACGGCGAGACCAAAAAAGGCCCAATTGGCCAGTTTGTTGAGAACATGCCGGCCTTTGACTCTAAGCACCTAAGAACCACCTATCAAAAAATTATGCCAAATATTGATATGAAGCAAGATTTTGAATGTATCATATGTGAGCATAAAGATAGACTGGAGGTGCCGTTTAATACGGAATTTTTTTGGCCTAAGTAGTAACTATATGGAAAATGTTTATGAGCAATTTTTCATATTAAAATATCACGGCGGCTGGTCATTCACCGAAGCATATAACCTTCCCGTTGGTTTGCGGAAGTGGTTTCTTGAGCGACTATCTAAACAATTCGAAAAAGAAAATGAAGAATTAGAGAAGGCGCAGAAGAAAAGATAAGCTGCAGCGTAAGCTGTGGCTTTTATTTTATTTTTAAGATACTAATTATAATATGCTATATAGTAATTGGAGGTTTATTCAATGGAAAAAAATATAATTGATTTTTCGGAACTTCGGAAAGACGAAATTAACGAAATGATCGGTTCTTACGCCGGATTGGGGTTCCATATAAAAAATATATTGTCAGCGATGTTTCGCGGTAGTAGTTATCCTGTATCTGTGCGAGGCTCACAGGCAGAGATATTAGCCTTCATGGAAACGATGAGTCAAGAGAAGTCTTTTATGGAAGCGTACTCTCGTTATGGATTAAATGATCCGAGAACTTATAAAAATAAATCTAAATTAGATGTAGCAGTTGATAAATTCGAAAGAAAGACCGGCATTAAGTGGCCTTTCCAATAGGAATATATAAGTGGCTGATAATAAATCAAAAAAAGCAGAAGATATACCAACTCCCGCGGACTTAGTGGCTCTTGAGCAGAAGCTTGAAAAAATTAAGCAAATTGCAGATGCGAATGAAAAGAACGCGCGCCTTCTAGGCAAACAAGTGACGCATCTGCAAACTCAAGAAGAGATTATTAAAAAACAAGGGGATTCTTTGGTCGGCCATTTGGAAATCGTTCAGCTTATTAATGCTGGCGACGAAGAGGCTTTGAAATTAAAACAAAAAAATATTGAGGTGGCTTATGCTGCGACTGAAGCCGGCTCGGAAGAAGAGGCCTTGCTTCAAAGTCAAGTAGAGTTGCTTGAAAAAATGACCAAGCTTAAAGAGGAAGGCAATGAAGCAGAACTAAAAGCCCTGTCAGATAAAATTACAGCCTGGGGCGTATTAAATAAAAAACAAAGCGAAGCAGTTGAAGCTGGTAAAGCATTTTCAAAAAATCTTACCGGAGCTTTAGACAGGACTTTGGGCTTGGGATCTGCTTGGAAAAATACATTAGTTGGTTCCTTAATCAATGCTAGCCAAAGCACCGAAGCAATGACCGGAGCATTGAAAGACGCTAAAGATACAATAAGCAATATGGGAGTCAAGGGATTAGCCCAGGGCGCCGCCATGAAGACGCTTTCTTTTCTTGCTGACGCAACTCTTAATTTGGCCCGGGCTCAAGATGAGGCTATAGCTAATTTTAGGCTGACCACTGGCCTAGGAAAAGAATATGATGCTGTGATTACACAGTCATATCTGGACACCAGGGCTTTCGGCATGACGACCCAGGATGTAACCGAGAGTATGGGTCAGCTAACTGCAAATATTGCTAGCTTTACTAGAATGAGTAAAGGGACCCAATTAAGTTTAGCCAACTTGACATCAATAATGAAACAAGTTGGCTACGGTAGTACTGATATGGCCGCCGCTCTAGATATAAATATAAGCGCTTTAGGTATGTTGCCTGAAGAAGCTGCGGAGGCCACACGAGAAATAACAACTTTAGCATTGAATTTGGGGATTGCCCCGCAACAAATGGGTCAAGAATATTCTCAATTGGCTCCTAAACTAGCTGCTTGGGGCAAGAATTCTGTAAAAGTATTTAAAGAAGTTACAGCCGCGTCAAAAGCTCTAAGCATTTCTAGTGGGGAGCTACTCAGTATCGTAGAACAGTTTGACACATTTGATAGTGCAGCAGATTCCGTTGGATCGCTAAATGCTGTATTGGGAGGCGCGTATTTTGATACGGTAGAGATGGTAAATGCGTCAGAGTCAGAAAGAATCCGCTTATTAATGGAAGGCGTCCAGGCCACAGGAGAAAGTTTTGGATCTTTAGGCCGTTATCAACAGAAAGCTATTGCAGCAGCCGCCGGAATTACAGATATGGCTGAAGCTAACAAATTGTTTGGCCAAGGCTTAGGCGTATACGACGAGATGCAGAGCATGACAGACGGTTCTGCGAGATCTCTCGCCCAATTATCAGAAAAAGCTAAAGAGAATATGAGTTTGGATCAGAAGATGTCCGCTATCAAAGAGTCTTTGGCAATAAGTATGCGCCCCGTTGTCGATATGGCAGTTGGTTTAGCCGCCGCCATGCAGAGTGTGGTTGAAAATACAGGCCCGTGGTTGCCAATGATGATGGCCGTTGGCGCCGGCCTGTTGATGCTAGTTACATCACTTGCTGCGGTCTCCGCCGGATTCCTAGCTATACAAGGCGCCGCGGCTGCGGCAAATTTAACAATCTTATCTGGCCCGGTTGGGTGGGTCCTAGGCGCCATCGCCGGCATCGCTACGATTGTTGGGATATCAGCCGCGTTAATGTCTGGCACAGATACCGGTGTATCAAATGTACCAAAGTTTGCATCAGGCGGCCCTGTCGTAGGGCAACCGCATTCGGGACCAATGGGTGGTGTACCAATCATGGCAGAGGGCGGCGAATTTGTTGTGAAGAAGTCGGCTGTTGATTCAATAGGTTCACAAAATCTTCAAAGAGCAAACGATACAGGACAACTTTCTGGCGGAACATCAGGTCCGAGGGTTATTAATCTAACTATTGATGGCCGCAAGCTAGCAAAAATTCTACTTGATAATGAAGAGTATGGTTTAGAGTCTAGACTTGCTTTACGAGAGGCTTCATTGTCATAGGGGGAAATTGAATGGCTTATAACGATCCGAGTGATGCTTTTGCGAGAGGAAAGAATGCGTACTTAAAATTTCTCCATGTCCCCACCGGACAGTTGGCAGTATTTAAAGCGTTCATAACAAACTTGCAGGATAATTTTACATCTAACTGGGCATCTGAAGCTGTTTACGGAAGGATGGATGAGATCCACACTTTTCAAGGAACAACAAGACAAATTGATCTCGCATGGGATGTTGTAGCTTCTAGTGGAGAAGAGGCAACTAAAAACTTTGAACAAGCGACAAAGCTATATTCAATGTTATACCCAGTATATGAGACTGCCAACAATGCGTCTTCTATTATTGCAGCACCTTTGATGAAATTAAAGTTTGGTAACTTAATTGAAGCTCTTGGCCCAGGCGCCGCCTCCCCATCCAAACCAGAAGGAGACTCCGCATCAGAACACGGAGATGTGGTTTCCAATGGCCTGCTAGGAAGAGTAACGGGATTTTCTTTTGCGCCTGATTTAGACGCAGGATTTTTTGATGATAAGCCAGGATCGTTTATTCCCCAAACAATAAAACTAACTTGCACTTATCATGTTTTGCACACACACGCTCTTGGGTTTGATAAAGATGGTAAATTAAGAGGAAAGGACATGCATTCTTTTCCATACAAGGCGGGAAATCCACCGTCTCCGGACCCGACACAAAATGTTGCAACGCCTGCTGCAGACGCATCCGCAAAAAATGATGGGGAAGCCCTACAATCTTTGCCCCCTGGCGACAGCGCGCTCTTGAACACCGAGGCCAGCGAGAGCAAAGTGCTTAATGACAATTAGAGGATTGAATAGTGACTAACAGATACCGATCTAGACAAATTAAAACTAATATAGATGGATTATATGCCGAGTCTTTTAAAAAAAGATTTAAAAAATTAATTCGTCAATACACTACTCCAATATTAGAGACCCCATCGGCTGGAGATATACGAGATCTAACTGTTGTTAATCATATTTGGTCTCTTGGCGATCGCTATTATAAGCTAGCCCACAAGCATTACGGAGACTCGGAACTTTGGTGGGTAATCGCCTGGTATAATAACGCTCCTACAGAATCTCATTTAGAATTAGGCGATGTTGTGCTCATTCCCAGTCCGCTGGAAAGAGTACTATATCACTACGGAGTATAGGATATGTCTCGATCGTGGAAAGACGGCCCGCTCAGCGCACTAGAGCTTGAAGCTATGATGGATAAGATCGACGCTATGAAGTCCTCCGAGGACAAGCTAGCCGAGCTTGCGAAAATCGAGCGCTCGCCCCACGCCGAACAATTTTCTGCCTATTCCATTCGTGACGCGGCAACAAACGAGAGTCAAGGTGGAGATCCTTTTGCGCATCAAAGTGAAAAGAGAAAACAACGAGAAGAGACCGCCGCGTCTCGCGATCGAGCAGATCTTAGCCAATTAAGTTCAAAAAGAAGAATTAATGAACAATGTTTCTTATTTGATAGCTTGGAGTTTTTTGCAAAACAAAATGGGCCGGCCAAGTATAGACACGTTATACCAGTAATTGGCAACCCAGTTACAGCAACAAACAAACTTACGAAAACAAAAGGTCATGACCAAGATTTGTTTTTTCAACTTAAGCCTTCTGCCATGGCTATGCTGGTGCCAAAGATAAGACTATTTCTTATTAAATATAAAGGGCCGGATGATAAGCTGGGTCGATATCAAGAATTGTTATTTGAGGATCATATAACTAACAGTGCCGTAGATAGTATTTTTAAGAATCGAAGAGGCCGCGGCGCCGCGGCCGGTATTAAAAACTTTACTTATGAATTTGACGGAAAAGACCCTGCTACAACCGACAGTATGATTAAAGCAAATCTTACTTTATTTTTTACAGATTTTGATACTGTTGTGGCACATCAGCGGGGCCCTACAGCAGAAGAAAGAGAATATTTTGGTAATAGGGCCGACGAAGATTATGCTAAGCCTCGTTTTTTAGATTTGATTATGAGAAGTGAAAAACAGATTACAGATGACGCCGGCTCAAGAAGATATAATTCTAAATTTTATAAAATTAAAGCAATTGTAGGATGGGCGGTTCCGCCGAACAACAGTTCGTTTGATTCTAACGATTTTTTTAAAGATCCTCTTGGAAAACCAACCGGTAAAGAATTGAGAAAGTTAATTAAATCTATGGATCTAACATTAGACCTACATATGATTAGACATAACATAGAATTTATGGATGACGGTCGCATTGAATTGAGAATAGACTACCGTGCTGCAATAGAGGGCTCCTTTAGGACTGATGAAGCAAATATTTTGCTGCCACAACCGTATATTAATTTGCCCGAAGCAAAAAGCGCATCCGAGATCAACAGCGCGTCTGATATTAAAGACACTGCACAAATGAAAATAGCCTCATCTCGCGAAGCAGTCAAAGAGTTGCTGCGATTAAATAGACAATCACTGATCAACCAAAATGAATTGATAAGTTCTGAGACAGACACCTCCGAGAGCGACAAAGAATTAAAAATAGAAATAGAAAATGAAATAACAAGATTAGAAACTTTAATTCAAGCTGCAGAGGAGTCTTTTAAAGCAGAAAAATATAAAAGA
>Ga0208299_1002871_pt1 | contig 11272 bp, 4 predicted proteins | sample 15_taG_FD_184089 | JGI IMG/M metagenome (GOLD analysis project Ga0208299, IMG submission 184089) | Marine viral communities from the Subarctic Pacific Ocean - 15_ETSP_OMZ_AT15312 metaG (SPAdes) (version 2) | ecosystem: Environmental > Aquatic > Marine > Oceanic | place: Pacific Ocean | collected...
TATCAAGGCCAACACCTTCTTCCCAAGACCCCGATGTAGCATTAACTGTTAGTTTAAAATCTCTTGGCAGAGTTTTTGTGTGCTCTGCGTTGTACATTTTAAGATAAAATGACACACTACCAGAAGCAGGAATGGTGCCTGCTGTTCTGTCTGTTGAAATTGTTGACACCGGAAATTGCACGAGCATTCTTGATAGTTCGGCAGAACCGGAATCTCTTTGTGCATATAAAGAAAATACTTCTAAAATATCCGCTTGGCCCATATTGGATCCAGTGCCTCGTATATTAAAATCTTCTTTGTAAGCATTCGTTATTGTATTATCGGAATTTGCTATATATTTTTTGATGGCCATTATCTTACCACTCCTTTAATATCTATGTCGGGATATTTTACTTCCAAAATTACATTTTTTGGAACTTTACAATAAGAACCATCCTTACTAAGATGATTTTGAACATTATAATTAATTGAACTATAAAGGCCTCCCGTTTTACTAAAGACACTAACTCTTTTAACATCATAGACCCCTTGCACATTATTTAACACCTCATATATTCTGGTTAAATATAGTGGTTCTCCAATGTAGAAGCGTTCGGAAAAATGAACTTTTAGTGCTTCTTGGCAACTAAATAAAACAGATTGAGAATCGTAATTTTTGTCATTGACTATTGTGAATTCTATCCCTATATTAATAATGAAAGCATCTTTTAATGTTACTGAATCATTAATTGGTATATAGTGAGACAAGTAATTTTTTATATTATTTTTGGTTGTTTGGTCTGTTGCAGTTAAGTTTCCATCGCTGTCCTCGGAAATAACGTATAAGTTTATATCTCTATTTGTAGATGAAGGATCATTCACTATATTTGCTCTTGTTATCGCTCCGAACTTGGATGGCATTTGATAAACTAGGGATTCATAATCCTGCTTTGTGACTGCTCTGTTTTGTGCAGCATAATAGGCTTTTGCTCGTTCTTTTAATTCTTGGTTTGAAATCGCATATGAATTCGAAACAACTGGGTCTTCATTAGTACACTCCAATGAAGAAACAACCCTATCCCTGAGAGTGGTGGTTATTGTTGATTCGTCTTTAAATTCTACGCGAGAATCGACAATAGTTTGTATCGAAGTTGCTGCTGCGGCTGTTTTGCCCGGCTCGTTTGATCTTATAACTACTCTTAATGTGGTGTTGTAAGGGGAAATACCAAGCTTATTTGTTGATAATAATTTAGTAGGATCAAAAGATAAATCACTAATAGTGTTTTTTCCATGCATTTTTAATGCCACCTTTGAAGGTTCAATGATTCCCGTTGAATCATCATCTTGAGACCCAAAGCCAAATTGTAAATATGTGCCAGCATCATCCTGATAAACAGTAAATTTTCTTGTTGTGACAAAAGGTTTCAAAATAGACCTGACTCCGTCTGATATAGCGTCTTTATTTGTTGTTTCGACAAATATTACTTCTTGAGCTAAGTTATCTACTTCATAATATCTGTTACCTTCGGAATCGGAGACAGAAAATATCTCAGCAATAACACTATCACCAATCCTAATTCTTCGAAACCTTTCAAATACCTCATCAGTTAAATCAACTTCTACTGCTGCGTAGACTCCTGATTGTATCTGTCCATATGCCTTGCAAGCAAAATAGGTCGTCGCACCAGTGCTGGCGTTGGATCTTGCTGCTACAAATTGAGTACTGTTACTATTAAAAACTACATCTTCTGTTAACACATAATTTCCACCAGAATTATTTCTAACGGTTGTGCCTCTTTTTAAGGTTGGAAGGTAATCCAAATTTGGCGCAGTACCATTGGCATTTGAAGGACATAAAATGAAGAATGCAATTATTCCGTAAGAAGACCCAACACCTTTAAAAGTGTAACCAAAAGACCGAGCATGCTTTCTGATATTATCAAATTCTACAGCAGTCTCCATAAAAGACTCATTAACAGCATAATCTAAATAATATGATAGAATATCGCCGACATATGAAACACTATCAAAAACCATGGACCCAAAAGAAGGAGTTGTAAAGTCTCTATAATTATCTGGGTAGAATCTCTTGGCGTGTTCAACCAAATCATCTTTAATGGTTTCAAATTCTCTGCTAGTGTATTTTATTGTTACGTTTTTACTTTTTGGCATTTCTTTTTTAATCTCCAACAATCAAATATAAATAGATTTACAAGAGATTTTAACTATTCGCTAACCAGCAATTCGAATATAGCGCTCATATTTCTCTCAGGTATTGTGTATTGTAATGCTATTTTGATCGCATTTGCGCTTTCTTCTGATACTAAGATAGACAAATCGTCAATAATTATATAAGGGACATATTCTGTTAGTTGCTTGATTATTTCGTCCCCTAATTCTTCAAAATCACTTACTTGTGATGAGTTGTATTGAAATAAATACTTTCTTGCACCAACACCAAAATTAACATCTGATCTGCGTTCTCCCGGAGATCCTAATATTGTGCTTTTAATGTTAAAATTGATTACTTTTGCTATCTCATCAGACCCAAAAGTTTCAAACGTATCCTCTTTGCTAGCAATTATCAGTGGCCATCTTACTGTGTATTTAATATCTGACATGGTGTTTATTCCTCGGTACTAACTAGACTACCAAATTGATTTCCACAGGGCTCTCCGTCTTCATTAGTTTGCTTTTGTTTATATCTCCATTTCATCCACCAAGGTACTCCGGCTCCTAAAAAAATGTTATTAACAGTCTTTGATAATAAGCCTTTTGTCATATTTTTAAACCAACCTCCGGCAGAGTCCTCTTCATCGTCTGGGTCGAAATCTTTTCTTTTATAGTTGGAAACAAATAATCTTCTCAATTCTTGTTTTGTATCATTAAAAACATTCTCTAAATTAATTGGTATATTGTCATCGGCATCTTCTCTTTCAGATGACCCTTTTCCCAAAGAAGAATAAAAATTTAAATACGAATAAACAGATGCTAAAGAAGGAACTCTTTTAGTGCAAACGATATGATCGAATAATAATTTAAATTCTGGTGTTTCACAAAGCATGTCAACATAACATTTTAAATCCTGATTAAAATTTTCATCGGAATCAACGTAGGAAATCAACTTTGTATCTAATATATCTCTTTCGTAAGAACATAATGGAAATACATATTTTGACCCTGTGGTTGGTGGGTATTTGAATATATAACTTTTTTCACTATTTGCAACCTCTAAAGACTCGCTAGTAATTCCAGAAAGTGGTTTAAAGTTCCGTGGCATTACCATACAAAGCCTTACTCCAAATTTAATTCCTATTGAGCCTCCGTATCCTCCTTCTAACAATTTCATTTTAGCATTGCCAAAAAAGTCAGATATATTTGCATCAGTAGGTATTTTATCCTGATTATTAGATAAGAACTGTTTAAACTTTGCTATATTTACAACATTTCTAAGATTACTACTTCGGTTATTTAAAAAAGTTCTATTAATTTGTATTCTTTGTGTAGCAAGTATTTGAGGAGTGATTATTTTATCTTCTATTCTTAAATACTTTTCTAGAAAAAGTCCACCATTTTCATTCAAATCCTCTGCGTCAAGTTCCAATCCAGCCAAAGGATGTTCAGTATTTACATTATGCACACAATCTGGGATGGATCCATAATCAAAATTTGATTTCCCCCCAGTTGGAGCCTCAACTTCAACTTCACCGGCTCTAATATCACCCTTAAGCATAATCCCTGCGGCGCCAATAAAGAATTTTGAAATATCATAAATATATGGCCTAGGTTCTAATGCTTCCGATAACATATCAGAATAAAAATCCAACTGCTCTTCTACCAAATAAGCTAATGCATCCATGCACTCTTCACGCACCTCATAGATAGTACCAAGTTTAGCAGAAAATCTTAATTGGTTTAATGAAAATGCTGACGATAGAGTTACTATTCCAATAAAGGCCGGGGCGGCTAGCAAGCCTCCCGCTGCGATTAGTCCACCAATTGATGCTCTATAAACAACACTATCATTCTTAATATCACCAAAAACATCATTCCAAGTTGGATTGACATATGATTTTTGAATGTCATTAATTGCATTCATTATTTCATCTAATTGAGAATCTGATTCAATGTCTCCATTATCAATCTTTCTCTTGAGAGACTGGGTTGCTTGCTCTAAAAATAACAGCCAATATACGCTGCCCTCATAAGTTGATGCAAAAAAGGAGTATTGATTTGATAGGCTAGCTTCAAGGCTTTTTACGATTAACTTTGAAATTATTTTGCTATGATTTCGTTTAAAGTTCAAGTCCACATTAGCATTAATAGAAAATGTTCTTAACATATAATCAACAACATGCATTCTAATAATCGCGGTTACTATTCCGCCCAAAGATGATAATGTTGATGGAGAAGCTATTTTATCAAATGGCTTTTCAATCACACAAGCGGGAGATAGTTTTAATCGCTCATCTGGTTTTATTTTTGATTCTTCTTCTGACATTTTATCCATAATATCTTGAAAAAACATAAAATTGCTTTGTTTATTTTTACAATCTTTGTCACTTGCCACAATAATTTTAGTAAATTGAGACCAACCTTGTTTTTCTTCTGCTAGTATATTGTAGAATGGAGAAGAATAGGACCCACCGTGTTGGGCGGGGTCTAAAAACTGCACTCTTGGATTATTAGTCAGACTTTTCCCAAGCACATTGGCTTCTTCCTGATAAGTATAGTCTGTTGATCCGGGTTCTGGATTGACATAAGTTAAATCATCTGCTGTTATTTCAACAGGATTATAGCCATATAAAAACCCTTGAGATGTTTGACCTCTAGAGTCTGAGACTAGTTCATTCATCATTTTTCCAAACATCATGTTATTTAAGCCGGAGATCGTGTCTTCGGCATTTTCCAGTGAAATATTAACATCCGAAAATCCAGACCATGATTTCTTGAGAAACGCCCTCATGATCTTGGCACGATATCTACCAGCCTCTTCTATATAAGGGTTTAAATCTCTAAGCATCATCTTGTGATTTCTTTCAAGGTCTTCAACAACTTCAATATCATAACTACCAAACTCAGGCGTAATGACTTTTATTTTATGTGCGAATGAATCTTTGCCCCCATCATATACTCTTATGTTTGTTTTCCACGTTTCATCTCCATCTTGTGTTTCAAACCTGAGGTTTAGTTTTGGAGTCACATCTTTATTCCACTGCTTATCTGTGGCAAGGTATTGATCTCTCATAATGATTCCAATCGTTGCGGGTAATTCTGCTGCTTCGGGGAAGAGAGAAGCTAGCCACCCTAAAGAAGAACGAACATTGCGATACCAATTATAATAATTCAAAGATCCACCTTTTTTATCAGCTAAAATCTGACTAAGGATTCCGGGGCCATCAAATGCTTCCCACAGATTCCAATCAATCACATCATCCATAAAGGCTTTTTGAACTCTACTAAACATTCCTGCTCTGACATTTTTAAAGGATTCTGCCTCTCTTGCTTTTTTAAGGACAGCGCCAACACTATTAATATTACCTGCGCAATCCGGATCAACGGTTGGTGCCAATGCTTGATCTATAATATCACTAAGAATAGAATTTGGCCCATTTAAAACCATATTGATTACTTGATCTACATCATCTTGCAACATATCTTGTTGTTGTTGTTTATAATCACTTAAAACATCACTCGGAAGAGAATTTAAAGCCTCACTTGTTGCATTATCTATTTTTTGCTTTTCTACATTGGTTAGGCATTTATTGGAAGGCATTTGTGTAAAAGGCGATGAATCAACCTCATCTTCCAAAGCGCTCAATTGATCAGGGGTTAAAAGTCCTGCTGCCATTTCAAAAAATTCTCCAACAGCGTCAGAATTTGACAGTGCGTCTGCAAAAGCTGGTGATTGTGCTTGTACAGCGGTTGATACATTTTTTAAATAATCACGATCCGGATTACCAGTCAACGCTCTCTTAACTTGAGCACCCGTTCCGGCATTAGAAATGGTTTTTGCTAAAGTTGCATAATCTTCATCAGTTGCAGGTGTTCTACCTTCACCGGCAAGACCAGCGGCTTTTAGTATTTCTGACTCTTTACACTCTTCCCTTCCTAGAACATCCATGAGACTAGGGAAAGATGGCAATTGTCCTCCTAATAATTTACACAAGGTTGAATCAATAAGTTGGGCTAATTTAGCAAATAGGGCCGCAAGGGCCTGACTTATTGTTAGTTTCAAAGCTTTTATAAATGCGGCTACTAAATTATCAAGTATAAAACTCCAACTAAGTCTTGGAATATCCTTGAGTTCTGGGAGTGCTAAATCTGGCTTCATCCAATCGCAAGGATTTAAAGTTAGGGTACTTAAAAAACTATCGATAGGAGGAAAAATAAAATGTGTTTTAGGGCATTTGAATTTTGCTATAAAGCTGCCTAAAATTTTAATTCCGGGAAGGTTATCAAGTGCCTTCATAATTTCTTGAATCTCTGCTGTTTCAATAATTGCATCGATGTATGCTTTGGTTATTGCTTGTTGGGTATTTCCAAGCGCTTTTCCTAAAGTTCCTTGTTCATAATTGTCACCGGGATTTAAAGTGGCAAACCGGTTTTTATTCGCCTCTTCTTCTATTAAAGCCTCTTGCTCTTCTGGGGTTAAATTGTCCCAATTGTCATACTGTTGTGTTTCTTGAAGATCTTTTTGTAAATTTAAAGATTCTCCTCGCATTTGTTCTATTTTTGCTAAGGAAGAGGTAGCTAATCTAACTAGATTTTGTATGACTCCACTGATATCTGGTAGGTTTCCATTTCTTAATTCGGAAATTTCTTGATTTATTGTTTCCATTTCTTCTTCTTTTTCTTCTTGTCGAAACCCCAAGTTCCATATTTTATCCTTGATCTCCTGTATTACTTCTGGATTTACTTCGAGAGCTATTTGTTCAAGTTCATTATCGGCTAATAGTTCTCTTAACTCAACTAATTCCGTTTTTATATCTGATAATTTTTTGCTGACTTTTAACAGTTCTTTTTCCTTTTCCACGGTTTTAGAAATGATAATTTCTTGTAATGCCTGACTTCCTTCTGCTGGTATATAATTTGTTATATTTGTAATGTACTCATTAATTTGTTGTGTTGTCTGGTCGATATGAAATTTAAATACATCAATTTTGGCACCATCGGTATCACCCAAAGGCAAACTCTCTGTTGAGAAATCTATTTCACTATACCCCTCTTCGCTATCAAGTGAGTAAGTTACTGTATATCCGGTGGTTGCAGTTGCAACTTCTGAACCAAGAGTATCCGATTTAAAAGAAATTTCTAAAGAACCATTAAATGAGGATTTCTTGAGTTCCGAGAAAATTTGTTTTATTCTATTTTTTAAATTTAGCAAACCACCCTCAGCATTAAGCCTTTGGTCTTTTGCCTCTGTTGCTCTATTGGTCCTAGGCTCATCTAAGGATCCTGCTTTCCATCCGGGTTCCCATGGAGCCGGCATGTCTTTGAATTCTTTTTCAACTATTTTTCTAATTTCTTCTTGCTTATCTGCCGGTAGTGCCATAATAATTACTTCTAGCCCCTCTCCTGCTAAAGCACCCAACGTAGACTTAATAATAGACAGATAGGCAGTGTTCATGTCCATCCCTCTGAATAGACATTTTAATAATGTCAAAACAAAATCTTTGAAATTACAAGGGTTAAACATTCCGATTAGCGTTCTTAATTTCTCCCAAATTCCCTCATCACCTTCGAAAGATAATTTAAAATCTGAGAGGGCTTTTAAAATAGGAGATTTTTCTTTTATTTCTCTTTTTTCTTTTCTATATTTTTTCTGGACATAAAATTTCATGTAATCAACCTTACCGCCAAATGTTTCCTTTTTAAACGCTTCCCTGTCAAAACCAAAGTCTGGTATGTTATTAAAAAATTTAACCTCTTCTGGTTTAAAATCTATTGGTGTTGAATCAAAGATATAATCAGAACCATACATTGAAAGACAATTGGCTTTGTTGAATTGGTATGCAAAAGAGTCGGAAAAACTTAATATTGAACTTAATATGGCATTATTAATGGCATTTATATCCGACAAACAGGTATCGGGCCTTTGGTCTTTAAATTTATCTGCGCTGCCAAAATCCATACCCAACTGTGGGTAGGTGTATTCTAATACAAAGTCAAGCCACGGCGGAGTTTGTCTGGCTGTTACTTTTGGATGTATTTTGTCAAGTGCCGCGATATATCCCATTGTTGTTTGATCTTTAACATGCCCCTTTTTCATAAAAGGATCGGCAAACCCTTTTTTCATCTTTTTCCAGCGACAATTTTTTTGTTTAACTTTAATTCTTTTAATTTTAAATGGCTTTTCTTCATCTGACTTATCAAAAACAATTTCTATTTTATGGGCTTTTGGCAAAAACGCTATTTCATTTCCAAACCTAAATCCATTGTTTTGTACCAACGTTTTAATAGAACTTCTAAACTTCTTCATCCTGCTTACTATCCATGACAAATAAAACGAATCGTTTGTGTCGGCAAAAAATAAATTACCATTTTCTGTTTGGTAAAAATAAGATTGATATTTAGAAAAAACTTCCAAGGCGGAAATTGTCTCATTTAAAGCAGTACTAAATTCACTAACATTCATACTAAGTTTTTTAATGTCAGTGTCAACTTCTGGTAAATCTGGTGCATCTGGCACTTTGTCAAAAATAAATGCCGGCACTGTTACTAATATTTGCAATATTCCACTGTCATTATGGGCTGTAAATCTAAATTTTGGTGTTCTTGCATAAACCTCCAAAGCATCCATATTGGTGGCCACTCCTTGGACTACGGGAGGGTCTTGCATTTTAGTGGACACAACAGAATGAGCAACATATTTTGAGGTACCTAAATCCACGGGTTGATCCATAAATTCTATATAATCACGAAAATTAACATCAAATGTCGGACCGCACGTATCTCCCGGATTTTCAGGGGGCAATGCGCAAATAATTTCATCTGATATCATTTTACCATAATATGCTAGCATCATTCTCAAACCGGGCTTAACATAGGCTCTTTTTAAGGCATTAAAACCATTGGATTCCACCTCAGCACCTAGTGTGCCAACAGTAAAAGTATCACCATTTTCATTAATTGTTACTGCGATTGAATATTCACAAGTTTTTTTATTTAAAAAAGGCTTATCCAAAGACCACCAATCAGGCGCAACAAAGTTTTCATCTGGTATACAAGTAGGACAAACCTTGTCTGGTTCTAGTTCGGGCTTTGGGCCTATTTCACAAATTTCCTTTTGCGAAGAAAGAAAGTCTGATTTATTTTCTATTGTCATATTTACCTCATGTTACAAATACAGAATTACTAGTGATTGATTTTGCGCCTTTAATTATTTTAAGACTATCTAGATAATTCATTTTCCTTAATTCAGAGTTTATGGCGCCAAATAGCGACTCTGCCCACATATCTAAATCACCAACCCAATTTGTTGAAAATGGCGGGGAGCCAAAAGATAATACTGACATCATTGCATTAAGGGACATTAGATGTTGAGCAATTGTATTTATGTTATTGTTTAAATTTTTCACTTGCTCTTCAATAATTTCCAAATAATCTATTAAATTATCTCCTAAAACTGCTGGTTGCAAATTATCTTCAGAGCCTGCTATTAGGTCAATTCGAGGTCTAGATAGCCTACCCCCAAGGGTATTAGTTTCGCCGTCTTTTCCTAAACCTTCAACGTTGGTTGCTTTGCCGCAATAAACCCTAACTGTTTCTCGGCCTATTACTCTTATGTGGTCTGCTTTTATTCCTATAGCAGACTTCTCTTTTAGAACGCCTTCCGGAATTTTTGTGTTTTTGAAACCAAAATATTTGTCTATGTTTAAAGATTTTTGAGTTATGTAGATTCGGGCTGCGTCCGTTATGAAATTAGGATTCACTATTTCTTCTTTGCCAATTGGCTTATTTCCTTTTTTCATCTCATCTGCTGAATTTAGTGCATACCTTCCTACAACTAGGTCTATCATGCCGCATGAGGTATACCCTGCACCGCCGCAACCCGATACTAAAGTGGATGGGCGATCCCTGCCTAGTACTATAAAACAATTATTATTGGGCTCACCCGGCTTAGTAAACTGAGTAATAACCTTTTCGCATTGAGCTTTTCTAAAATTGGGCACTGGTTCTCTGACTATTGTACAAAAGAAGCCTTCTTCAACCCCCAATTCTATTTGTTTTTGGATTGTGTCATCCAATAATTTAGGTACTATCGGTGTAAATTTTGGTATTATACTCATTTTTTATCTCACTTTTGTTGATTTCTACCATTCATCGCCTTCTAAAAATAGCCTTGCTCTTTTTCATCTTTAGTCATGTCGTATTCTCCAACGACTGTTATTTCTCTTATCTGTGTTTTATATTCTTTCCAGATTGCTAAACTTGTCTTGCCCCTTGCCGGGCACTTGTTTACTTTTTTTCCAACCTTTTTACCGCTTTTATGAACCGCATCAAACGAAGCCTGACTTCCCGAAGGTCTTTCAAAATCTGTGCAGATCTTGGTACCCGCTTCTTCAGCACTCTTGAGATTATGTAATCCCAGCTTCTTTAGTTTGTAATTAATGTACTCAAATTGCATATTGGGATCAGCCACCCAAGCGGCCCACGCCGCCTTGCCTTTCTCTGTTGTGGTATTGATACCAGCACGGGTTGCTGCCTCTCTTCCTGCGCCGTCTCTTGTGCATATTTGTAATTGCCAATAACCCCAAGAACAATAAAACTGTGGTTCCTTAGCATAGCCGTGACCAACCACAGCGTATTTTACTATTCTTTTGTATTTATCTGTTGCTTTTTTATATTGATCAGACCCAACTGCGTGTTTTTTTCGAGCGTTAAGCCAATATGAAGGCGGGTCACCACCAATCGTTGTTCTGAACTTGGATTCATGTTGGGCGTTTGCAATCATGCCACAAATTGATTCTGGTGTGAAGTCTTTAAAATACCCGGAGTTTTTGAGCAATTCAATAAATTCGCTTATCTGAATCTTCGTTGATTTAGATATAATAACTTCTGATTGGGCATGTAAAAGCTGACCAGCGCCATCAGCAAATAAACCTGCCACCTGACCATCTTTTAATTCTACTCCGCCGCCTGTTTCGTAGCATCCTCTCCCTTTACGGTCAGTTGTATTTGCCTTGGTGTCTGGTAAAAGATCAAACTCAGCGTTTCTTGTTTTACCACCCTGCTTTGGGCTTGCGCCTCTAAAGTAAACTAATACTTCGAGATTTGTATATGAGTTTGG
>Ga0208299_1002874_pt1 | contig 11263 bp, 9 predicted proteins | sample 15_taG_FD_184089 | JGI IMG/M metagenome (GOLD analysis project Ga0208299, IMG submission 184089) | Marine viral communities from the Subarctic Pacific Ocean - 15_ETSP_OMZ_AT15312 metaG (SPAdes) (version 2) | ecosystem: Environmental > Aquatic > Marine > Oceanic | place: Pacific Ocean | collected...
TAAACATCGGTATCATAATTATATGTGTCAGCGTTACTAGTATTACTAGAGGTGTTTGATTTGTAGTTTCCCCAAGTAGTAGAAGTTCCACCTGATTGCAGTGAAGTCGCAACGTCGTCGGGGGTTATAATTATATTATCTACAGCATTTGTTCCAGCCGCTCCACTAGCGCCAGTATGACCACCATCACTAGTTATTAATAAAAAGACTATAGTTTCGTTACTAACATCTATTTCTGTTATGGTTTTCTCAGATAAAGTTCCTAAACCATCGTTAAATTCTATATAACTTGGGTTACCGTCTTGTGTCAATAAATTAAATATATCTATATCACCGTTTCTACTAGGTATGTTTAAATTAGGATTCGTACGGTTTGGATCATAACCCTGTGTGATGGTTTGATTGAAATCTACTAAAGTAGAAAGCCCAATTCTAACTGTACCAACGTTTTTATCTGTTCCAGACGCCGATGATAAACCATCTGCTGTTATAGTAATTGTCTCAACACCATCAACGTTAACTTCTTCCCAAACAGCGTGGTGTCTACTTGTGTAACTACTATTTAACAACTCCGTGTTATGAAGAAATTCCAACTGTTCGTTTACAACACCTACAGTATCAGAACTAGAAGCCGGGACAGAGGATGATTTGTTCCAATCGTTTATAGAATCTAATTCACTAGAAAAATCACTATTAGGAATTAATTCATCAACATCTATAATGTAATCATAGTTTTTATTAGAATCTTGTTTTATTTTGAATGGATTTTGAGTATGTTTAGTTGGATATAAAGGATGTTTAATACCAGAACTATCGGTCCATAACACCCTTGTGTAATTAACATAATCATGAGGAAGTATCATTGTGTTAGATGGAGGTAATTCTATCTCTTGAGATTTTATAGATTTAAAAGTATCAAAAGAAAGTTCTTGCATCGCTCTTTGCGCATGAAAAGCAACATCCGTTCTTTTTACCTTGGGTATTATTTTATTTTCCCCCGTATAAGCTATAATAAATTGATTTATAACGTCTTCTAAAGAAGTGAACTGATAATTACCATAATTATTACCTTGGTAATACGCTTGTTGTGTAGTATTATCTAATAATCCCATTTATTTATTGTTTTTCTTGTTGAATATTCTTCGTGTCTTCTGCTGCTGCTGCTTGGTATAAATTTGGGTCTTTTAATGTAAAACCTGCTAGAGTTAATATTTTTACAACTAATTTTGTTTCTTCTGATGGATGTAAGTCGAAATCTTGATAATCCAAAGCGGTTGCATTTAACAACGCTTTTTCTCCAACGACCATATAAGTCCAATTCACGTCTCTAGGTGATTGAATATAGTCTATGTTCGCAGTATCTAGTGTGCTACCAGCTATTTGAAGTGTATTGTTTATTGTGTCAACTATATATATAGGTCTTGTAGTCGTAGGAGCTGTTAAGGGACTATTTGGAAACGTTCTAAAATCTTTTCTACTAACGCTTTCCATCATTATATTATCCGATCTAACGTTAGAAAGTCTATAAAACCTTGTTAGTCCATTTAGATTACCTACCGAGAATCCTTCAGTGTTAGGAACTAGAGTTAATGCAGTTGTTACTTCAAATATACCTATCTTCTCTTCTAGTATATCCACCATATCAGCGTGTGTGGTATCATTTCCAGGTACTCTCCTGAATTGATTTAAATCGTAGAAGTACTGTTCGAATATATCCATTTGCGCTTGGTTAGCGTATAGATTAAACTCTTGAGGAGTAATATATCCTCTCTGTTCTTTATTAGCTAAAGTTAAAACTCTTTGATATACTCTATCTACGTTTATCATAGTATTTTTTTATTTTTTATAAGGAAACATTTTGTTTAGTTTCTCTTTTCTTTTATTGCAACCACAATCTTTTTTACCTGTATACCTTCCCCCAAGTTCAAATAAAGATTTTATACCAGTTACTTTTGTAATTTTTTCTATTGAGTCTCCTAGACCCTTTGATTTATTTGATTCCATACTATATAATTTTTGTAGTTTACGATCGCCCCGCAGGGCGACCGCTCTACAGTTTGATTAATTATTTAATCGTTTTTCTATATTGCTATAAATTTCCATACCTTCATCAGTTTTAAACCAAGCGGCTAAAGCTGAGTATGGATGTTCATCAAATGGAACTGTACATAGTTTTCTATCGTTAGATCCCCACGTAAAAGTTCTTTGATCAGAAGATAATTTTAATATCCCCATTTCTGTTGCTCTAATACCAAAGTTTCTAAGAACTACATTTTCGTCATTCACTAGCTCTAAGAATAAATTTGGATTTTTCTTAGCGTATAATAGTAAATCTCTTTTAAGTTCCTTAGAACTCATCTTAGACACTCTGGAACCAATTTCTACACGCATAACAGCTTCTGCCATGTCAATGTCTATAGACTGAGCAGCATTTAACGCTTCGATCTCCATTTCTAAAAAATCTATTTCGTTAGCGGCTATTTGTGCTGGTTTGTGTTCTTCAAATAATTTATCTCTATGTGGATGGTAGAGTGATAGCATTTTTTGTAGAACTGTTTTTTCTTTTGGTACAAATAAATTACCATTTTGAAAAATGATATGTTCTAACCTTTGCTCTCCAACCATTTCGTCTACAAAGCAAGTTCTTTGATTAGAAGTGTATTTTAATTCTCTTTCATAACCTTTCTCCTCATCAAACCAATGGACGTTACTACCCCTTATTAAATAAGTTAAAGGAGATCTACCTTTGGTCAAATGGTACATTCTATCTTTAATCTCCCAGTTATCTTTTTTTGGTAGCGGTTTTTCCGCTACTATCTTTTGTTTTGGTTGCTCTATAACCGATGGAGTTTTAACTTCTACGAAGTCGTTTGTTGCCTCCATTTCTTTTTTTGTTTCTTTTTTCTTTGCCATAATATAATATATAATAAAATTAATAAAAAATAAAAGGGAGTGGAGACTAAGCCCCACTCTCTTTTAATATAATAAATGCTAGTTCATTAACATGAAGTTATTAGCTCCTTGTGTAATTAAACATCTTTCAGACAAGTAATGTACTTCCATTACATCTTTTCCACTAGTAGCAGCTCCAACAGAACCTGTGATCCATGTTTTTAATTTACGGTCATCAGCTTCAGAAGTTTTATAACGAACGTGTAAGAAAGGTCTTTTAAGATTTTTCCCTAATTGCTCATCGTAAACTGAAGATACTCCAGCAGGAATTATAACTCCTCTAATTGCATTAACAGTATCATTTAAACCACCACGTAAAGCCTGGTCATTTAAATACTTCATGTCAGACTTGTAGAAGTCGTAAGAACCTCTTCTAAAACCAGAGAAACCTAAGTTCAAAGCCATGTCTTCAGAATTATTGAATACTCCGTAAGAAGTACCACCAGCTCCGTAAGAATTCATTGAAGCTAACATATCGTCAATAGCGAGCGAAGCACCTCTATTAACAAACATCATGTTTTCTTCAATAGCACCATTTTGATCAAACACAGCTAAAGCAGCGTCAAATTCAGCTAAATCAGTAGCAGCGTTAACACCAGTAATACCAGTAGTTTGGTGACCTCTTGTAGTTATAGCTTTAAATAATCCCTCAGTACCAGCATCATAACCAGTAGTAGAAGCGCTTAAGCCCATAGATGTGTTTTCTACAACAGAACCTGCTACAGCTAATTCACCTTCTAATAAAGCCATTTCCATATAATCAGTAAATCTAGCTCTAGTATCACCTTCAGCTTTTAAATACCAAAGATATCCACTTTGTCCGTCTTCACCAGTAACTTCAACCCAACCAATATTTCCAGCATCAGATCCAGAAATTTCATAGAAATCTTTTAAAATGATGTGTTTGTTGAAATGTGATTTAAACGTAGGTTGATTAGCTTCAGCTTTTGCAGCAGTACCCTTAGCGTGTTCTGAACCATAAACTAGAACCCTCAGCATATCAGCTGTAGTCGCAGTACCGATAGCAGTGCCTAAATCAGCAGCTGAATAAGGATACATAGTGATCTGATTGTTAGAATCGTCAACTGCTTGCACATGACATTTTGCTGTATTACCAGCAGATGAAGTTACAACAACTGTATCACCAACTCTAATACCACTATTAGTAGTCAAAGCGTTTCCGTCAATATCTTTAGTAATAGTTAATATATGAGTAGATGTATATGTTGCTTTATAAGATAGGTGTAATCTACCTTGTTCTGACCACACGACCCTATCAGAGTTTGACGCTTCTTCAGCCCCAACTTGAGATAAAAATCCTGCAATCGTTCTTTTACCAAAGATCTCTGCTTCTTTTTCCATAAGATCTGGTAAGTATTGTTGTGCCCATGCGCTACCCGCTCCAGTAAAATCAACGTAATTTCCGCTTAACGTTTGTTTCCTTGGGGCCGCATCCGGTGCACTTGCACTTGTAATTGCCATTTTGTTTTAATTTTTAAATTGTTATTTGTTTTTAATTTTAAATTTGAAATCATTAGAATTTTCACCAAGCACCTTTACTTTTATTCCACCAGCATTGATCTCACCACTATGTTGTTGTCGTGGATCCATACTAATGTTCTTAGATTTAGCTACACTATTTTTTAAAGCGTCGGCCTTACCCTGTTCGTAAAAGTGACTAGCGATCTTATCAGCATTCATCGCAGTATACATCGATTTATGATAACCCTTAGCGTCTTCCATTTCGTTATTTTTGTTAAGAAACTTTCCTACAAAATTGTTAATGTCGCTTTGAGTATTTTTTACGACGTCAGAGTCTTTAACGTTAAACCTAAATCTTTTCTCTCCGATGTTATATTCAAAACCTTTGAATTCTTTGTTGAAAAGTTTGTCAGTTTTATTTAAAAACGTCTTGTGTTGCTTTTCTGCTACTTGTTGCTGCTCTTTTGATTCCTTGTTGTATCTATTGAAAAAATCAATTGCTTTCTGCTGCTCATTCGTGAGCTTAGAACCACGTTTGATATCTTCGTAATATTTGGACTTCGCACCGTCCAGGTGTTGCTTTGCTTGAGCAACTTGCTCCTTCAAAGCTAATTTCTTTCTTTTAACATCTCTTTCCTCATCTATATCTTCATCAAAAGCGAAGTAATCTTCCATTAAGAAATCTATTTCTTCTGAATCTAAATGAGGTTTTGTTTGTTTGTAGTATTCTTTTAGTAAAGCGTTATTATCTAGTTCGGAGTAATCTTGATTTAACTTGACATAATCTTCTAAATCACCTCCTGTATCTTCCATAAATTGCATTAACTTTTGGATATTCTCAGGAAGTTCTTTCCCGGTAGCCTCTGCTTCAGCAACCGCTTCTTCAACTTGTTCTACGAGCTCCTCTACTTCTTCTGTTATTTCTTCTACGACTGGAGTTTCTTGTGTTTCAGTTTCCGGTTGTACTTCTTCTTGTTCTTGTGTGGAGTCGGTAGTTTCAGTGAGTTCAACCACTCCTCCGTCGTCAGTAACGTCTTCTTTAATTTCTTCATTTTCTTTTGGTGTTGGTGGTTTGCTTAAATCTACTTTTATAACATCATCGTCTTCAGTTTTCTTTAGATCGACTTTAGTTACGTTGTCTACTTTTTCTACAACTTCTTCAGTTGTTTCTTTTTTCTTTTTTGCCATAATATAATATAATAATAATTAATAAACTGTTTACTGGGGTTCAAATGCCCCTAAATTAAATCCACCACCCATTATATCATTACCTGATGATTCAAAGTTTTTAGGTGGTTTTTGATTATTTCTTTGGTCAATCATTTCTGATTGTTGTGTTGCTTGTATCTTTGTTCTTTTGTCTTTACGATCTTCTTTCTCTTTTTCTCTACCTTTAATGCCTTCAACCTCCAATTGCCTTAACTGCATGTTATATTGGAACTCTTGCTCCATAAGCATTTTCTTTAACTCTCCCTCTGCTTGTAGTTTCTGTAAATCTAATTGAGATTCAACTTGAGCAAGTTGAGCTTTAGACTGTGTTAAAGCCTCGTTCTTTTGTACTTCCATCTGAGCGGCGGCTTGTTGTGCTTGAATATTAGCTTCAGATTGTGCTTGGATGTTTTGTTGTTGTATCTTCTGATCTCTATCTATTTTTTGTTTTCTTCTAATTTTCAACAGTGAATTAGCTAGTTTTAGATTTTTTATTTCTCTAACATCAATAGCGTCTTCTAGTTCTATGTTTTGTTGAGATAGCGCTACCTGTATATTGTTTTCCAATAAAGCTTTTTCTTCTTCGTCTGGTGATAACTCAATAAATATACCGAAATCATATAGATGTAATTCTGACATCTCTTGTAACGTAGCTACATTATGCGCTCCAATAGCTTGTATAAAAGCATCTTTTGTTGGTGAGTATTCTATAATATCAGATATTCTTAAAGATAAACACTCTGCTATTTGTGCTGTTAAAAATAATCCAGATTGTAGTATGTGTCTAGTGGCTGTGTTTGAATTTGCCGCAGCCATTTTTTGTACACCAACTAATGCGTTTTTATCAGGTGTTGTTCCGTCTCTAGCTTCGTTTAACCCGGTTACGTCTCTTATCATTTGTAAATAATAATTATACGTGCCTATTAGGCTTTGCATCTTTTGTCCTCCGGATCCAGATTGTATTTCTTGGATAGGTACTTTACCAGGATTCATATCACCCTCTGAAGTAAAACTCCTCCCGATAACAGACCCAGTCTGGAAGAACATGTTTAAAGCTTCTTGTGGATTATAATTTGTTCCATTACCTAAATCTATTTCAGCAAGACCATCTGCGTCTAAATAAACTCCATCAGGAACCATACGTGACATAACTTGTTGTAACTTCAAATGTGTAAGTTGGATCATGTCCGCGAACCCTGTAATACGTTTTACTAATGAATCAATTCTACCTTTGTATATTCTTGGCGCTACAATAGAGTAATTCATTTTAACTTTAGTAAAGTCACTCTTAGGACGCATCATGTTTTTTGACATCTCCCATTTTAACAATTTGTTTGTACCAAGAACTATAGCGCCTTCGTAAAGACATTCTATAGATCTATGTAGTCTTTCGTACCCACCTTCTTTTTCAACTGGAGGATTAAATGTGTCGTCTTTTTCTATCGCCTTGTCAGCTCCAGATCCAGTTTCTTTCATCTTGTAAACCTCGTTCATATAACTTTTATAGTTAAAATATAGTATTTGAACTGAGTTATTGTCCAGTGTTCCTCCACCACGGTTATGATTATTAGTATGTGTAGATTTATTTTGTGTTATTTCCTCTAAATCTTCGTGTGTTAGATGTGGAAATTGTTTTGCTAATTCGTTTATTGGAATTGTTTTAACCTCTCCTACGTAGTATATATCGTCAAAGTATGGTGACTCAGTATAAGAGTACACTAAATCAGCTGGATCAACATAATCTATAGTCACACCTTCTGATGTATTAAAGTTTGTTTTTACAGCTCCAATACCTAAAACAGTTAAATCGTAATAAAATCTTTTCTTTGTTAATTCATAATTATTCCCCTCCATTAAAACTTTTAACGCTTGTTCTTCTGCTATCTCTACAGACTGCTTGTAAGACAATTGCATATGCAGCGCTAATTCTTCTTCGTTAGCTGGTAGTGTTTCTGGATCGTTTTCTGATAAGTCAAGATTAAAGTTTTCCCTCACATATGCGTCAACGCTTTTCATCTTCATGTCTCTAACGACAGACTCCATATATTCCGTTCGTTTACTTACTCCATAAGGATCCTGTGAATAAGCCTTGATATCATACATTCTCTCCGCGATACCGTTTACAACTATGTCTACGAATTTAGATATAATTGGAACTGGTTTCCAATCTAAATTAAGATAGGACAAATCACCGTTTATAGATAACTCATCCTTATATTTTTGTATTGATTGTTCTCCACGAGCGTATAATCTTAAATTGTGGAAATTATTTTGATTAGTTGAGTATCTATTGTGACCACTATCTTTGTGGAACCATTCTGATTCAATAGCTTTAGCTATTTTTAAACCATAATCATAGCTTATTTTTTCTGCGTCACTTACAACTTGACTAGGAAAATTATTTATAACAGACTCTGCCATATTTTACTTTATTATTTTTGATGCGTTTCCAGTATTGGTATACTTCGCAATATTTATGTTTAATTTTTGCTTCTCAATTTTAGCGTTAGGTCTATATAAATTTCTATTACAAGCCATAATAGCTAACCCAGAACTAATAGATGCGTCAAATTTAGTTCTCTTTGTTATATCGAATCTACTCCAATCATTTAAAGTTTCATTAAAATATATGTTCCCATAATTTCCATCACCTAAATGACCTACGTAACTCTGTATGTACATCTCGATAGCAGCTGCGTGAGCCTGCTTTATATCTTCACTTGAATTAGGTATCCCTCCTATTTCTTTTTCTGTTACAGATAGTTTGTTCCAAAGCTTATCTGGTCTATTCATAGAATAACCTCTATAACCTCTTCTTCTTAAATGGTATAATAACCTAGGTTTGTTATTTTCACAAAGCAGTGGCATTCCGTAAAACACTAAGGCCATTAATACATCTTCAAAAAATATCTCAGCTGTTTGGGGTCTAGCTACATATTCTAAAAACATATGATTAGGTGGACAATCTTCCATCGAAAACTTAGTTAATCCATGTAAAGCTCCATTAGATCCTTTTCCATCCACAGTCCCTGATATATCATAACTGTCACAACCAAAAGCTCCCATGTGTTCGTTCGCAGGATATTTCACGTTGTTCTTCATTACGATTTTATTCTGCATGTGACTTGGTGGAAACCAACTTACTTTAAACCTACCTTTTGGATCTGGGTAGAAAATTACTTGTGTATCTTTCACGCCATTAACCCATTGAAAATTTCCAACTGATAAAACCGCTGAGTTACCTATACCTTCGTTATAATCTATCTGTTCGTATATTTTAACAAGATTGAAGATACTATTTTTAGATTCATCTCTAAACGCGTGTTCAGTAGTTCTTGGGAATTGTCTGTAAAATTCATTTAATCCATCTTGATCAGATTTTAATCCTTCTACTTCGTTATTCCAGTGCTCTACTATACCTACATCTATTAATTCACCATCTGGTCCGAGGACATCATTATCTGGATTATCGAAGACTGGATATCCATGCTCGTCAATAAATCCTTCGTAGTTCCATTCCATTGGGATAAACAAAGAATATAAGCCAGACTTTGTTTGGCCATTTCTATTTCGCGATGTGACATCTGATGCGTTGTATAATTTTTTAAAATTGTCTCCACCTTTGTCTAATGCGTTTGAAGTTGAGCCCATCATACATTTACCAACTATTCTACTACCTAGTCGTAAACATGTTTTTGTAACTCTCCAGTTATTTAATATGTTATCGGGTCTTTCCCACTTACCACTTTCATCGTGAACTAATAAGTTTAATTTTTCTCCGTCATAACTATTATCTCCAGTGTTCTTCCAATCAATAGTTGTGTCTAATCCCTGTAAATCTTCTAACTTTTCGTTAGATGTAATCTTTTTCCTTGTAAATTTAGATGCCGGTACTCTATACGCTAATTCTGTTTTAGGTCTATCCATACCGTCTTGAATAGGCTTGAAAAAGAATGGGTAGTTTATGCTAATTGGAACTACTTTGTCGGTAAACATCTTTTTAGCATCCGAACCAGTTTTAGAAAGTATACCATATCTAGCATCACCTGTTAAAGTGGCTAGATTAACTGTTTCAGCTGATGACATAAAAGAAAATCCAGATCTACGGTTTTTAAGGTAACACATTCCATAACATCTTTTATCTGCTTTACACGCCTCCCAAAATATATAAAATAATCTATTCGCCTCTCTATAATCTGGAGCCCCAACATCAATCTTACTCCATTGTAAATACATATAGTGCGTACCAGTTATCCAGGTTGGTTTACCATTGTTTGTGAACCAGAATCCTTTATCTCTTCGATTAAACTCTTCGTCTATGTAATCGTACCATTTTTCTTTGTTATTTTCCGGATAACTCCTCCAATCGAATATATTCTTGATCCTTTGTAACTCTTTGGGATACTCTTGTTTCACCCATTTGTTCTTCTGGTGCTTGTATACTTCTTTAGGTGGTTTAGGTAGCGCTATAATTAAATTTTGTATTTCTATGATCTCACCTATAACTCCATTGTGAGACAATACAATTAAATCGTGTTCTTTGTTATAACCGTATTTCCACTTCTTACCTCTATTCATTCTGGTAATAGTGGTTCTTTTTATCGGCTCAACTGTATTAACTAAACTTTGCTTGTACATTACTTAGATCTACCTTCTGCGAATCCTTTAAAGACTTTTTCCTTTCTCTCTTCAGGTGCTTTGCCCTCAAGTAGATTTTCTTCCTCTTGAATTCTTGTAAGTATTTCGAATGCGTCAAATATAGCTAGTTTTTTAGTAGCCGCGGCGTTCTTTAATCTATCAGCAGTAATATCATCTCCAGAATCAACAATAGGTTCTTTAGCTACTTTGATTAGTTCCTCCACTGCTTTCTGCCCAGCTTGGATTATACTCTTCTTCGTTTCCTTGGTATTCATATTTAATTGTAATAAATTGGGTCATAACTCTATATAATCTCTTTCCATCGATTATAAATTCATAGGTAGAAAAAGGTGTGAATCCTACTAAATCACCCTCTTTAAAACTACCATCAGTATATACAATTTTACCTACGCAAGGTTTTTCTATGTCTTCTGTAAGATAATTTGTATCTTTTATAGGTTGTACAAAGCAATATCCTTTCACTGCTTTCCATCTCCAATATCTTTTGTATAAGAATATTTGATCTTCTTTTACTAGATAAGTATTTTCATCAAAGAAACTTCTACTATTTCTTTCTTTACCTTTAACGTCGTGCCATCTTCTAAATACATTGTGATGAACTATAACTTCGTCTTTAGGTTTTATTTCTGATTCAAAAGCAGTGGGAACAGATTTAACAATAGCTTGTCTATTCACAAATTGGTGATTATAAACCTCAGTATTAAGTATCAATTCTGAAGTTCCGACTTTAGTAGTATTGTTGTATCTGTTTCCCTTTGGCTTTATAACAAAGTCAAAAGGCGCTTTCATCAGTATTCTAGATTATATTCTACAGAAACAGCCATGTTCTTGTTGAAGTCTTTCCACGGTAGTACATCTTTGTTTTTCTTGATAAAGATAGAGTATTTTTCCTTCTCCTCTATTATATCGCAAATAGTATGTCCACCATAAACTTCTTGCCCAACAGCATAATGCATAGCGT
>Ga0208299_1002876_pt1 | contig 11261 bp, 11 predicted proteins | sample 15_taG_FD_184089 | JGI IMG/M metagenome (GOLD analysis project Ga0208299, IMG submission 184089) | Marine viral communities from the Subarctic Pacific Ocean - 15_ETSP_OMZ_AT15312 metaG (SPAdes) (version 2) | ecosystem: Environmental > Aquatic > Marine > Oceanic | place: Pacific Ocean | collected...
CCCAATTGTCGGAACGATTGATTTTAGCGATCCCGAAGTAATAAGAGTTATAGAAGAATACAAGGGATCAAAAAAATCACCTTACAATAAAATATTAAACTCGCCCTCGGTTAGATTTGTTAATTTCAACTTCTCTCCAGTTGAATTATTTCATATAATCTCATCCCTTGAGAGAGCGCTACCTGCAAGAGTAATGCTAGAGGAAGGGGTTTGTACAGATTGGTTCATCGAGAAGAGCGTAATAAAATATAGTTATCTTACGGGCGATATTGGAAGAGATGAGTATGTTGACGTATTTGGTCTCGGGGATATTGGCGATTGTGAATTACTTGTACTCGGGAATGATGGAAACGCAGTAAGACTAGAGAGCCTGATAGCGAAATTGCAAAAAAGTATAAGTAAAGCATGGCAAGATTTCCTGAAAGAAGAACAGCGGGTAGACTTTAGTCCCAGCGATAAATCTTTAAAGTCCGCCTTGCTTGAAAATATCGCAAAAACTATTAACGGCAATAAAGATATACGATCCTTAATAATGATATGCGAAGGAAAATGCTGTAACAGAATAATATCAACATCAAGAAAGCAAAAAACATGCAGCAGTAAATGCAGAAAAAGTCTCGAGAGATTAAAAATTTAAACTCTCTCTGTCCCGCTCTTGTGTGACAAAAAAAATATAAAAACACAAATCTTTATTTATATCAGAAAGTTAACCCTCTTTACTTACATTCATGAAGCCAGCGGAGCTCTCATTAAAGCAAAGGTGTGTGCTATTGTGATGATATAGGAAATGCAATTAGGCATTCCAGATAAAAAGGAGGAACCTTTTAATGAGTTTTGAATTGTCAATTTTTGAAGAAGTAACAAAAGGTGGTGCTGCAAAAGCAAGTGTCGCCAAGAGAAGAACTGTGAAAGCTGAAGAGTTAGGAGATGTAATAAAGAGTTTTGCGTGGTCACCAAATTTATTCAAGGATAATCGCAGGAGAAATGAAAACTTTGAAGCTTGTGGGTTACTTGCCGTTGATATTGATGACAACTTAACGGTAGAAGAAGCTGTTAACCGCCTGCAAGAGAAGGGGTTAAGTTACGTTATTACTTTCACTAAAAGTCACAGGAAGGAAAAAAATGGAATCTCTTGCGACAGATTTAGAGTTATCCTTTTTCCAAATGAGGTAATTGTATGTGAAGTTAATTATGCAGCAACAATAAGTAAGTTGTTCGAGTTGTTTCCCGAGGCGGATGCTAGCTGCAGGGATCAAGCAAGGTTTTATTTCGCATCAAGCGGAAAAACAGAAAACAACGATCTGAAGCTAGTGAGTCTGACAGGCGATGAGTTTAAAATCTCGAAAGATGTTAAGAAAACAGAACTTACACCAACAAGATCCGTTACCACAGTCGAAAACTATTACGAAGATAAAAATTCACTTAAGCAGGCAGTTCGATTTCTGAGCGATGGATCGTCTGGGCTTCCCGGAGAGTTTAATAATCACATATTCGCTTTTGCCCTTACGGCTGCAAGGAATGGGTTTTATAAAGAAGATGTTATTCAAAAAGCCGAGATGATTGCGCCCGACATTTTAGATTGCTCGGATTTAGCAAGTATTAACAGTGGGTTTTTCAGAGGAAGGGAGAATGTATCCCTTGTTCGACGCAAGGAAAGAGCATCCTTCTTGATGAGCTGGATTGGTCTAGAAGTACTTGCTGACGGTTCGTTGAAAATAAGAGGAAGGGAATGTACACCTCAGCATGCCTTGAACTATATCGGCGTACTCGACAAGGAAAAAGGTGGGGCTCGAATCAGATGCGGCGATAAGTACATCATGCAATTACTACAAACATTTATCGATGATAAGAAATCTATTTTAGTTAAAGAGATGAGTCATCGGCTTGCCTTCAACGGGGAGGGCAGCGACAGAAGTACTGACTTTATAAAAGCAATTTGCGGTAATGAAGATGAGGTTAGTATAGGAGTTTTCAACCACTGGATTGCTAACGTAAAAAGAAAACTTTCAGGTCAAAGAGCTCGAGACCATATAATGATCGTCTTTACGGGAAAGCAAGGCTCAGGAAAGTCAGAAGCTTTAAATAGACTTTGTGAACCGCTGGAAGATGTTTGTATCCCTACAGACTTTAAAGAGCTGACAGACAATCGAAGCAGGAGAATGCTGTGTGATAATTTCATTGTTAAGTTAGACGAGATGAGTCTTATTAGTTGGGCAGATGTAAATGTCCTAAAGGCTATGATTACAGATAAGAGAGTATCTTATCGTCCAATGGGCACCAATGAGAACGTAAAGGCATTAAATAATGCATCTTTAATAGGAGCATCAAACAATGATCTAGGAGATATCCTGAAAGACCAGACGGGAGCCCGGAGGTTCCTAGGAATAGAGTCAGCAGATAAGTGTGACTGGGACGCAATAAATAATATTGATTATCTTGCCTTATGGAAGAGCGTCGATACCGAAGTTGATCATCTAAAAGAAATTAAAGGTAAATTAACGGAGCGCCAGAGGGGATATCGCCAGAAAGACAGTGTTGAATATTGGATACTGGAGTGCGGTCTTGTTCCGCGATCAGACGTTGAGAAAACTTTTTTTGCAACAAAAAATGCTTATGAGAAATATAGGCAGTTTTGCGTAAATAGCTCCCTGAAGCCTTTTCCTAAACCTTATTTTGGTAAAAGATTAAAGAAGCATCTAGATAGCGGTAAAGTGAAAGGGGCTAGAGGCTTCTACTTTAGATACGATGGCGACGGTAGATCAAAAATAAACTTTGGTTTTTGCAACAGATGCGATGACGAGGAATGAGATTCTTACCGTCCAGAAGTGTTTTTGCTGTCATTATAAGTTTTTGTTTTTGTTAAGGAATGGACAGTAGGACAGTAAAGACAGCAAATATGTGCTTAGAGAGATTGAAAATAAAATATATATAAGTGCCGTTATTTGCCGTCCTTGCCGTCTTTTGAGAAGAGGATTTAACATGGAAAGAAATAATAAAGGAAAAAAATATTTAAAAGTAGAAGAGGTTGCTTCTAGAATTCGTACTACGAAAGGAAATGTTTACAACATGATAAGAAAAAAACAGATTCCCTACATGAAAATTAAAGGGTTAGGGATTAGGTTTTGCGCTGTTTTAATTGATGGATGGATGAGTGATGCGAAAATCGATTAAGGAAGATGTATGTTTGACATTATGCTCTTTTGCGTTTTATCGTCCATACGTTCTTTTACAATTTATTCAAAGGGGAAAGAAGGTTTTCCTTCAAGACGAGAAATCAGAGTTTTTACTTTTTTTAAATATTGATGACTTCAGAAAAGGAGTTATTTATGAACAGTAAAAACTATGTGAAATTAAAAAATCAAAAAAATATCTACGTTAATAAAAAAACAGGCGATCTGCGCGTCATGATTCGAGTAAAGGGAAAGCGTATTTCAAGAGTTTTTTTTAACAAAAATCCGCACAGAGGAAGAGGAACAACTGTACTTGCAGAAGCCAAGGAGTACCGAAGCAGTATTTTACTCAGGGGCTTAAATGAAAACAGTGCAGAAGATAGTGGGCACAATGAGAACTTGATGAAGCAAAAAACAGTTCTTACATTTGAAGATTTGCTTTGCGGTTATAAAGAAGTTCATTTTTCATCCTTAAGAGAAACAAGCCAGAAGACTATTAACTCAAGGTTGAATTCACTTCTGGATACTGCTTTTCTAAATTTGAAAGTAGACGAAATTAACAGTGACGACATTGATGCGCTAATAAAAAGAGCAAAGAGGCGCACCAGTCGAAAACGTTTTAATTTTGACCTCAATCTCAAGAGCCTTAAAATCGTTTTTAACTATTGCCAAGAAAGATATGATTCAAAATTTATTAATCCTGTAAGAAGATATCATTTCAGAATGGGGGTATGTAGAAAAAAAGAAGTAAAACCAAAAGCTTTAAATAAGAGAGAGTTTGTTTTGTTTTTGTCGCATCTTTCGTATCCATATAGGGAATTAGCATTAATACAATATGTTTTTGCTCTAAGGATAGGAGAGGTTACTGCCTTGAAATGGGATGAGGTTAACTTTGATCAAAGAAAAGTAAGAGTGTCAAAGAGTTTAATTTGGCTAAAAAGAAATCGAGCAACAGGAAGAGGTCCAACCAAGGAGGGCGGAGTAAAGAATCACTTTATAGAGAGTCGGACATACGAGATATTACGCTCTGTGTATAATAAATCCGATTACACACAAAGTGATGATTATGTTTTTCATGAAGATGGACTAGCGCTTTCATATAAGTCTATTCAGAAAAATTATAACAAAGCTTTTAAATTAGCAGGATTGCGAGATAAAATTTCATCTTGCACTCATGTAATTCGCCACACTGCCATCACTCACCATCGGCATAAAACAAATAATGCAAATTCAGCGCAAGCGCTTTCAAAGCATAAAGATTTATCGATGGTCGACAAGGTTTATTCAAATATAGGAGTAGACTCACAAATTAAAGCAGCCAAAATTCAGGACGAAATGATGAGTGAAATTTTGGGAGATTTTTAAAAAAGCAGAAGAAACTTCACACGGAGTACACACGGAATGGGTTTAAAAACAGAAAGTCTTTTAATTTAAACAGGTTAACTAGAAATGGTCGGATCGACTGGATTTGATGATGTTTCTTTATTATTAATTGGTTATCAATAATTTCAAGAAGTAAGCTCTGATTGATCTCATTATTTTATACTCGTTTATACTAGATTAATAAAAAACTTCACACGGGTTTCACACGGAATTTGAAATCTATGTTAGATCTGACCGTTTATCATATTGCAAGTTTCGGGGTTCGGTTTTTCAGGTGGTGAAGATTTAATCTGGGACTTGGTTGTATATATGGAGGGACACACCACCAAGAGCATTTATTTCATTGGTTATTCTATCTATTTCTGCTTGGGGAAGTTTGTTGGAGAAAAGACCGAGGGTGGTAAGACTACTTAACTCATCAAAAATACCTTCGGGCAGGGTTGAGATTTGATTTTCGCCCAAATCAAGCAGCTCGAGACTACTTAATTCATCAAAAATTCCTTCAGGCAGATCTGTTATTTGATTACCCCAAAGCCAAAGCAGCTCAAGACTACTTAATTCATCAAAAATTCCTTCAGGCAGATCTGTTAGTTGGTTTTGAGAAACATAAAGCCCTTCAAGGCTGCTTAACCCATTAAAGGTACCTGGTTCAATGGTTGAGATTTGATTACGACGAAAATCAAGAACGGTAACTCCGGTTAATCCATCAAAATCTCCCGCCTTAAGGGAGGTGATCCCGATATCCCAAAGGGAAAGAAATTCAATGTCTTTCAAGTCGTCACTGCTTGTTAGATGATGACAACTTTTCCCAGTAATAGACTCAAGCTGATCTTTGATCTGCTCCGTTCTTCCACAAACATAATCAAACACCTCTACTCCGTATTCCTCTGTATCGTTTACATTTATAACTCCATCACCGTCTGAATCAATAAAATCCCTAAAGGATTCTGGGACAGTGTAGGCTTGCCCCAGTTCTTCGTATCTATTTTTCAAATTAGTCTCAACATCCAGCATGTGCAAATTATAAGAAGAAGTTAAAATTGAATCCTTAACACTTGAGTTATCTAGAACCCCATCACTTGCAATATCCGTAGTAATGGTAGATAGCTCTGAAGATAACTCTGCCACTGAGCTGTCCTGCTGCATAACCGAAGAGACTGCCAGTAATATTCCATCACTAGTTGAACTGCCAGTGATATCCATCTTGTCAAAATTCAATACCCCGTTCGAAGGAATATTAAAGACATCTAGTAACTCTGTAAGAGACTGCTCTTGGGCAGCTTCAAATGTACTTCCTGCCTGCACCAACTTGGTTAGCCTCTGTGCCTGAAGTGCCGTAAGAATATTTATATTAATTGTTTTTCCCTGTTCAAGGTCAGAAACGCTTCTTAAGGTAAGGGTACTGTCTGATAATTCCCCACTTACCTCATTGTAGTAATAGCCACTAACCATTATTTCTACATATCTACTGCCTAGCTCCAGTGCTAAAGAAAATGAACCAAAGTTATCCGTTGTCTGGGTTGAAAATGTTTGACCCGTTGGAATAAGACTTGAGTTCAAGGCTTGAATAGTTACATTGCTCCCAATGATAAATGGTCCCTTTTGAACATTTCCGATGATTGAATAATTGGAAGATTCTGAATTCCTATCTCCTCCATTGCCTCCGTCACTGTCACCACTTGCTCCGAAAAATTCACAGCCAGCAAGAAGAAATAAAATCATAAATAGAGAAACAATTTTCATTAGATAACCTCAGTAAAATAAGCATACTTAGTATCCAGTTTACGGCAAAATCCTAGAATAAAGTTAGTGATTTACGACAGGTTTATAACCTTTTGAAATCAAAGAATAAATCAGACATGGATACGAGGGGTTTAAACTGTGTTCTACTTATAAATCTTTAATTGCCACAAATTATTTCCAGTTAATCATTTCTGGATCGTGCGTTCCGAAAACTAATGTCTATGAAACGTTTCATTGATAGGTTTATGAAACAGTGTTTAATTCGCGTGAAATCGTGGAAATTGACACTCCAGAGAGGTCAGATATCTTGCGATACGATAACCCTTGCCTTCTAAGTTCTAGTATTAATCCTCTCGACACTTCCTTTTTTCTGCCAAGCTTCACTCCTTTTGCTTTGGCGTTCCTGAGTCCGTTCTTAACTCTCTCTGAAATTAACTCCCTTTCAAGCTGAGCGATAGCTGCAATGATTGTAAAGAATGCATTTCCAATAGGTGACGCTGTATCGATTTGTTCAGTAATGCTAACAAAGGAAACATTTAATTCACGAAACAAGTCCAGCGCTTCCAGTAAATGTTTTGTAGACCGAGCGAACCTAGAAAAAGAATACACAACAACAGTATTAATCTTCCCTTCTTTTACATCGTTAATAAGTTTATCTAATTCAGGTCTATTGGTTTTCGCTCCTGAAACACCCGAATCTTGATAAATCTTATAATCGGAAATGTTTTTACTTTTGCAGTATTCAACAAGGGAGCGATCTTGTGATTCTAAACCCGAAATTTGCCTCGCGGTCGAGGTTCTGCAATACAGTGCTGTAATCATAATACCTCCTTTTGTAAATAGTAGCACGGTGGATGCATAGTGTCAATACATTTAATACATACATTTTGTACTTACATAAAGTCGTGCTATGATAAATCTATGAAAAAAGTAAATAGCAATAAAATAATCAAAGAATTAAAAAAAGAAAAAAGTGATCGAGGTAGAGTTACACTGTACTTATCAAGATCGCTATTTGATGACTTTAGCAAGAAATGCAAAAAGGAAGACGTTGCAGCCTCTGCGGTGATGGAAAAACTTATGCAGCAATTTATTAATTCGCTTAAGTAACCCCCTGTTCTTTTACCCCCCCCCCCGTCTTTAGATAGAGGATCTCTATCAGGGATGGTGTGCCAGAGATCTATTTTTCCAAATTTTATTTTCGCTTTTTTCTTTTTATCTTCTTCTTTGAAGTCTTCTGTGAAATATGCCATTTTTTATTCCTGTAATTATTTATTATTATTCGGGTTTAATTCCTTAAGATGAATTGCCCTTCTTTTATCTCTGCCTTCTGCCGAAAAGACTTTGACTTTAGCACGGACACTGGATGCTTAAGGTTTTGACTATTTTCTTATCACTAACCCTTCTTTTTGGCTGTGGAAGGATTAAGGACTTCTTCAAGTCTCCTGATGAGGAAAATGAAGACAGTTTTTCGGAACCCGAGGGTGTATACATTTGGAAAATTGGGGACATAATGGAACTTAAAAGAGTAAGCTCCAGCAGTGAGCACTCTAACACTTTTCATGTCTCCTTTTTGTACACTGTAGACAAGGAGGTTGAAAACCCCTTTGGGGTCACCTGCCTCAGGAGAGTAAGTAGAGCAATAGATGAAACGATTGGGGATGATGGATTAATAATCATGAAAGAAACAAGGGTTAATAAAAGCCTGTTCTACCAAGACAAATCCGGAGTATCTTATAATTGTGGCTCCTACGAAGAAAATGAAACGGAACCAACATTTCTCTCGAGCTCAACCGATACACCTAACGGACTAGAGATGTCCAGCGACGAGGCAAGTATCCCCTCTGATGGAGTTGCTTACGTTGGTGACGTCGGTGTAAACATGAAAGACTTCGATGATGGAGGCTGGGTATTCTGCGAACATGAAGTTACGGAAAAAAAGACAATTTCAACCCCTGCCGGAAAGATAGGTGCATATAAAATAATCTACGAGTGTGATTATGACTTTGGACTTACGGAAGTATGCACGGGATGGTATTCAAATTTTTATCAGACCTATGCTACCTTATCCTGCGTTGCCACTGACGAGGACTATGTATCCCCCTCTTTGTGGACCACCGAAAGGCTGCCTTAATGAAATTACCTCCTGCTGTAGCTATGTTTTAATTTATGTTTTCTTAATCCTGTTTGCTTCGGTGGTGCGAATTTTGCTTAATTGAGATTTTTTCGCTTCGCTTTTTTTACGTAGGTAATTGTTATCTCTGATTGATTAAATTTATTTTTAGATTTATCCGTAAGGGGTTTTGAATATTTTCACCAAGGGTTTTCCACGAAGATTCCTTATTTTTTTTCTTCAGATGCAATCGATCTTCGATTGTACGGATGAGGCTTGGACCCTTTGGGGCTCTCTGACTTTTCTTTTTCAAGCTTCTCTTTAAGTGAAATTAATTTATCTATGTCACTCCTTCTGATTTTTTTCCACACAAACCTAGCTTCCTCGAAGAGAGTTGAACTAAGGGACGTAAACCTCTGCTCCTTGATCCCCTTTTTCCCTGACAGCCTAACTCTGCCCGACCTACACTTACTTAACTTGTAAACCTCTGTAGGGGTAGGCACATAGTCTATCTTCTCCTCGATCCACTCACTATATAAAGTGTCCCTTTCAACCTTGAAAAAACCAAAATCCTTCTTGTACTCGTACCCATTCTCGCACATAATATGCAAACGATTCATGAACAACCATCCAATACCCTTATAGGTCAACCTTAGGCGGTAGTATTTATGTCCCCCTTTCCCTATGCCAACATAAGGCTCAATCTTTAAGTTTTGCTCCCAGCATCTGCCGTGCTCATCCTTGAGCTCCTCGCAGTTATCCCTGTCGGTCTCAGGTGTAACAAAGACCGTCTTTTGAAAATCGTCCTTTCCTATATAAAGATTTTTAGCAATATTCTCCTTATTTAACGGGTTGCTCTTGCTGTAGGGAACATGTTTTGGATAATTCCCTAAAGGGTTGTGTGCACACCCAAAAAGAATAAACATAAATAATACCGAAGCTATAAAATCTTGCTTTTTCATTAATGATCTCCGATTGAAATGGTCAGTATGTTACGGCATATTTAAGAATAAAATTTAGGAGAATCTCTAAGTGGAAGAAATAAGGAAGAGCTGTTTATAACCCGGGCCACGAAGTGGCGCCGGGTAACAACATTCAGCTCATTTAAATATTTTCTTTGAGGTCTGACTGATCTTCGCTTTTTTCCGCCTGTTTATCCATAACTAGTTTTTGCATCTTTAATCTATCTACTACTAATTTCATTTTGTTTATTTTGTCAGCCGAGCTCTCGCTGCTATAAGCCGGTTTTATTTTGTTTTCCTTCCTTTGCTTGATAACCTCTCCTATTTGTCTACTGAGGTAGGCTTTATTGTTTTTCTTCATTTTAATCTCCTTCTACAAGGCAGGCTTCAAAGCTCGCTTGCGTTATAATTTAACTTAGCGTAAATAAGCCTTCTTTGAACAATTCCAAACTCACGCGAATCGGTTGAATGTTCTCGGTTGTCACCCATCACAAAATAACACCCCTCAGGGACCTTCATGTTTATTATTTCTTGCTCGTGGTCCAGGTCTCCAGCATCACGAAGTGTTTGCCAGTGACGACCCCCAAACTTTTCCCAAACTGTGAAGACCTCTTCTTCTTTGTTTTTAATCTTATCAAGGGTCTCTTTCAGTTCCTCGGGCGTATCCTCATCAATTAAGCATTTACCATTTATATAAGGTGTTCCTAGTTCAATCCGAACGTGATCTCCAGGTGTGCCGATAATACGCTTTCCAAGTAGTCGGTACTTTTTGTCCGGACAATAGAACATAACAACGTCTCCTCGCTTCGGGTGCTGCCAATCGATGAGCGTGTGTCTCAAGAAAGGCAATTTTAGGCTGTATGCAAGACCGTTAACCACTTGAACGGATCCGGGTAAGATGTTGGGGATCATTGACGATGAGCCAACGGTGTGCCAACTGAGTATGCAATTTTTAATAAACCAGTAGGCAGTAAGGATACCCAGGGTAATTTCTAGAGCTTGTATATGTTCAATGAAAAAGAGTAGGATTTGTTTCATGGGAGATCCTTTTGTGTTCTCGGCACGGGCGCCCGGTTGCTGTCTTCTGGATCATGTAAAACCTGAAAGGGATTATTTGAACTTCTTCGCCATTTGTCTGCGATCTTGTAATTTTTTTTATTATCTGTTCTCTTCATTCTCTACTTCCTTCCGCATGCTTAAGACACGGACACAAACGATCCCTCCGAAGGGGAGCTAAGGTTAGCTTAGGACTATATTTGCAATAGGTTTCGAGGCAGGTAAACTATCCGTCAAACTAACAAGCTAAATAAGTTAGTCCATCTATAACTTATTTTACATTAGTTGACTGCGATTGTCAAGTGAATTCCTGTCCCTCTTTAGGTGGGCGTGGTATTATTAACTCAGGAGCAGAGAATGGGAGAAAAATTTATTTTTACTTACAAAACATTCGCAGACATGTGTAATGAATACAGACAAAGTAACAAGAAAAAAATATCCAAAGATCCAGTAGATCCAATAAGAGTAGAGCTCTGGAGAGATTATTGGGAAGGATTAGTTCGTCGATTTCGATGGGAATGGGGAGGCAATACGGATGACTTATTTAAAAGTGAGACTAATACATCAATAATGATTACTGATATCAACCATCGGAATTCTATATATTTTGAGCTCCTTGATTATATTGCAGGTGAGAATGGAATGAGTATTACATCCCCTGAAGAGGAGGTGATCTATCGGATGTGCAATGGTTCACTAAAAGGTAACCCAATTGTCGGAACGATTGATTTTAGCGATCCCGAAGTAATAAGAGTTATAGAAGAATACAAGGGATCAAAAAAATCACCTTACAATAAAATATTAAACTCGCCCTCGGTTAGATTTGTTAATTTC
>Ga0208299_1002877_pt1 | contig 11260 bp, 8 predicted proteins | sample 15_taG_FD_184089 | JGI IMG/M metagenome (GOLD analysis project Ga0208299, IMG submission 184089) | Marine viral communities from the Subarctic Pacific Ocean - 15_ETSP_OMZ_AT15312 metaG (SPAdes) (version 2) | ecosystem: Environmental > Aquatic > Marine > Oceanic | place: Pacific Ocean | collected...
AGAGGCTTAGTGGACACCTTTTGTCCCGTAGTAATGCCATATTATGGAGGGAAGTTTATGATGAGTAAAAAACTTATTCAGATGCTTCCCTTCCATAAGCGTTACTTCGAAGTGTTTGCTGGAGGACTGTCTATGTTCTTCAGAAAGCAAAAGGTTCAATGGAATGTGGTTAATGATATTGATAATGACATAATTAATTTGTATATTTGCGTACTGAAAAAGTTCGATATATTAAAGGAGCATATCTATTGGCTCCCGAGAAGTAGAAAACTTTTCATAGATTTTAAAGCTAATATTGAAGATGTTAATATCGATATACCAGACCCAGAGAGAGCTGCCCAATATTTCTTTGTGGTAAGGAATTCCTTCAATAATAATCTTGCTAACCCATTTTCAAAAGATTGCTATTGGGAAACAAAAATAGTAGATGAATTGAAATTATCAAGAGAAAAATTGGATGGAACTACAATAGAAAACCTCGATTTCAGAGAGTTCATTCCAAGATATAAACCAAGAGAAGGAGACTTCTTTTATATGGACCCACCATATGTAATAGCAGATACTAAAAAATACTACAGAAATAATTTTAATAAAGATATGCATGATGACCTAAAGGGAATGTGTGATTTAATAGATGATAATGATGGGAAATTTATGGTTTCCTATGATGATGTTGAAGACATTAGAAATCTATATAATGATAGATATTATGTTAATACAATAGAAACAAAGTATCTTGGTTCATCACCAGAAAAGAGAGGAGACATTAGAACAGAACTAGTAATAACAAATTATAAAATTAAAGGACAAGAGGAGTTATTCTAATGGACAAAGCAGATATAGATGGGGATACTAGTCATGGAACTAAAGATAGGCTATATGAAGTAGTTGCCCAATATTTAATACATGGAGAAAGAGCTGCTGATATTCTCGGTATCAAAACACAAACACTCAGAAGGTATCTAAGAAGAGCAAAGGGATTAGGATTAGATGTTGAAAGAGGAAAGGTACTCAGTGAGATAGAAGCTAACTATTCAAAAACAGAACTTTTAGCAATATCGAAGGGAGCCAGGATTCTACCTGGACAGGCACCTACACCAGTTGTAGAGTTTAATGGAGAAAGAACCCGTATAGGAGTAATGGGAGATATTCACTTTGGAAGTAAATATTGTCTTTACCCATTAGTGAATAAAGCGTTTAAAGAATTTGAAAAGCAAAATTGTGATATAGTTTGTCAAGTAGGAGACTTAACCGAAGGAATGTCCAATAGACCAGGACAAATATATGAGTTAAGCCACTTAGGGTATCACGAACAAAAGAAAGTAGCTATTAAATATATGAAGAGATGTCCAAAACCTCTTTATATGATAGATGGTAATCACGATAGATGGTTTATAAAATCCAATGGTGCCTTAATAGTACCAGATATATGTGATGCTATTGAACACGCTACTTTTTTGGGACACGATGAAGGGAACTTAGCACTTGGAGACACAGCAACAATAAGATTATGGCACGGTGAAGATGGAAGTAGTTACGCTGTATCATATAGAATACAAAAAATAGTAGAAAGCCTTACTGGAGGTCAAAAGCCTAATGTTATGCTGCTTGGGCATGTACACAAGAGTATGTATTTGTTTGACCGCCATATACACTGTTATAGCGCTGGTGCCTTTCAAAGACAAACATCATGGATGAGAGGAAAGAGACTTTCATCGCACACAGGATTCTGGATAGTTGACATATATGTTAATGATACTGGAGTCGCCAAAACAACGGGTACATGGTATCCGTTCTACACTTAGATAAGGAGAACCACAATGTCAGACCTAAAAATGCAACCTTCTAGCAAGGAGGCTGAAGAAGCTATGCTTGGATGTATAATATCAGGAGGTAACGATACATACGAAAGAGCAAGAGCATGGATAAAAGAAGATAACTCAATATACTATAAAGATAATAAACTAGTATGGAAAGCAATGACCAGTTTATACCAAGATAGAAAAGATATAGAAATGATAACTGTAATTGAAAAATGTAAAGACATGGGACATTCCCTTGCATACCTAGTAAGCGGACTACCAGATGAAGTAGTATCAATATATAAGGTAGGAGAATATGCTAGGATAGTTTGGGAAAGGTATATGCAAAGAGAAGCAGCTAAATCAGCAAGGAAACTATATGATACAAGTTTTCGTAAATATGATGAAGTGAAAGTTCTTATAGATAGTCACATAAGGACATTAGAAGAACTAAAGAATGCTCAACCTGATAAAGATAAAAACATAGCTCAGATAGTTGATGAAACAGTAGTCTTTGTTAAAACTGGGAACAATCTAATCCCATTTAATAATGTACATTTAGATGCCCCTGCTGGAGGAATGACAAGAAAAGAAGTTACTGTATTAGGGGGGAGACCTGGACATGGAAAAACAACATTAATGATTAACATAGTTAAGGGTCTTATTGAAAGCGGTAAGCAAGTAATGTTATTTAATCGTGAGATGAGTAACACAGAGATGATGAAGAAAATAATAGTTATGGAGAGTAAGGGATTATCTTATCAGGATATTAGAAGAGGAGATGTAAACGAAAAGGATATAGAGTTATTTAATCAAACATCTGAAAATATAAAATCAAAATATAGCAAACTAACAATGTATGATGATATAAGGACTCTAGAGGAATCAATCAACGAAGTATCAAAATATAAGCCAGATGTAATCATTGATGATTATATACAACTGATTAGCATGCCACAAATGGAAAGAAGATTGCAATTAGAAAGAATAATGCAAGATTATAAATGGGTATGTAAGAAGGAAGATTGTTCTGCAATCTTAATAAGTCAGTTAAATAGAGCAATAGAATATAGAGAAGACCCTAAACCAAGAATGTCAGATTATGCTGAAAGTGGAGTTATAGAGCAAACTGCTGAAACTGCATTGTTTGTATGGTATGGATATAATTTTGATGATTCTCAATACAGTCCATATCAGTCTGAAATAATATCTGCTAAAACTAGATACGGAAGAATAGGAAGTTATGTATTAGGGTTTAATGGAGATAAATGTAGGTTCTATGATTCACAAGAAGAGGCAATGGCAGAAACACCAGTAACGGAGGAAGATGATACAAAATCCTGGGGTCAAACCCAGCTCTAATAACTGCTGGAACTGCGGCTATAAAATAAACAAACAAATTTCTTTGTTCGGAGTATGCTCATATTTTGAATTAAAGAAATTAGAGCCTAAGGAAATACCATCTAATATAGTCGACATTGGATGTAAGAATTGGGCAAGTATCAAAGAAGCTTATACTATTAAAATGATTATAGAGGTATTTGATGGAGAGATATTGGAAGACAAATCCCGATATAAAAAAGAGTATAAGAGAAAAAGAATATCAAACAAAAAGAAATATAATAAAAGGAAAGATTGGGAATGATAATTATAGGAATTGACCCAGGGAAGAGTGGTGGGATAGCATCACTAGATACTGAAAAGGCAGGATATTTAAATGCTTTCAAATGTCCAGACAGTCCAATAAAAATGTCAGGAATAATAGCATCAATTACAAACAATGCATATATAGATGGTACCGAGATAAAAGTATATATAGAGAATGTCCATGCATTTCCAACAGATGGAAGAAGTAGTGCCTTTAAGTTTGGTGCTAACTTCGGTATGTGGCTAGGAGTACTAGCTGCTCATAGAATAGAACCAGTAAAGGTTGCTCCCATAACATGGATGAAAGGGATACAGCCATTACCTAAAATAAAGAAGGAGCGTAAATTGGAACTAAAGAGACTAGCGAGTGAAATGTTCCCCAACCATAAGATAACTCTATCAACAGCAGATGCTGTTCTAATAGCTGTCTATGGGGCAGGGAATGAATGATGTAGAATTAAATGAAGTAATTGCATTAGGAGATAGAGCATTAGGAATAAGATTTGTAATAATTGAAACAGCAGTTACTACACAAAGAGTATTAGACTTGTGTATAGTATTTTGGAGACTAAGAATAGACATAAGAAACACAAGTTTAAATATCGAACTTTCACTATTGGACTTCAAATTTAAATTTGGAATAGGAGTTTACAATGAAGGATAAAAAAGAAGAAGCAATATTGAAAGCAATCTCTCAGTTAAACAAGACAATGACGAAGATTCAAATAATCATTCAGCAGTTAATATCTGCTATAAAGAAACCCGAAGGGTATCGTTAGAATGATGAATAATCGTATTCCATTGCCTCAATAGCTGGGTCTACTACCTCATCATAGAGTGGTATAACTGGCTTAAAAGCCCGCCTGAAATCAGGCAACATAATAAGCCAGGAGAGTAATGGTGGGAGCACAGTATATGCAAGTTGTTCCCACCATTCATCCATTTTCTTTCTTCTAGTAGGACTAAAGAACCCTGCAGCCCATCCTAGAGTCATTAACATTTTCATAGCAATAGAAATCATAGGACTTTCATATGCCCTTGTTATTCTTTGCCCAATACCTGGAACATTCTTATCCCCAACTACATGATGTAAAACGCTTGCCCCTCCCATTACTAATGGAGACCAGAATGAACCAACAGTTAATATAGTAGCCATCGCTCTTGTTTCTAAAAATCGAACAGCCTTGCCTGCCATTTCATCAACATTCTTATCACCATACAAGTCACCTTTCATTCCTTTAACATTAAATTGTTTAAAGAATGCGCTTGTAAGTCTTCTTATACTATGGAATTTCCTCTCATTACCTCTAAAGAAATTCTCCATAAGTTTATATTCTCTTTCAAATTCATGAAATTGATAAGGTTTATATTGTAACAGAGTCTTAAATATACCTCCAAAACCATCAGGTAGGTGTTGTAAACTCATACCAAACATAAGATTGTAGACTACCATTCGACCTGCATCAACCGCAGCTTGTTGTTCAAACTTTGGAATCCCACCTTCATCCTCTGCATCAAGCAAATCCATCTCATCAGCAATATGAAATCCAACAATAGTTGCCTGTATCCTCATATCTTTTTCCCCGCCCTGGAATGTAAACAACGGATTGTCTGTTTTTAAACCAAATATCGGGAACATCCCTCTTAATTTCCAGCTAACTAATTTATTAATCTCATCTCTTGTTAAGTCACGATTTAATTCTTTAATCCTATTCTTAAATATCTTTTCATCCATAGTAGCAAGAGCATCATAAAATTTCCCTCTTGCCTTAATCAATACTTTTCTATCATCAATTTTTTTATTATATTTTTTTAATGCTTGTATTTTCTTTATCTGCTGTTTTGAAAACATAGTCTGAGTCAGCATTTTATCAAATATACTGTACTTTAACCCAAGAAAGTTTCTCTTTGCCATCTTTAATTCAGTTATAGCTAGATTAGGTTTAATTCTATGTGTCCACCAAGATGGAGTATTATTCTCCGAACCCGTAAGTAAATCTCCAAATGCAGTTAATGGGTCTAATGTCCCAGTTCTTCTTACTGCTTTCATTAAATTACTATCAGCAAACTGAGGTTCATTCATATCCTGTGCAGCTTTCCTCCATAGCCTATATCCATACTCTTCAAAGAAACTTAATCTTTGAGTATTATTATTTAAAGCACCCCACATTCCAAGCAAGTTAGATGATATAAAACTATTTGTTGCTACTCCATACCAATGTATATCTGATGGTTTAAATTCTCCCTTTTTCCCCATTGCCTTTGCAACTCTGTTAAGAGACGCTGCAACTCTCCTATTTGATACATCCATTCCCATAAAGTTTGTATCGTAATCTAACATACCAGTAGATATTTTTACTCTATTGATTAAAAATTGTGCCATTTCAGGAGATTCTATATGAGTCAATGCTTCTAATAATTGCATTTTTAACATAGTAAAATGGAGAGCTCTCGATGTACTGTTAACATACTCAGTTACAACTCCATTATCCTTCTCTCTCTTCAATGCATTGGTAAACGACCTTCTTGTTTTCAAATGATATGCCTGAGTAGCAATAGTAAACTGCTTTATTTCTTCTGGAGTATTAGGTCTGTCCATTCCTCTCAGCATCTCAATATTTTTAAGTTCACCAGCAGCCTTTACTCTAGCCTCATGTAATGATTTTTCTCTCTTAGTTGCTTCTAAAAATTCATCATCTGTATGTGTAAATGGAAGACCATCCTGATATTCCTTAACTCTTTCTTCGACTATTTGCCTTGCTGTATTTATATCAACACCAATATCAGCAATCTCTTTTCTTAAATCTATAACAGCCTTATCCATAAAATCCCAAGCTGTAGTCTTTAAAAACTTTCGAGGGTCATAAAGCCTTTTAACCTTACTCATAAACATATTCCCAGTATATAACTTCCCACCTTTGCCCTTCCAAAGATTATTAATATACTGTCCAGATGTCATTATCTCGTCTACTATATTTTGAGCACTCTCGTCGCTCATTCCCCATATAGTCCTAGCATGCTCCTTAACTTTTCTTGCCCAATCGTTTAACTTATCTCCATGTTGCATAACATTAGTCTCAGCCATATCATAAACATCAGATAAGATACTTCTCTCTATAGCAATCCTCTCCCATAAAGAAATTGCAGTTTTATCATTTGAGCCTTCATTCATAATACTATCATTTGGCTGCTTCTCCATCCTCTTAAATCCATGATAAGATGTAAGATTTGTACCCTTTATAGGTTTACCATTTTGGTTCCTCATTGGATAATTAAATGGTTGATGTGCATTTGAGTTATAAAACCCCTCTTCAAGATTTGCTCTTGACAATTCAACATCATTGTAACCAGCAATCTTTTTAGGGTTCTTTTTAAAATGCTTTGCGATAGGAACATAGTATCTAAATTCAGACCATTCATTTCTTCCTTTCAATGGAGCCCCAGACTCATCAAACTGTCTTCTAGCAGCTGATACTAAATAAGCATGAAATTTCTCTCCTCCAACATCTCCTTCCTCTTGCTGAACCATAACATATGTGTACCTAACTCCATCTCTTCCCATTACATGGTGGAATCTATGTGGCTCTGACCATTTATGAACATATCTTAGAACCGCTTGACCATCTTTAGTAGTAGCCCAATCAGCATATCCGTCATCCTTCTTTCCATATGGAATCTGCATTGGAACAACATATCTAACCTTTCCATCCATAAGGTCTCTTATCAGTTCTTCATATTTATCATAAACAATTTCTTTCTGCCTTTCTTTTGGTAGTTCAGAAAATGCTTTGAACTTAGTTGGACCTTCTCTTGTTACTCTATAGACATCTTCATCGGAAAACAATGCATTCTCCAATGCTCCTGGGTCTGTAAAATTATCTATATTGTTTCTAGACTTACTAATAGCTTCTTCAAATCTATCTAAATAAATATAAGATGTATTCCATGTAGCATCTGGAAGCCTTGCAGCATACTCAGTAACTTTAAATCCTAAACCACTTGCATCTTTAGTTGCAACCATTCTCCAAATATCTTGGAAACTCTTATTAAATATGTTTTGATTGTTTTTGCCTGGAGTTATCTTTCCTATTTTTGATTTCCAAAATTTTAGTTTTTTTCTCATACTTACAATAGAATTAGTATGACCAGTATTATTTAAGTTAGCAAACGGAGTCCCAAATTGCCTTCTAACCATTGAATCTAATATAGTTAAATAATCAGTAGGAGGAACTGCGAATGATGTCTGTGCTGATAATTTTAATACCCATTCAACAATCTCATCATAAAACTTCTTATGTTGTTCATATCTTTTTGGTTCTTGAGGTATTGTTTTCTTTGCTAGGAATTTTAACTCTTTCTTTAACTGCTTTACTATCTTCTTAGCTTCTGAATCAGTTTCCCCTTCAAGAGATACTATTCTTTTCTGTAAATCAATAGCCTCTTGTTTTAATCTATTTATCTGAGGTACAGGAGCACCAATCTTATCAGATACTGCTGACCTAGCAGACATCTGCATATGATTTAATTTAGCAATTTGTTGTTCGTTTAATTTTCCACAATCACCATTCATTTAACATTTTCCCTTTTCATCTAAGTCCACTGTTAATCTTGTGTCAAAATTCTTACCATAAGTTATTAAGAACGCATCTAATGGTTCACTATAATCTAACACTTCATCTTTAATATGATTTCCAAATTCCTCACCAAATATATTAGCAAGGTCTTTGCTAAACAAGTCGTGAGGAAGCAATCTGAATATATTCCTCTTTGTAATACTTACCTTCTCAGTTTTTATATCTTTGAATGTTGCCATCCTCTGTTGTACCAATGCTTTATTTTTATCAAGTTCTGCTAATTTCATCTTAATAGTCTCAGCTTCTCTCTGTATTGTATCTAACTTATTTATAGATGGGAGACCAACTGTAGCTTCATCATGGAAAACATCAGTTAACATATCATAAACCAATCCTTCCATCCCAGGAAAACTTTTCTCTCCATGACCTGCTATATTAACAGTTCTAATCCCATTTCTTAAAATAAAATTCCTAATCTTTTCTCTATTTTCAAGTGAGTTCTCTGGGTCTGTTATAACTAAAAGAGGTCCATTTACATTTGTATCACTACTCTGAGGAGCTCCTTCCTCCCATTTACCATTCCTAATAAACCCTATTGTCTTATCAGTTCCAGGTGACTTTTGGAATCTAAATGCTATAGTTCCTCCACCTACTCTATGAGCATCCTTAACATTTTTCATAGTTCTAGTTGGATACCCAGCTGATTCCATAGCAGTTAAACCATACTTCTTAGCTGTTGCTTCTCCTAGTTTATCAATGACTCCAGACCTAGCATCATCTAATGATAGGTCAGTTGTCCTATATCCTTTAGGCATATTACCACCAGTCTGCAACCCTAAATCTAATCCAGCCTTAACTCCTGCTAAGTCTGCCCCATTCTGCCCTCCAGATATAATCTTTACAACTCCTAATGTATTTAATGCCCCAGGAGTCTCACTCCTCTTAAAGACTTTAAAGTGAAATTGTATTCCTTTCTTCCCATCTTTCTTATGCTGAAGAGCTCTCTCAATACTCCATCCTTCAGTCTTAGACCATTCTTCTAACTGAGTATCAGACATATCAGAAAAGTTGACAGGCTCTGGAGAATGAGTGACTTGTACATAAACTATTTTATCTTTAGCAGGACCTTTAAATTTTATTATATCTCCTACTTTCAAATCACTCCAGTAATCAATATACTTCTGGTTAAATCTTGTAGTTGATGTCTTCTCTCCAGATAGCACTGCATCAAATGTGTTATTTGCCTTAAGCCCTTTTCTTTGATACCCAGTAAATGTCATAAACATTCTACCTTCTTTATTAGGCTGCTGGACTGTTGGTTTTAAAATCCCCTGCTCTATTGCTGATTCAGTATCTTTATATCTCTTTCTTAATGTTTTTAAACTTTGTAAAAGGTGCATTCTCCTATCATCTAATGTATTAGAATGAGCAGCCATCTCTGCTATTTTTCTCTTTGATTCTGGAGACCATGCCTTCTGGTCTGGAGATGAAAGCCCTTGTAGGAAATTAAATGTTGATACAAATTGAGCCTGAGGAGTTAATTCCTCAAACTCTGCTACCCACTTATCCTGCATGCTAGTAAATTCTTCATCATATTCAAAAGCTGCCATTGAAAATGTAGTGTCTCTATTTACAGCCATTGAAACTGTTTTCATTTTATCAAATATCTTATAAAAATCAAGTACCATTTTCCTAAAGAATTCATTTCCAGATGCTTCATCTTCTTGAGATATACCACCATCAAATACTGTTCCAGGAGCTCTATACTCATCAAGTTTTTCAGACAGAATCTCCATAGTTTTTATGTGAGCATTAGTCTGAGCATTCGCTGCTCTTCTGAGGTATGTAGGATGTACCTTATTCCTATCAAAGTGACTATCAAAATGTTCCATAGGATGAGATAATAAGTGTTCCATATGTGTAGTAACATTTTTTATATGTACTTTTGTAACGAACTGTCTAAATGCTCCAGGCTTTTTCTTGGATAGATTTTCCTTATTCTTCATAAACTCAGCAAGTTCTTCGCTTTTCATATTCTTTAATTTCATTATCCCACCACTCATACCTCTAGAACCTACGAGTATCTTACCAGATTTATCATACCTAGCCATAACTTGGTGCATTGATGCTTTCCTCCTACTTGGAGTGAACCCTTGACGAACCCTACTATAATTAAAGTACGGCTGAACCATTGCCCATAACCATCCAGCCTCATCATCAGATAATTTCTTGCCATCACTTCTTTTAAATATTTGTTTCATCATAAAATTAGGTCCATCAAATCCCCAAAGATTAAGTAGTGAATACTTAACATCATCAAGAGCTGCCTGAAGAATAACCTGAAGATGATTCCTACTTGGCATCCTATGCATACGATATTCTTTTGTAGTAGTCTCACCTTTAAGGCGACCAGTTCTTTTCTTTACATAAATTTCTTCATTAGAATTTAAAAGGTCTTCAGTTACACTTTCTTTTAAAATAAAATCTGTATCAACCATATCGCTAGGGTGGATAATGCTATATGTTATTTCAGCATCTTCCTTACCTTTCTTTCTAACTGTAACTCCAAATTCCTTTATTGAAAGAGTCCCTCTAAGAGATACTACATTGGAAACGAGACCAACAGCCATAGAATTCTGATAGTTTTCTACTATCCCATCTACTATTGCGTCATAGTTTGATAAATCTAATTGAGATACTGGAGAATCAGCATATAAATCTAACTTAGGAACAGAATGTAATTTTTCATATAAATCTGAAAGTCCCCACTTCCCTTCTCCTAAATATTTTCTGCCAAACTTCATTAAAGCTTTAGTTTCTTCTTCTGGAAGCCAATATATTTGAACAGTATCTCCATCCCAATCCCCGAGCTTTATACCAAATACATTCTTTATATGAAACTGAGCAGTATCTCCAGTCTCTTTAGAAGAAAATCTTTTTAGCCTATCTAGATTAACAGCAGTAATACCATTGATAGGGATTCTATAATTTAAGAACCATCTCTCATGCTCATCAGTTGGGTCATTCTCTAACCATTCATTAACTATTTCTACTTTATCATTAAGAGGCTTCCTTCTGAATCTTGCTTTCTCTCTACTACTTCTAAGGCTATCTACATATAATTTCTTAAATTTAATCCAAGTTCAGGTTGCATAAATCGCTCACCCTTATCTGTTTGAACTAAATTCTTTATATTATTTTTAACTGCTTCTATTGTTGTTGTTGTTGAAGCAAAAT
>Ga0208299_1002879_pt1 | contig 11259 bp, 11 predicted proteins | sample 15_taG_FD_184089 | JGI IMG/M metagenome (GOLD analysis project Ga0208299, IMG submission 184089) | Marine viral communities from the Subarctic Pacific Ocean - 15_ETSP_OMZ_AT15312 metaG (SPAdes) (version 2) | ecosystem: Environmental > Aquatic > Marine > Oceanic | place: Pacific Ocean | collected...
AGCAGCAGCTGAGAAATTTAGATTTACAGCAGATAATGAAATAGGAATTGCAGGTGCCAATTATGGTACCGATGGTCAAGTTTTAACTTCTGGTGGTGCAGGTGCAGCCGTAGCATGGGAAGATGCCTCATCAAGTGCAGCAGATGATATTTCAGCTGGTGATGCAGCAGTTAACCTTACAACTTCTTCTGGAAACATTACAATTGATGCAGCAGCAAATAATAGTGATATTATATTTAAAGGAACTGATGCTACTTCTGATATTACAATGCTTACCCTTGATGGCAGTGAAGCAGGTGCAGCTACATTTAATGATAAAGTTGTAGCAACAGAATTAGATATTTCTGGTGCAATGGATATTGACGGAACATCAAATTTAGATGCTGTTGATATTGATGGTGCTGTTCAAATAGACGCTACGTTTACATCTGGTGTTGATGGACAAGGTTACGATACAAAATTTTTTGGAGATACATCAAGTGCTTATATGTTGTGGGACACATCAGCAGATGATTTAGTTTTCGCAGGTGCTGCAGGAATTGACCTTGCTGGTGATATAGATGTTGATGGTACAGCTAACTTAGACGCTGTTGATATTGATGGTGCGGTACAAATAGATGCAACATTTACTTCAGGTGTTGATGGACAAGGTTACGATACAAAATTTTTTGGAGATACATCAAGTGCTTATATGTTGTGGGATACTTCAGCGGATGACTTAATATTAGCTGGAGGTGCAGGACTTATTGTACCTGATGGACAGTTTACATTAGGAAGTACAGCTGTAGGTTCAACAGCAGCAGAACTTAATTTATTAGATGGTTCAGCTAAATCTACATCTTCTATTACATTAGCAGACGCTGATGCAATAATTGTTATAGATGGAACTACTACAAAACAAATTCCTGCATCAGATTTAAAAACATACAATCCAGGTGGTACTTCTTGGCAAGCAGTTAAAACAGGAGCTTTTACAGCATCGGCAGGACAAGGTGTATTTGTAAATACAACTTCTTCAGCATTTACAATTACGCTTCCAGCAGGATCAATCGGAGATGAAGTTTCTATTATTGATTATGCAGGAACATTTGATTCGAATAATTGTACTATTGCCGCTAATGGATCAGAAAAAATTCACGGTTCGACAGACGACTTAACAGTTGCAACAGAAAGAGCTGCATTTACTTTAGTATTTACTGATAGTACACAAGGCTGGCTATTGAAAGATAAATAATGGCTGACTATAAAGATATCAAAGGAGGTACTGTCCAGAACTTTGCAGGAGATCCTCCTGCACCAATTGCAGGTCAAGTATGGTATGATAGTACAGCAGCTGCATTTCAATATAGATCATTGAACCCTGCAGGTTCTTGGGCTAGTGGTGGAAATTTAAATACTGCAAGATTTGGTGTTACAGGCGCTGGTATACAAACGGCAGCTCTAGCTATTGGGGGAAGTCCAGTTACAGGCAACGTAGAATCTTATGATGGCTCTTCATGGACTGAAATAGCTGATATAAACACTGCTCGTAGAGAAACAGCATCAGCAGGAACTAGTACATCTGCTATAACTGCTGGTGGAAATAATGGAACTGCAGAACTTGCAATAGCAGAATCATGGAATGGTACTACTTGGACAGAAGTTGGTGATTTAAATCAAGCTAGAAGATCAACGCCAGGTGCAGGAACAAGTAATACTGCAGCTTTAGTTTTTGGTGGATTTGGTCCAGGTCCCCCAGCACCTGTTAATACAGTTAACGAATCTTGGAATGGAACTGCTTGGACAGAAGTAGGAGACTTAAATTCTGCATGTGGAGAAGGAGGAGGAAATGGATCTCAAACTTCTGCTCTAGATTATGGTGGTAATCCAGGAGGAATAGCAACTAATGAATCTTGGAATGGAACAAGTTGGACAGAAGTAGGAGATTTAAATACTGGTAGAAATGCTTTGTCAGGACAAGGTGCAGATAATACAAGTGCTTTAGCTTTTGGTTCAGAAACTCCTTCAGGTGCAAAAGCATATACAGAATCTTGGAATGGAACTAGTTGGACAGAAGTTGCAGATTTAGGCACAGGTAGAGCAAAACTTGGAGGTGCAGGTGCAAGTAATACAAGTGCTTTAGCTTTTGCAGGAGAAGTCCCACCTCATACGGCAGCAACAGAAGAATGGACTGCACCAACAGAAACAAGTGAAACGATAACAACGTCTTAATAAGGAGGAAACTATGGCAAAAACAAAACAATACTGTGTAGCTGAGAACTGGGGAAAGGGATTTATCAATCACGATGAGTCTTGGAGAATCACGTTCAGAGGTTTGCCTGGTGATGTTTGGCAACTTCCTGCAAACAATAAACATGCTAATCTTTGGATATCTAAAGTAGCTGGGGCTATAAAAACTAAAGATGAAGCTCAAACTATTGTGACTGCAAAAGTAGATGCTGCCAAAACAGCTTGGGACAATGATAATGTTGATGGCGAATCATCAGCAGAAAAGATATTGAGAATAGGTGTCAAGCCCACAGATATTACATTGGAGGAATAAAAATTAGATGGCTGATTATATAGGCATTAAAGGTGGTAAAGTACAAAATTTTTCAACGAATCCACCTGCTCCTATCGAAGGACAGGTGTGGTATAATGAAACTACAAGAACTCTAAACTATCGTGCTAGTAGTCCAGCAGGATCTTGGGCTACTGGTAATAATATGAATACTGCAAGAGATTTTCATAATGGAACAGGAATACAAACTTCAGCTTTAGCTTTTGGTGGATTAAAACCACCAGGATCAACTCACACTGGTGAAACTGAATCTTATGATGGAACTAGTTGGACTGAAGTAGCAGATTTAAACACTGCAAGAGAAGATCATGGTACAGCAGGAGTAAGTAATACATCTGCTTTATGTATTGCTGGAGAACCTGGATCAGGTAAAGTTGCTTTAGCAGAAAGCTGGAATGGATCAGGTTGGACTGAAGTAGGAGATTTAAATACAGCTAGAAGAGGTGCGGAATGTTCAGCAGGGACTGCAACATCTGCCTTATGTATGGGAGGAGATCTAGATCCTGGTCAGGCGGACAGTGTAGAATCTTGGAATGGTACTTCTTGGACAGAAATAACTGATATGAATACTGCTAGAGCAAGAGGTGGAGGAGCCGCTGCAAGTAACACAGCTGCTTTAGCAGCTGGTGGAATAGCGCCAAGCGTTACGGTTAACGCAGAAACTTGGAATGGTTCAGCATGGACAGAAGTAGGAAATTTAAATACTGCAAGAGAAAGAATGGGAGCAGGAGGCACAAGTGCTGCTGCTTTAGTTTTTGGTGGAAGCCCTGGTGATGTAGCTCATACAGAAAAATGGAATGGAACTTCATGGGCCGAACAAAACAATTTAAATACGGGACGTTCAGAATTCGGAGGAGCTGGAACAACCACAGCAGGATTAGCTTTTGGAGGTCAAACAGGTTCTCCTAATGTTAGAACAGCAGGAACAGAAGAATGGGATGCTCCATTTGTGAGCACTAAATCAGTAGATACGGATTAATTATGGCAGATTATAAAACATTACATGGAACACATATAGAGGTTGTAGCATCAGATCCTTCAAATCCAGTTGTTGGACAAGTTTGGTATAATTCAACCTCAGGTACTGTAAAAGGATATATATCTAGCCCTGCAGGTTCTTGGGCTAGTGGTGGAAATTTAAATACTGCTAGAGATGGATTATGGGGAGCTGGAACAGCTACAGCAGCTTTAGCTTTTGGTGGAGGTCTTCCTAGTGCAACTGCAGCTACAGAAACTTATGATGGCTCTTCTTGGACTGAAGTTAATGATTTAAATACTGCAGTAAAAAATAATGCAGGAGCTGGAGCAAGTAATACTGCTGCACTTTCTTTTGGAGGTTATGTAAGTGGTTATGTAGATAATAATGAAACATGGGATGGAACAAGTTGGACAGAAGTAGGAGATTTAAATACAGCTAGGTATGGCTTGGCTGGTTTTGGAACTAATACAGCTGCTATTGCTGCTGGAGGTCATCTTCCTGGTGCTGTAAGTGCAGCGTGTGAATCATGGAATGGTACAAGTTGGACAGAAGTTGGTGATTTAAATGACAGTAGAGGATATATTAATGGTTGTGCAGGAATTTCAACAGCTGGAATGGTTTTTGGTGGAGATGGTCCTGGTTCAACTGCAAATACAGAAACTTGGAATGGTACAAGTTGGACAGAAGTAAATAATTTAAATACTGCTAGATGGAGTATAGCTGGGGCAGGAACAAATCCATCAGCTTTAGGTTTTGGAGGTTATTCTGGACCCCCTGCTACTTTCCATGCAATTACAGAAGATTGGAATGGTACAAGTTGGACAGAAGTAGCAGATTTAAATACTGGTAGAGCTGGTCCAGGATCTGCAGGGGTAAGTGATAATACTACTGCACTTGCTTTTGGTGGAGATACTCCACCTAGAACGGCAGCAACCGAAGAATGGACTATTCCAACAGAAACAACTGTAACTCTTGATGCATCTTAAGACTTGTAATATGTTTTAAATAATATATATAAGAAGAAAGAAATAAATAAAGAATGACTGATAAAAAAGACATAAAAGATTTAATACAAAAGGAAGAACCTAATTTAAATAATTTACTTGAAAAAGAAGACTTGTCTTCTTTTAAGTTAATGGTTGATGAACTTCGTGATACCTGGACTAAAAAACAGATGTTTAGAACAGAAACAGAAGCAAGATTTTCTGTACTACAAGATAATAAATATCCAACCAAAGCTGCTAAATACTGGCAATGTGTCAGAGAACAAAGTACTTATCTAGATAATTTAATGGCTTTGTCATTTGATTATAGAAGAAATGATGCAAAAATTAAATGGTTAGAAAAGAAAATAAAAGATGAAAGAAATGAGTATAAATACACTAAGTACGAAATAGATTTAGACGAAGCTCGTTTTGGAAAAGCATCTATGGAAAAAGTAGCTAAACATAGAATGAGAGAAATTAAAATGTGGTCTAGATTAAAAATAGAATTTAATGATGGATCCTTTAATGATAAAGATGTTAACCAACATCAACTAGAATCATATCACAGAATGTATGCTGGAAAAGCAAAATCAATAACTAACAATACACCAGAGGCAGAAGTATTTAATATAGTGGGTCAATTACGATCTTTAGAAAGAATTAAACAAACGGGAGAATTAGAGAATAAAACTGAAAAGAAAAAAGAACTTCCCCAGTATGGAAAGCCAAACTCTTAAATTTGATTTTGTATTTTTAGGTCAGTCGATTCTAAAGTATCAAGTACCCCTAGATATTTTTAGTGCTATTAATGAAATCTATGAACAAAAATTTAATAATCTTGCACCAGCTAATAAACAATTAGTAGGTAAGATAGAGAACGAACACTCTTTATTTTATGATGGTCAAGATCAATCAAAGATGAAGAATCATAATTTATTACCAAGAAATATTACTGATTATTTTATGACTATTTTTAAACATTATTTAGCGTTTAATAAAATTAGAGAATATGATTTACATTTAAATTCAGTGTGGGTTAATGAAATGAAACAACATGAATACAACCCTGCACATGTTCATAGGGGAATGTTATTTACTGGTCTATCTAGTGTTATGATATTAAAGCTACCCTCTACTTTTGGTAAAGAATACTCAGCAGAACAAGTTCAACAAAATGGAAGATTACAAATATTTGGGGCAGCAAATGGCCAGTTTGCAAAAATAGATTATCAACCACCAATGAATCTTCGAGATTTTTACATTTTTCCATATGATATGAGACATACAGTTTATCCATTTAATGGAACGCCAGAGACTAGAAGAACATTAGCTGCAAATTGTGATGTGCAATTTGATCCAATAAAAAATAGAGGAGCTGTATGATAACTGAACCAAGATGGAAGTCTTATATAGTTGAAACAACACAGCCTATTTTTACGCCTAAACAATGTCAAATGGTTATAGAAGCAGGACGAGTAGAACCTAAACAAAACGCACAAGTTGGAGACAAAGAAGGTGTTAAAAGCGGTGTGTTAGACACTAAAACTAGAACTTCACATATTAGTTGGATACCATTTAAAAAAATGAATGACATGTATAAAGATATAGAAAAAATTATGAAACAAACAAATGGTAATCATTTTGGTTTTGATGGTATGACATTAACAGAGTATGCGCAGTATACAGAATACCAAGAGGGTGGCTTTTATGAATGGCATGTAGATAATGATGTTAACTGTCAACACGAACCACCTGTTAGAAAAATATCTATGACTTGTTTATTATCTCATGAATCAGAGTTTGAAGGTGGAGATTTAGAATTAATGTCTGAGGGTAAAGTTGCAAAAATAAAACAAGGACACGCTATATTTTTTGCATCGTTTATTCGACATAGAGTTAAACCTATTATAAGAGGAACAAGAAAATCCTTAGTAATGTGGTTTGGGGGTCCACCGTTTAAGTAATGTATAGAGAATTATTTTTCCCAACACCTATTTATATTGCAGATATAAAACATCCAACTTTGAATCAAGAGTTGGAAAGAGATATTATAGCTTGGGCTAATAAAGATAAAGGACTAACTAAAACTAATATTAAGGGTTGGCACTCTCATACTAATATGGCTGAGTTACCTGAATATAAAAAATTAGTTGATATGTTATATGCATGTCAAAAAACAATATATGAACAAGAGCATTTAGAGAGCGAACCTTTTTTAGGTAATATGTGGGCTAATATAAATCCACCAGGTGGAATGAACAGAGCACATCAACACCCTAATTCTTTATGGTCAGGTGTCTATTATATTAAAGCGCTTCCAAATTCTGGTTATTTAAAAATAGATGATCCAAGATCATCGGCTGCAATGGTTAGACCAACACAAAAGAAAGGTAAATTACCGTCAAGATTATTTAGAGAAACACACTATGAACCAATTGCTGGAAGATGTATTATGTTTCCATCTTGGTTAATGCATTGTGTTGATCCTAACGAGTCTAATGATATAAGGATATCAGTATCATTTAATTTTTTACAGAAAGGTATGTTTGTATGACACTTAGAGTTATTTATAAAGAATTACCTATTGATAAAATCTCTTATTTGACTAGAGAGGAGTTTTCGCCAACAGGGGTAGAAAAAGAATTCTATAATTTTTTAAAAAAATCTATATCTAAACATGGTTTTAAGGATCCCGTCCATATTGAATATGGAGGTGAAGATTATGGGGATATACTTAAAGTATTAGTTGGAAATAATAGAATGGTCATTGCCAAGGAATTAGGCATTGATAAAATACCCTCTATTATTGTAAACCATAAAGCAGACACTTTTAACATTGAAGGGAAAGTATTAAATACAGATGAAGATATTAAAGAGCATTTTCATCTCCCCGATAAAGTTGAAATAAGAAGAGATAAAGAAGATGTTATTGATCAAATAATGCCAATTGATTTTAATTTAGTAAAGGAGTTTTATGTTTAGAGTAGATAGATATCAAATAATTAAAAAGGCAGTTAGTTATGAACTAGCTAATTTTATATTTAACTATTTTTTACTTAAAAGAGATGCTGTTAAATATATGTATGAAAAGAATATTCATTCTGAGTCCCCTTTGTTAGGCTCCTGGTCTGATAAACAAGTTTCTAATACATATTCTCATTACGCAGATCCTGTAATGGAAACTTTGATGATGAAAGTATTACCAAGAATGCAACAAGAAACAGGATTAAATTTAATACCTACATATTCATACGCTAGATTATATAAAAAAGGTGATATTTTAAAGCGTCATAAAGATAGACCTAGTTGTGAGATATCTACTACCCTTCATTTAGGAGGCGATCCGTGGCCTATATTTATAGATGGCACAGGAGCTGATAATGTGATTGATGAACATAAAAATATAATAAAACCCAATGCTCCAGAAGGCACGAAAGTCTTGCTTGAAGTAGGAGACATGTTAGTGTACAGTGGATGTGAATTAGAGCATTGGAGAGAACCATTTGAAGGAGAAACTTGTGGACAAGTATTCCTTCATTATAACCATGTGAATGGTCCTTTTGCTGAAAAGAATAGGTTCGACAAGAGGCCAATGTTAGGTGTTCCCAAATTAGGGAATTAATAATATAATGGTTTTCTATGTTACAAAAAATAAAAATTCAACCAGGTTTCAATAAACAAGTAACCGCAACTGGCGGCGAAGGCCAATGGGTAGGTGGCGACTATGTTCGCTTTAGATATGGCACACCTGAAAAAATAGGAGGTTGGGCTCAACTAGGAGATGCTACTCTTACAGGGAGAAACACAGCACTTCATCATTTTGTTAATGCGTCAGGAATTAAATACGCAGCCATTGGTACAAACAGATTTTTATATATATATTCTGGAGGAGCATTCTATGATATTACTCCTATTAAAGCTACAACAACATTAACCAGCGCCTTTACCACAACACAAAGTGATGCAACGGTTACACTTACTTTTTCATCTGATCATAATATTTCTAAGTACGATATTATTCGTTTAGATAATTTTTCTACCATTACTGATTCTGATTTTGGTTCGAGTGATTTTGATGACGTAAATTTTATGGTTACAACGGTTCCAACTTCAACGACGATTACCATTGAAATGGGATCAGCTGAATCTGGATCAGGAGCTAGTACTTCTGGTGGAATAAGAGTTCAACATTTTTACTCAATCGGACCTGCAGTTGAAGAATCAGCTGCTGGTTGGGGACTTGGATTATGGGGTGGTACTGTTGCTGGAGAAATTACAGATACACTAGATGGAGCATTAACTTCAGGTTCATCTAGCATTGTTTTAGATAATTCAGCATCGATGCCTGCTTCTGGAACTGTCTTAATAGACAGCGAGAGAATTGCTTATACATCCAATGCTACTGGAACAGGAACTTTATCAGGATTAACAAGAGGATCAGACAATACAACAGCTGCTTCACACTCAGATGGAGCAACCGTTTATGATGCATCAGACTACACCAAGTGGGGTGCGTCGCAAACTGGAGATATTGTAACGGCTCCTGGTCTTTGGTCCTTGGACAATTTTGGAAATAAACTTATTGCAACTATCTTTGATGGTGCAACTTTTGAATGGGATTCAGATGCATCGGGTGCAACATCTACAAGAGCAACAATCGTTGCCAATGCACCAACTGCAGCGATACAGACTTTAGTATCCACTCCCGATAGACACTTAGTTTTCTTTGGCACTGAAACCACGATTGGTACGACATCGACACAGGATGATATGTACATAAGATGGTCAGATCAAGAATCAATTAATGCATCAACTTCGTACGCGCCTTCAGCAATCAATACCGCTGGCACACAGAGACTGGCCGACGGAACACGGATCGTTTCAGCGATCAGAGGTCGAGATGCAATTTACATTTGGACTGATACATCTTTATTTATTATGAGATTTGTTGGTGCACCTTTCGTATTTTCATTTCAACAAGTTGGAACAAACTGTGGATTGATTGGAAAGAATGCAGCTGTCGAAGTAGATGGTTCTGCTTACTGGATGTCAGAGAATGGTTTCTTTAGATACACTGGTAAACTAGATTCACTAGCATGTTTAGTTGAAGACTATGTTTATGATGATATTAATACAGTTCCTAGACAGCATATTTATGCAGGATTAAACAATCTATTTGGTGAAGTGACTTGGTTCTATCCAGGAAGTGGTGCTGCATCTAATAATAGATCGGTAACTTATAACTATATGGATTCAACACCAGAGCGACCTGTATGGACTACGAGTACGCTGGCAAGATCAACATGGTCTGATTCACATATCTTTGGAAAACCACATGCAACAGAATATGACTCAAGTGCAACCAGTGATACGACCGTTGGTAATACGGATGGTGTTACAATTTATTATGAACATGAAACAGGAGTTAATTCTATTAAAGATGGTGCAGCTTCAGCAATTGCTGCAAGTATAGAATCTGGTGATTTTGATATATCTTTAGCACAGGGTGGTGGAGCAGATTTAAGAGGAGATGGTGAATACATGATGAAAATTAGAAGAGTGCTTCCAGATTTCTTACAACAAACAGGTGATGCAAGAGTGACTTTGAACTTAAAAAACTATCCAACTGACTCACAGGCTAGTTCATCCTTAGGTCCATTTACATCTTCAACAACAACGACTAAAATAGACACACGTGCAAGAGCAAGAGCTATCGCTTTAAAAGTTGACAATACAAGTACCGGACAACACTGGAAACTTGGAACTTTTAGATTAGATATACAACCTGACGGGAGAAGGTAATGGCTAGTCCACTTGTAAGCCCAGCAGATTTTAACTTTAGTGATATACAAACTAAAGCATACGAACCTTTATTTAATACCACTAAAAATGTTGGTGTAGGACCAGGTCTTACAATGGATGTTAAAGTGCCAAGTAGAATTAGTAAAGATTATACAAGCGCTACCCAGCAAGCTTATAATATTGGAAACATTGCACATTCAACTGGAATAACTAATCCACAGTCTTTAGTAAATTTATCACATGATCCAATGGCTGCTTCTATGGTGAGAAGTATGGATCTTGTTCCAAAAGACAATTCCAGATCCGTTAGACCTGATCCATATAAAAAATTTGAAGAACAAGGATTATCTTCTGATTATAGACATGCTTTAGGAACATCTGCTTTTAAAGATTCTATAATTGATTGGGCAGCAAGTAATTTAGGTATGAATAAAAATAGTGGAATTCTTAATGCAATAGGATCTGGAGTTGCAAAAGGAGCAACTATTTTTGAAGAAGGTAAAGATGCACTTTCAAGGTTAAAGGAATACAGCAAAATGCATCCATACGATGGTATCCAAGATTATGATTCTAGTTATGAAAAAGAGGGGTTAACATTATCTGAAATTTTAGCTCAACCAAAAGAAGATTTTACTGCTAATTGGTTTGCAGCTGATCAAATTCCTTTTGGCACGTCCCCTGTTACAAAAATGGAAATGATAGATGCTTACAGAAAATATGGTCCACAATTATATATGAGGCAATTGCAAAATAAGAAAAAACAAAACTTTCAAGACATAGTTCGAAGAGAAGAAGCGGCGGCGGCAGAAACGAAAGCGAAAGCAGATGCAGCAGCAGCGGCAAAAGCAACAAGTAGTTTTGATCCAAGTGGACCTACACAAGCTTCTATACGTAGAGACAGAGCAGATAAATCAGGACGTGGTCACAGCGGT
>Ga0208299_1002880_pt1 | contig 11258 bp, 11 predicted proteins | sample 15_taG_FD_184089 | JGI IMG/M metagenome (GOLD analysis project Ga0208299, IMG submission 184089) | Marine viral communities from the Subarctic Pacific Ocean - 15_ETSP_OMZ_AT15312 metaG (SPAdes) (version 2) | ecosystem: Environmental > Aquatic > Marine > Oceanic | place: Pacific Ocean | collected...
CTTGTGGCATCGCCAACCTTATAATTATATGCGCCAGAAGCGCCTTCTGTAAGAAGAGTGCCTTCTTCTTTTGCTTTAAATCCCCATGCTTCCATGAGTTTATTGTGGATTTTTACGTTTCTTTGCTCTTTAATTGACATAACTGAATCTCCCTTTGTTTTGTCTTTTGATTCTCTGACTGCCTGAGTGCCGTAGCCACTCAAAAACTTAGTTCTTTCTTCTTTGGTGTTAAAAACTTTAACTTCCGGTGGGTCTCCTTGAATAATAGCCGGATATTGGCCCTGCTCTGTGAAAAAATCTCTCAACCAAGCAGCGAATTGTTTTGGATTTTTTTTGATCGACGCCATTAGTTCTTCTTTTCTGCCCCAGCGCTTCCTTTCCTCGTCTGTTGCCTTTCTCTTTATATACCGCCCAATTTCGTCTATAGTATGAGCCGTTAACATTCCACCCCCGACGATACCGGCAACTCCAACAAAGTAATAAAACACTATTTTTCCAAGGGGTACAACCACTGGTGCAATTTCATTAAGCTGCTGTTTTGTTTGTTTGACGCTCATAATCAGCTTTCCTTTTGTTTTGTCTGCTTTATAAATAGTTTCATAAAGTTGAATGTTGTTTGTTTTAATATGATCTTCCCAATCCCTTAAACACAGATTGCCTTGTTCATAAGCTTCGCGTTCCATATTTCTCATATGACTGTCATTTTGGGCGTAGCCAACTTCTGTTGAGCCGACATTTGTTAGGTCGCCCCGTTCATTCTGTAAATGGTGAATTAATTCATGTGCGAGAGATCTTAAGATGTCTTTTCCGTGACGACCAGTTACAAAAATAGTAACAATTTGTTGGTGAGGATCGTACTGTCCCGTTCTTCCTAAAACGTTTTTGCTGTTTTCTTGGTCATCTTGAAAAACAATCTGCGGCATCTGATTTACTTTGTATCTTTTTTGATAAAAGTCTGTCAAATCGTTGGCGTGACGTTGAAATTTAAACATAGGTGATGTAATTAGTATTTTTTATTAGAAAAAGGTACTATAAGCAATCACAATATGTTTGATAAAAACATAAACATACACCATAAAGACAGGAACCAGTAAAATATACGTTAATTTTCTATCCCGAAGCTTCCATAACAAAGCGCCACAGGCCATAACCAAAGCAACTTTCATAAAAATGAAGAAAAAGGGACTCATTTCGAGCCAAGACTCCATTAAAGGGTTGGCTTCCGTAGCAAGCTGATTATCAATCCAATAGGCAGTAGCAGCGGCGTCAATTATGTTTAAAATCATTAATATTACAAGAATTATGAAGAACTTGTAATCCTTTATTCTCATGGTTTAGCTGATTCTTCTTTGCTACCCGCGCAGGCAGTTTCTTCGAGAATTTCAAGGAGGTTGTTATACATTTCTATTGCTTTATCGGTAAGTTCGAAAAACTTCCCAGTAATGCCTGCTTGAGTCAAAGCTTCTAAGCTATTGCCTGGAAATCCTTGTTTTATCCATTCGAGATTAAAAACATAAATGGACAAATCATCTGAGACATTTATCATATCTATTAAAACTGGTTCATCTATTGTTGGATTTAAAAAAGATTGCCCATTTTCATCGGTAAAGACAACAATAACGTGTTTTGCATCATCCCGCCAATTAATTTTCCACTGATCGAGACTCGGGCTTGATCCCGGTATTCCATTCCACCCTCCCGGCCACCATTTAAGATCACTTATTTGATACGGCAGATTTGGCAAGCCAACAAGATTCCATATCGACATATATAACGCATCATAAATCATCTCTTGCGAACCATTTGCCTGAAACGTGCTTGCTGCGAAAGAACCCACGAAAGTCTGAAAATCCGTGAGATTTAAATTTAATATCATCATCTCTCCGGGCCATTGCCAAGGCTCACTCACTGCGACTGTTACTAATCCCCATTGAAGTACTTCGGCATCACTATAATGGGCGGCAAATGTGTTAAGAGCCACCGTAACAGCGTTAATTTCAGTCGTCATTGAACCTGATAGATCTACAATGAAAAGTATATCTGTCGGCTCAAGCTGTTTGTCTTCGTCGACTTTGCCATCACAATTTGAATCGGCACCATTGCAAACATCCTCATCCTCGGGCAAAACTTGGCCCAAACAGAGCTTGTTCATAAAGTCGCCGTTTGGTGTATATGCTCCCCACGCTCCGTTTTCACAGAACATTTCACCTGGGAGGCAAATTCCAACATAAACTGTCGCGCTCGGCCCTTCATAGCACAGTTTTGTTAAGCCTTCGTCAATCGATTGGTTACAGTTATCGTCATGGTTATTGCATTCTTCTGGTTTGACTATCCCCTTGAATTTGTCACAGGTTTCACCTGGAGGGAGAACTTGCGGTAACCAATGGCAAACTGCCAAACATTCTGTAAGTCCCAATTCAGTACAATCTGCATTTTTGCATTCGCAGGTCTTAAAACCCTCTCCACAAACCAATGGTTTTTCTTTACAAGGTAAAAGGGTGCCAATATCTTGGACAGTGCAAAGACAATCAAGTCCTTCATCTACTTTTCCATCACAATCATCGTCAAGTCCGTTACAAATTTCTTGTAATGGCTGTTTGGCTGTACATATCCAAGATCCACTAATACAATACTCTAAATCTTTCTCGCAAATCGTTGAGCACTCTTGAATTAGGTCTTCGTCGGTCTTGCCATCACAATCATCGTCAATGTTATTACATATCTCATCGGGTGTCGGCCCACATTTACCACAATCGTTTAGCTGGAATTCATCAATTTGGCCGTCACAATCATCGTCAATTCCATTACACACTTCTTCTGCTATGGAGCCACATTCTCCACAAGCATTGGCAACGCCCTCATCTATTTCTCCATCACAATCGTTGTCGATATAATCACAGACTTCTTCTGGTACTTCTCCACACTCCCCACAAACATTTTTAACATCTTCGTCTATTTCTCCATCACAATCGTTGTCGATGTTATCACATACTTCAGTTGTACAGTCTGTCTTACAGTCTGTGTAAAGTATTTGTCCTTTATTACATATTTTGTCTTTAAATCCAGGGTAACCGTCGCCTGTAACGCAGGGAATGTCGGTTTCTAACAATACTTGTGCTGGGTTACATTCTAATAGTTCTTTACACTCGCCTTGAAATACTACAGTGTTTGGGTCTTCACAGGTATTAAGACAAATCTGCATTTGCCACATAGAATTCATCGGAGGGCAAAAATAGTATTCACATTCTACGCAAGGATCGTCATGAATTGAATATGTATCTTCTTCTGGTGCATCGGAAATGTCTTTTGAGGGAGGGTAGATAATAACGGTAGGATCATAGTTTAAAAAGGGTTTAAAGGCGCTGTCACCTTGCCCTTCAATCTCATTATCGCAAGACACCATCATCAATAGAAATACGAACAATGCGAAGAAGGTGATAATAAAACGTTTTAAAGAATATAAGCTAAACCCCATATTATAACTATAACGATGTTAGAACAATTGAACAAGTGTTTTTATTTTTTTAATCTTTTCTAGGTAGTTTGATGATTCTTACGGCAAGTATTCTATCGCCCTCTTCGTCTTTGATGGCAGTAATCTTTCTTTTGAAGGCGTGAAGAAACTCTGGTTGAGACATGGCAGGATTAGCAAGGAACTTTATATTCAAGTTGATATATTTGTTACCATTGCTGTCTTTTTCCATTCTTGCCACTGATTTGATGATTGTGACCCCTTCAATTGCGCGAATCTTATTAAAGATCGATCCATAAACCTGAGTATCGGGTTCAACTTTTAGCTGAACCTCCATATTATAGTGGCCAAGTTCTTCATTTAGGAATCTATTCCAGTTTTCAAGTAAGTTTTGCATTACTATAATTAGTAAACATGTTCCAAAGTAAAGTCTAAACACCAAAAAGTCTCGTTGTCTTCCCAGAGTACCCTTATATCGTCTATTCCTTCTTCCGGTAAAAAGCCTGCCGCTGACTTGGTTTCGACAACAACTCCGTACTTTCGAACGATATCGAACTGAACGAGATCACCAGCGTTGAATTTCTTATTAGATGTCAACTATAATAGCCCCATTTTCTTTATCATTATCGGCTTCTTTTTCTTTTGTTTGCTCTTTGGGGGGCATTGGAGGGGGCATCGGAAGGGGAAGCTGGATAAACGGCCAATTATCTTCATTCTTTGGCTTATTTGGCTCATCTTTGGAATTGTTTGAACGACTTTTGTTGATTCGACAAAAAGACATGATATTCCCCTCCTAAAATAAGTAGAAGGCTATTCAGCAGGAGGGGCACTTTTAGAACGTTTCATAGGGGGTTTTTTCGAATAAGGGGCCGTATTTTTCTGACCGCCTTTTCCAATTAATCTAATTTTCATTTTACGATGGCGCTTTCTGACTTTTCTTTGGTAAGGCTCGGTATGTTCGGCAATCATTTCTGTAAAAGGTCGAAGCCCTGCGCGACGCGCTTCAGGATAGTCTTCACCGCCGTGGACTGTCATACCAATGCCTTCATCGTCTCTATCTCTAAGACCTTCTAAACCGGGCAATGGTTCTTTGGATTTCTTCATACTTTTAGCGGTTTCTTCGGCAGCGCTCCATAAAATCTTAACCATCAAATCGTGTACGATTCGTATAAAGACATCATAGTTTTTATCAAAATAATCAAGAAACTCTTCAAGAGCTTTCATTTGTACCGGACTATCGTCTTTGTTATAAACAATTCCCAATTTAGTAACTATCTTTTTTTCGCTTATGTTTAAGGTTGCCCATTTCAATTTAAATTTTGCGGGAGTAATAAGTTGCCGCATTTCTTTTACTGGTATCCCCGGCAAATTAAGTTGTCGACGACCGCCGGTTGAGACCTCTAAGAAATGTTTACTTAAAGCGTCAAGCAACATATTAGTGGCGAATTGATGATTTGTTGGCCCAATGGGTTTAAACACATCATTAAATTCTTTATTTAATACTTGTAGTGCTTCATAATACTCTGATTCTGGATCAACTTGCCCGTGTTTATTCGTGCTTGCGCTCATTCCCTTCGTTAGTGCCTGTACAATCTCTCCTATTTCTGGTACATTGAGAGTCATTTCTGTGTAATAGTCGACTGTCCCGCCAGAGGTATCGGCGTCAAAATTCTCATATCCCTCTGCTTTTGCCCTTTGTCTAAACTGGCCATATGGCGAATCAGAAAGGTCTATTAGATCAAACTCAATAAATAAATCAACTAAATCAACGTGAGTTGCCTTGTAGGCAAGGTCATAATTTTGCAAATTGCCAAGGAATTGATCAAAGAGTTTATAATCGCTTTCTTCTTCGTCGCGGTAGTATTGTTCTTCATCCTCTCGCTCGTATTTTACCTTCAACTTGTTGTCTGTCGCGTCAAGTTCTGCAAAATCTACTTCAATGCCGTTGTCGTCAAGAACTCTTTTGACCTCTGTTTCAAAGTTTTCTTGGAAATCAACCCCCTCATAAAAATGTTTTTGGAAATTACCTTCTTTCGCCCACTTTAAATCATCAAAGTCAAAAGCCATTGCTGCTCTCCAATAAAAATAGTCACCTTGTTTCTGAACTTCAACGTCGAAATGGTCAAGATTGTACTTTTCTATTTTTGCTTTAAATTCCTCTATTTGTGGGCCAGCAGGATGTCGTTCGATGGATTCTTGAATTACCGTTTGAACGTGATCCCAATCAGGTCTTAACATTTCTTTCCACCAGTATTCTACATCGTTTTCCCTCTTTAAGCCTGCGTCGATTAGAATTTTGTAATTTTCTGGGTCTTTTTCTTCAAGCATCCTCAAATCTTCATAACGAGTGTATTCTTCATAGGCGGCGACAAGTTTCCATCCAAAAAGATTTGTTCTGATGATATTTAGGGCCGCGTCAACGCCAATTTGCTTATTGTTATTGTCGTGTGCTTGGACAAGTTTCTCATCAAGATATTCAAGAACTATTCGTTTGTCGGTGCCCCAGTTTTCTTTAAGAAAGTTGGACTGATTGGCCATCCACAAAAAGAAAAATGACCGGCCTTCGCCCGTAAATTGATTAAAATAGTTTGAATCTTTTTGAGAAATACAGTATTTTGCTCCTGCGTCTTTTCCCCAATAGCAAGAAGCTGCATGAGTTAAAGGGCGAACCATAAAGAAGTCTTTGCCAAGAGGATCGGATTTTTTTGTAATGGGATCTTTTTTGTTGGTGATGAGAATATCTGACTCTTCATAGGCTGTTTCTCTTTCTTCCGTGTCTTGACGATGTTTAAGCTCCACGTTCATTTTCTTGTTATATGCTTTACCGACAATGCCGTGAAGTTTGGCATAAGTTTTAATTGCCATAAGGTCTTTTTCGTCATCTTCAAGGAATTTCTTTAAATCGTGATACCTTTGAACTTCACCAGCTACTTTTGTTGCTAAATCCCATGGAGAATACATGTCATCACCGGGTTCAGGGGCCATCAAACTTGAATCTTGCCCCCAAAATGGTTTGTAGCCATATCCTTCGTCGAGATCCATTTTGTTTTTTAGAATTCTGGCAGCACCCTGTAGATATTTTTGTTTTTTGTCTTCTGTTGGATCAGATTGGATAAGAACGTCAAGAAGGCTTTCGCCATCGAACTCTTCACGTTTCTTTGCCAGTTCGGGATAGATCTTCTCAACTTTTTTGATTCGATTTTCAACGAGAAGTTGTTCTTCGGTGAGAAGCGCAAATCTACGAAAGGATTCAAAAAGTTTTTTCATATCAATAATTAGTCTTTACTTTGGTCTTCTAGTTCTTCGGCATAAGAAACTTTACGCGCTCTAATTTTTACTTCTGGGTATTTTTCTTGTAGTTCTTCGACGGCATCGATATTTTTTCCAGAGTCGTCAAAGAATAATATATCAGTTGCACCCTCGTTTGCGATTTTGTTTTCAAACCAGTCGCTCTTTGCTTTAGGATTCGCATCTGCTAACAAAGCAAAGGTGAGATTAGAAGTATCGATCTCAATGCTTTCGAGCCAATCTCGTATAGCCCCTTCGGAATCAGGATCTCTTGCTGTTAAGATTGCGATTTCTCTACCGTCAGTACCGGCATTGATTACATTTCTAAGGATGTTGGTTACTTTCGTTATTTCTTGAGGATCGACAACATCAAGGAATTCTGAGTAATCGTAGGTGTCATCAGGATTTTTCTCTTGTACGGCGTATTCTGCTGGTGTGATGAATTCTTCTGTGCCGTCTTGGTGGATTATTTTGATTCGAGATTCAGATTTGACCAAGGTGTCGTCAAAATCAAACACTCTTAGCTTGCTTTCTTTTAAGAACTTTCGCCAGTTTTCAAGGAGAAGCTTCATTATTGATGATTATCCTATAGCAGCCGCAATTTTATTGGCAAGTTGTTGTTGGCCATTACGATTCAAGTGGATACCATCGGCGTTATAAGCTGGTAAGATTCCTCTATGGCTAAACATATCGGAAGTGTCAATTGGAATGTCTGCGTTAGCCATAATAAATGCATTTACGTCGAGAGTACCTTCGTAGAGCTTTTGCGGGTTCCGTGCCTCTCTTCTTTTTCCCTTGCAACAACCTCTGCGATTAGGATTTTTATTACATTTAATATAATGACTTTCCCATGCTTGGGGCTTTCTGGCTGACCTTCCCATTGCGGGTAATAATGTTACACCAATAACTTTTGCCCCAGCAGCCCGTACAGTGGCATACATTTCGCTAATATTGTTCTTTAGCAGCCGTTCCCAATTGCCTGAACAAGCGCCATATCTATTTCCGGCCATTGGGTTGTTTATTCCTACAAATATTATTACATAATCAGGTTTTGTTGCAAGTGCTTCTGTAACCTTCCCAAACAAATTAAAGCTGGCTTTGCCACCAAGCGCATGTTTTGAGCCACCTAAAATATCAATATAAGATACGCCTCCCGCTCCAACGCCTTTTGTGATACTGTCGCCAACAGCGGCAATTCGAGCATCGCCAAGTTGAATTGGAGCAGAATCGGTTTGTTCTTGAGGAGTCTCTGGGTCACCTTTCTTTATTCCTGGAGGGTTATAAAAAGGAGAGGAAGGAGGCACAGTGGAAGGCTTTGGGTTTTTTATAGGCTTAACCTTGTCCTCTTTCAATATCTTTGAAGGATTATGAAAAGGAGAGGAAAGGGGCACTGTTTCTTTAATAAACTTTTTCCATTTCTCAAGCAGCAGCTTCATTAAAGACAGTCTCCATTATTTGTTCTCTATTTACAGGAACCTTTTGTACATTTCAGGGGTTTTGAATTGACCTTGTAGATTACCATCCAACTTGGTCCATCGTCTCCATCGTTATTAACAATAAATTCTTTAATCTGTTGGAGTGACCATTCCTTGTCAGCTTTGGTCTTATTCAAAAATTCTAGATAGTGTAGTCCAAGCAGTTTATAACTATAGCTCCTGATATCGGGAGTATGTTTATCCGCTGGAGTTACCATTACTAACATATCATCCACGCCCAAACAATTATCAAATTGTAGGACTACAACGCCAACATTTGCAATGTGCATCCACCAGCGATTTTCTGTATCACAAGTGTTTTGAATCTTGTCAGGTGTTATATTGGCATATTTGTGTTCTACTTTCGGTCGAGTAGTCGCGCACGAAATCAAGAACAAGGACATAAGAACAGCAGTTAATAGTTTTTTCATTTAATGGATTCCTCTTTTAAGCATATTTGGATTGCCACACAAACAAAGTTCTAGTTCACCGCCGCATGTAATCAAATTCATACGCAGTCCTCCAAGATCTTCGCCTTCACAAAGTGAGGCTTCTTTTGCTAGGCAAACGTTTAAATCATTTTTTTGACTTGTAATTGTTTTTTGAGTAACAAGCCAAGTTCCCGTAGCAGCGATTGCCGCGCTAAGAACGCTTGCCAAAATTAAGTTTTGTAGTTTCATTGTTTAATCTCCAAATCCATTTAATTCCCAGGAGGACTCTTCAAGACGACTGTCAAAGTCATCATAGTAAGTTTGAAGTCCCTCCTCGGCTTCTTTTTCCACTAGAGAAGAGTAGACTTCATCATAATGTTCATCACCAATTAATTCTTTGATCTCGCCAAGATTCTTAAAGGCTTCATTAAATTTAAGTTTACCTTTTCCGTACTCAACACAAACCAAACACATGTTTAGCCGACTCCTATTGAACCGGACCAACTTGAACCAGAAGGTGAAATATTTGCAATTCTACTGTTGCTAATTCCAGTAAGGCCAGCAACAATATCGATTTCAGTAGAACCAGTAAGCCAAACTTCACTTACTTTTAGTTCTAATCTGATGCTACTTTGAGAAACGCCATATGCTTCGGGCGAACTGGCGGCGGCTGCCGACCCTGTATAAGCTGGCCCAATTTTAAAGAAATTGTCGCTATCGAGGCCAATCTGGGAGAAACCCACTTCACAAGCTCTGGTGTTATCATGGTTTATAATATAAATCCATCTTGTGACAGATGGAAAGCTTATCTTAACTGGTTGATCTGATTGATTCTCTAGGGCGTTTATTCCACCAGAAACAAAAGGTTTACCGGCAACTTGATACGAGCCAACGTTTCCTAGCCCAGTGTCATATCTATAATTTGGAAATTCTGACATTATTAACTCCTATGTCTTAACTATACTAAATAGTTTACTATACTCTTAAATTATGATTTAAGGATGATTCTTATTTTCTGTTTCTGCCCTTTACCAGTCGATTCGTTAAAGGAACCAAAGATTTTACTTAAGAGGTCGTCCCCGTCGTCAACGGGAATGGTGTCAGCAACAACTCCCTTTGGATCGTTTATCGCTGGCCCTCCAGCACCACTTGCGGGGACCGCTTCTATTTTTTTCTCTGCCGTCTTTTCAGCTTTAGCAATGATTGGTTCCTTTTTAGAGGGATTTTTTTTGTTGATTAAGGCCAACAGATTTTTACTTGATTGCAGATGGATCGTATCTTTGGCATATTTTTTTAAAGCTGCGAAGTGTTCTGGTCCAAATATATAATCTGCTCGGTGCTTTGGCAGTAATTTCTTTTCCCAATCGCCTCCATATACTCTTTCAAACTCTTCGTAAAGTTCACTAAATTTTATACCGGCTGCTTGTAGGTAACGATACGGTCGCAAAAATCTATTATGAGATATTTTTATTTTTTTGCCGCCACTTGAAATCGACTTTGCATAAGCAAGCTCTTCTTTGGGTGCTGGCGCATTTGCAGGATTTGCCGATCTTAAAGCATCTCTATAGGCTTGTTGATTTTTCTTTCCACCATAATGGACTCCGCAAGCAACTCCTTTTACTTTTTCGGTCTGTTTGTAAACAGAATAGTATGGAACATTATATTGTTTAGCAGCATATGTTAAGACTTCATCCATTGTCCCACGCGCAATTGGAGTGTTGTTCTCACAATCTTTACCTTTGCCTCGGCCAAATGGTAGTCCAAAAAAGGCTACTTTCGCCCCTTGACGTTGTAACTCGCTTAATTTTGACATCAGTGGGGCAATATTTCTTTGATAGTAGGGGCCATCCGGCGCCAAAGTGTTCTTGATTTGTTCTGGTGAAAGCTTTCCCATACCAGCAACGTTATTGCCACCAGCAGAGCCAATAATGACTCCTGCTACATCTTTTATATCTTTTAGACTATTCAGTATTTTCTGTAAGCTATGACCATTTTTTGCACGATTTATAACCTTAGTATTCATTCCAAAGTTCTTAGCGACATAAGCCTTCCAATATTTTGAATGACCAACGGTATTAGAATCTCCTAAAAGATATACGTTTCCTTCCTTCCCTGCGACCTGATTCGCTGCATAATCAGCACCTGAAAATCCAAGTAGTCTATTATATCTATCAACAAAAATGCGAGGAGTTAGCTGATCTTTACTGGATAATCCATATCTTTTTAAAGCTTTTGCGGCAAAATTACTTCGCATATTTCTGGCAACTTGGCGATCAATAGCACTCATTTCAACATCTGGACTATTTCTTAGTGCTTGGTAGATTTTGTTTGCACCACCTACACCTTGATTCCAAGAAAGATATATTCTGGCAGGATCTTTACCAACACTACGACGACGATCTTTAATGAATCTTAAAACAACTTTTGCTTGATGATAGGGGTCTCCAAATTGTCCGGGGTCATATCCGTATTTTCTATAGTCATTTTGAAATTTTTGAAGAATTTGAAAGGAACCAATTGGCTTTATCCCACGGACCTTATAGGGCCTTTTTATTATTCCCCTGTATTGCTCCAGACTTGGATTATAAAAAG
>Ga0208299_1002882_pt1 | contig 11253 bp, 13 predicted proteins | sample 15_taG_FD_184089 | JGI IMG/M metagenome (GOLD analysis project Ga0208299, IMG submission 184089) | Marine viral communities from the Subarctic Pacific Ocean - 15_ETSP_OMZ_AT15312 metaG (SPAdes) (version 2) | ecosystem: Environmental > Aquatic > Marine > Oceanic | place: Pacific Ocean | collected...
ATTTTTTTCATGACGTATTTGTCAGTATGAACTATGATTTCCTCATAGCCCCAAGGTTTTTCAACTATTTTCTTCATCGCCATCATTTAAAATCATGTGCCCATCTGTGTCAATTTTAACAAGTGGTGGATTCTTGACCACCAACTCTTCCTCGTCTGCACAGACAAAATTAAGCCCCTTTAAGACTGGAACAATGTCTGACTGTTCCAGTAGTGATTTTTGTAGAGCCATCATTACGGCTCCTAGTGCTTGATCTGATAATTTCATTTTTGCTCCTTATAATGTTGATAATTTAAAAGCTCATCTTCTGCTATATTCATAATTGCTATTTTACCAATAACCGATTCCATCTCTATTGGAGAGATCCCTGTTCCGGGTCTTTTGCAAGTCATATTATCCAGAGAAAACGACTCTCCTGCTCTGATATCTCTAGAGGCAACAATACTTCTTCTAGCATACTTCTTGGCGCGCTCCTCAGATTCGGTGCATTCCTTCTTAGATTGACCAAACATGGTTGCTGCAATCTTTTGCTTTGCTATTATTTGTCTCAACTCTGGAACATCTGCTGACAACCAATGATCCGCACTTTTTCCGAGCGTTTTGTCAATTGTGAAGTGTCGTTCGAAGACGGTCGCGCCGAGCATATATGCAAAGGCTGGTGTATGTAGGTCCATTGTGTGGTCTGACAAACCAATGACGCACCTATCTCCAAACCTTTCTACCAGTTGATTAATCATGGCTAAATTAATTTCACTATTCGCTGTGGGGTATTTTAAATTGCAATGCATTACCACGATTTTCTCTGTGTGGTTTGATACGACCTCTACGGCGGCCTCAATCTCATTGAGAGAGGCTGCTCCGGTTGAAAGCATAACAATCTTATTCTTTTTTGCCACATGGGCAAGCAAAGGATGGTTTGTAATATCACAAGAAGCAATCTTATAAGCCCGGATCCCAATCCTGTCTAGGTAGTCGGTTGCTTCATTGTCGAACGGGGTCGACATAAATTCAATATTATACGAATCACACATTCTTTTTAGTTCACGATGCTCTTCTTCTCCGAAAGAATCTAGAAGAGAATACGAATCATACTGAGTCCCGTTGGGATCCTCTTCCCCATCCCAATCCCAAAAGCGAGGAGCATCGCGAGTACAAAGATTTTTAGCCTTATAGGACTGAAATTTAATAGCTGTAGCTCCAGCCTCTTTTGTGCCTGCGATAAGCTTCTCCGCCAACTCTAACGAGCCAAGATGGTTAACACCCGCCTCTGCGATAGACATTGGTTGTCCAGACTTTATCCATTGCCATAGTTCTTCTACATCATTATTCATTTTTTTATCCTTAAGTCAATTTCTTTTTTGAGCCGTTCTCTTTCTTGTATTTCAGTTGATAGGCTACCAGCTCTTTTAAAATACCTGTAATATGGCAATTTTAGATGATAGCCATCAAAATTTTTAATGTACCTTAGTATTAAATCATAATCTTCACGATTTCTTAAGTCCTCATTGTAACCACCTAAACTAAGCAAGTGTTTTTTGCGGAACATCACGCCTGCTCCATGGTCGAGGAGGCGCTCCAAAGTATTCATTCTAAAATGTCTGGTCTTGTTTTGTTCGACAACAGTGTGATCACAATATACAAAGCCAACATCCTGATTATTATCTAATATTTCTTTCATGACGAAAAGCATGTTTTTATTTATAAAATCATCACCGTCGACACGAATAATATATTCCCCGGTTGCTGCTCGGATACCAGTGTTGGATGCTGATGCGACCCCCTTGTTCACGTCGTGGCGAATTGCTATAATGTCTGGATCTCTCATTTCGGAGGAAGATGTGATTATATTCCAGCTTTTGTCTGTAGAACTATCGTCGACCACAATGATCTCATAAGAACCTTCATATAAAGTTTGATTAATACAACTGCTTATTGCTCTTGAGATATAATCTTCAAGATTATAGCAAGTTATAATTACGCTAATTTTAGTTTCCAAAAATCATCTCCTGTATTTCTTCTTTATAGTGAATTTCCTTTCCATCTGTTATAATTCCACCAATATAGCATGACATCTCCACGAGATGTTTAATAGCATCTCTTGAAAATAAAAGTAAGCCATTTTCAAGACCACTACGATCAAAAGAACGAACTTCTCTCAAAGAATGCTCTTTCATAATATTAATTGCTTTATTAACATCTTTCACGGTATGATTTGGACAATTTGCCATAATTGTTATAATAGCAGAAGGTTCTTCTTTTATGGAATAGAAGGCAAATTTTAAAATATTTAGTAGTTTGTCATTAGTGTCTGATGCGTTTTTATTTCTCCAAATTACTGGTACATTTTTATTCTCGCAATAGCTCTTTATTTCTTCGTCATCTGTTGCCACATAAACTTTATTAACTAAATGACTTTTTAAAAGAGTCTCCACACTGTGCCAAAATAATGGCTTATCACGAAAAACAAACTTGTTTTTACCGGGAAATCGTGACGATTCTTTTTTTGCCGCAACAATACCAACAATCATTTTGACTCCTCTATGGCACCAGAATCTAATAAAACCTTAATTCGTTTTTTATATTTACTATTAAATTCTTTCATAAATTTTCTTAATTTTTTTTAAATTGATTGATATTCTAGATTGATGTAATTTATCATATGATGCTGCTGCCATAGATAAAAGTTTAACACTTTCAAAATCAAAATTTAATGGAGCAGGACAAGCTGGTAATATTTTTTCGTCTATAAAATAAAATTCTGGCTCATATTTTAAAGAGTGTAAAAGATGCAACAAAGCACGACCATGTTCGATTCCAAACATCCCAGTCAATGGATAAGAAAGGGCATGTAAAACATTAGTAGATGTAATGTTTATCGCCTCCCCAGCTTCACAGCCCGCTAAAATTGTTGATTTTAAGTCTGACTTTTCAAGTAGAGAAAGTGCAAACATTGCTCTATCTCTGCTGTAATTGTTAGCAAAAATTGATATTAGTGAATCATAGCAATGACTAATAGCATCAGCTTTGGTGTTAATAAAAATATTTTCAGGTATTGAATTAATGTATTCTTCTTTTATAATTACTTTTTTTGGCTTGGGGGTTAAAATTGAAAACTTATCTGTGCCGTCCCAATATACTGAATGGCTTGTGTTTGAGGATCCCGCAGCAGTTGTTGGATAACAAACTATTGGTTTTTTGCAAATAATTTTTGCTGCATCTATAACTGCACCGCCGCCAATGGCGACCACTTCTTCTTCACTTCTATACAATAGATCTAGTTCACTTTTTTGTACTGGCGATTTTACTATTTTTACTCTCTCTATATCTGGCAACATTGCCCTTGTTGATTTAGAACAAACAAATAGCATTTATTCACTATCCTCTAAAATTTTTTTAACAGTATTGGTGTTCTCAAAAAAACTAACTCCGACACGATCTGTTTTGCCATCACAAGATATCTTGTAAATTTTATCAACAGAACAATATTTAGATTCTAATGAACTACAGGCTTGCTTTCCAACCGACTCGTGACAACCATTATCCAACACATAGAAAAACAAATTTGTTTTCTTGTTGTCTCTTAATGTATGTGTAATACCAAGATGCATCAGCAAAGAAGCATCACCGCTCAATACAACAACTTCTTTTTTTGTAAAAAAAGAAATGCCAAGACCAATACCGGGGCTTAATCCCATACTGCCCTGCATATAAAATATATTTTGATTTTTAGGAAAGATGCTAAAAACTGCCCTTGAAATATATCCAGTCGGACAAACGTAAATAGCCTTATCGCCATGTTTTTCAAAAATATCTCTTATTGCATCTTCTCTACTTAACATTATTGTCTCCATGTACCAAGTAGGCATTTTCATATTTAAGAAGCATCAAAATTTTTTTATCTATTTCACCCATAATTTTATGTTGTTCTAGCGTGTGTCGGTGCCCTATAAATAAATCGGGAGTTAAGCGGGATGGAATACAAAGACTTGTAATCGGATTAATTACATTGCCAAGTCCGGAGTTTTGTAAATAAACCGCTGCTCTTTTTCCAGCCAACATAGCACCAAATGCTATAGCAACAGCATGGGCTTCATTCACTGACGGGACATGAATTGCTTCAGAAAATGTATTTATTTTAGAAAGAATATTCTTTAAAAGAGAATCTGGAACTCCGGTAATAATATCATATTTTGTATTTAATAAAAGAAGTTCTGCTTCCTTAATTGAAATTTCCTTACACACTTTATACTCCCGGTATTAAATTTATTATTTCTTTTATTGGCATACAATTTTTTGATGCCTCGTGGCATCTTTCATTTTGTAAAATACTTTTTGCCGTAGCGACCATTGCTGGATATGCACTTCTCAATAAATGATTTGCATATATAACAACATTAACTCCGATTTCAATTAGTTGTTTTTCATAAATTTTATCATATGTAGATGGGACAACTATTAATGGAGTAGTAGTATCATTTTTACGAAATTGTGAACAAAAATCTATAATTTCTTGAGGGTCTTTCTTTTTACTGTGAATCATTATTCCATCAGCGCCTGCCGCTACATAAGCAAAAGCTCTTTTTAATGCATCTTCTTGTCCCTTATTCATTATCAAGCTTTCAATTCTGGCAATAATCATAAAATCTTTTGTTTTTTGACTCTTTTTACCCTCTGCAATTTTATTGCAAAAAGATTCTATTGAATCTTGTTTCTGTCCATTATCACCTTCAAACAAAGAGTTTCTTTTAGAGCCAATTTTGTCTTCAATAATAACCGATGAAACACCCAACCTTTCGAGAGATCTTACTGTAAATCTAAAGTGTTCAATTAATCCACCACTATCAACATCAACTATCATTGGCTTGGTTGTAACATCAAATATTTCATTTATTGTGTTTGATATTAAAGTATTATCAATATATTCTATATCCGGCTTTCCTTTGCAGGCTGAATGTGTCAAACTTGATAGCCACATTCCATCGAATTCTTTTCTTTTTTGGTTCTGATATGTCGATGTTTTTTCCACTATCAAGGAGGAGATTCCGTTATGCACCTCTAATATTCTAACAATATCGGTTTTACACTTTTTTTCTATTTTGTTCCTTAAAGATGATAATCTCTCCGGTGGTGTAATTCCAAACACTTGGAGTTTTTCTTTTAGTTCTGTAGATGAAACACCACTTGTATATTCAACTTCAACAAGCTCACCATCCCAAAGTTTAAGAAGTTCTATCACCTCCTCTCTCGTCTTTGATTGAATACCTTTTTTCCAATCGTCTCCATGAACTACATAATTTGGCTTTAATTCTATTAAATTATCGCGGTAACTAAGTGTTTTTTGTTCTATTACTTGTGCAACACCTACAATATTACTAACGATTATTTTTCTTTGCTCATATGACAATGCGGGTTTGTTTTTATATGCTTCTATAGCATAATCAGACAATAAACCAACAACAACAGATCCATATTTTTTTGCTTGTTTAATTATGTTGATATGACCATTGTGAAGTAAATCGGCACACATTCCAACATACACTATTTTATTTTTCATAATATTTTTCTCTTCTCTCTAAAAATATAACCTATTTTATCTATTATTTTAAGATATTTTGTAAAGCCAGAGTGATTGAAAGCTACCTCTGCGATAATCTTTATTTTTTAACCTCAACTATGTTGTTTTTTAGTAATAACTTGTACACTTTCTGTATTTCGCCAATTGGTATATTTGTTTTTTTATGTATGTCTAGGGCTGAATGCACACCGTCAGAATAAAAAATAACCCAATTTCTTATTTTATCAAATTCTAAATCTCTAGTGGCGCCCACTTCTCTATACAAATCATACTTTGATAAGAAGGGTTCACCGCCAGCATGTTTTATAATATAACATTTTCTAGTTTCGTATTTTTCTAAAACATACTCATAAAGTGAAGATATTTTTTCTATTATTTGGGGATCTATGGAGGATAAATCATCTTTAGAAGTGTGATAATCTTTGTATTTACCATAAGGGTTTGTCATAATTGAAGAGGCTGGAATTCTAATTTTTGGGCTAGAAAACTGTCTTTCGTCGCTACCATTTGGGAAAAAGTTGATAGATTCTACACCCTCTATATCACAAATAATATTATCCATAGGGTGGTCTCCAATGAACGACTTTTTATAAAATATGTTGTCGCCAAAACCAACACAGGTGTTAACAAACACAAACTCTGTATTTTGGGGATCAATTGTTTTATCGTGCAATAAGCATAGCGGTCCTATTGTTTCAGGAAGAAAGAAAAATCTGTATGTATAGTAGTTGTCTTTTTTAATTAATTTATCATATAGGTTTAAATTAACCGCCACACCAGAAAGACCATCGTGAGCCTGTAGGGGGTGACACAGGTATGAAGTAAAAATTATTTCCTTTTCAGACCTTCCTTTGATAATTGACTCGCCAATTTTTAAAGTTGAATCAACAAAACTTGACTCTATTTCCACATTATAATTACAATTTTTATCTAAATTTAAAAACTGTTTTTTTGTTAAACAAAACCCCCATTGATCAGAGTAATATGCTGTCCTATATGGTACACTATCTTGGTCACACTCACTATAATGAAGATGTTTTTTTAGCTCAGAGTACGAAACTATCTTTTTTACTGGTTTACTATAGTTGACAATATTAAGTATGTTTTTGTTTGCATCACAAATTACTTTTCCATCAGTAGTAGATAAAATTGCTTTTTTTAATACCCACTCTTTTGGCACTTTCCAATCTAAAACATTTGTATTGGAGGAAAAAGAATGTATTCTTAAAGGAATTTTTTTTGATATTAAATTTAAAGATTCGTCATTATTAACACCTAAAAGACTTCTATTCAAATAAAATATTTTTTCTATCAATTTATCTTGTGAAAACATCTTCAAACATTCCTTTAAGACCTACTGGATTTATTGAATATGTTTTCACATTTTTATAATTATTTTTTATAAACTCATTTAAACTGCTCCAGCAGTTTTTATAAAAACGGCTCGCATGGTCATTTTGAAATGTTGAATTTTGAGAATTATAAAAATGCTGATTAGAATTTCCTAAATCACAACCAACTAAATAAATTTCTTTAACGCCGGTATAAAGTAAAAATTGAATTGCGGGAAAGGCAATGGAGCCTCCAAAAAATGGATACATGTGAATATCTTTTACCCAACCAATACCGGGACCTGAGCCGGGGGAGCCAATCTCTATTGGCAATGCATTGATTTTTAAAGCTGATTCAAAATTAATGTTTCCAAGCCCCGTTTCCCTTCCATCTCCAAACTTTGCAGTAAAAGTAGACGAAAACATAATCATATTTTTATTGTCTTTTGATAGTTTATCTACTGATTTTTTATGATTTGCATCAATATGATAATGACTTCCAAAAAAATAATAATTTAATTCATTAGATATGGGATGATTGTAGATTTTATTAACACCAACTTTTATTGCTGTTTTTAAAAATTTTGGCTCTTTGTAATCAAGAATGCTTGGTCCAGTACAAAACAAAATAGCGGGCGCGCCAAGATGAATATCCTGATAGTCTTTAAGGAAAGAGTGTCTTTTTGTTGTATATGTCATTTTATATTTTTTGTTATTTCCCAGCCGGCGCCGGGGAGACCAGATGCCCTTTTTGGATATATCCAGTCCTCACCATAGCGACACTTAAAATAACCGTCAGGTTCAGGAACTAAAAAGTTTGTGCCGACGATTGCGACTTGTATCTTATTATCTATTATTTCATTCGGATAAAATAAAACTCCAACATCACATTTTGACACATATTCTGTTTCAGTTTTATCCCAAAGGTACAGGTCTAATATCCTGTTACTCTTTTTGTGTTTAAACAATATTTGTTTCTTACTTGGTTTTGAAAATTCGGTGAAGCCAATTTTGTTTAGGCATTGAATGGCCATCTCAACATTTTTACTTTCATTAAGTAAATCATAGTCTATATCTATATCCCATGGAAATAAACGATTCTCACGATACAGAGATAAGTATGTTCCAGATGATAACCATCCGTCGATAAAGTTGTTTTGAAATTCTTTTTCTATTTTTTTTATTAAAGAAAAGTCGCTATCATTTAATATATCTACACTAAAATCTGGGACTGAAAAAATATTATCGACATGGGCGATACCATAGTTTTCAAACGGATACGATACTTTGGCAAAGTTGTTTTTTTCCAAGTCATTATACTCTTCTTTTACATTGCCTAAATCAATATTTAACCTTCCCAGTAAAGAATGGTTAGTAAACTTAGCATCAATATTTCTCCTAACCATAGTCATGTGGTGCATTTCAAGCTGCTCTCTTTTAAAAAGTTTCATTCTATCGTATGGTGCCGCCTTTCTACTTGGATCACAGTGAACAGGAAAATCAGAAAAATTAGAGAATGAAGTTTTTCCTGCCTCTAATTTAAAAATAAATGGAACATAATAATTTTCATTTGGTGTTAGTCTGTATGTTGGCTTTTTATAATATGTCACTAATTGACATGCAGAATTATTATAACCACCACTCTGAATATCTCTCTTGGCCTTTAAAAAATCTTTTTCTATATAGAATTCGTCACAATCCATAAAAATACAATGAGTACATCCAATTTCTAATGCTTTTTTGGCACCGAGTGCTCTTTTTCGCCTTTCTCTTCCTTCTGCGCTCATCGGATCATGTGATTTTGGAGAAAATTTTATCAAATGTGCATTTGGTATCTTTTTAATAATTAAGTTTAATTTGTGTTTGTCTTCGTGTTCATGTCCATAATTGCTAATTTCTTGAAAAACAATTATTATCTCATCTACGCAGTTAGATATTGATCTATATGAATATGGTAACAGCTCCTCGCCGTCAAAGACATTATAAACCGCAGCCAATTTCATACTACATCCACCTATTGTTTTTTATAGTCCAGTTTACAACTTCTTGAAGCCTTTCATTCAACTCTTTTCTTGGAGTCCAGCCCATCTCTTTCATTTTTTTACCACAGAGCGCATATCTTAAATCATGTCCCGGTCTAGAAGAGTGGAAGTCCACAAGCTTGTAATTTAGAGGTTTATCTAGAATTCCTGCAATTATTTGGGCTAGTTCAAGGTTGTCTGTTTCCTGTTTTCCTACAACATTATACTTTTCACCTGATTTACCACTTTTAAGTAAAAACATAATAGCGTCTGCCACGTCTTCTGTGTTGATGTAATGCCTTGAACCGGCATTTTTACATTCCTTGTCGGCATGGATAGTAAGTTCCTTACCTTCCAAAACATAACGAATGATCTTTGGAATAAATTTCTCTGGGTGTTGTCTGATACCAAAAACATTCATTGTGTGAGTAATCATAATCGGCATTTTGTAGGTATTTTCGTAAGCTACACAAAGCTCTTCGGCGCCTGCTTTGGTGGCTGAGTAAGGGTTACCGGAATCGTACCTATCGTTTTCCTTATAAAAGACACCTTCTGGTGCAGGTCCGAACACTTCATCTGTACTAAAATAAAGCAACCTCTCTAAGCTCGGCAGTCTTTTTCTAGCATACTCTAATAGGTTTGCTGTCCCAACCACATTATCGAGAACAAACTCCATTGGGTTTTCAATGCTTCTATCGACATGTGAACCAGCAGCTAGATGTAGAATATAATCGACATGTCCAATCTCTTTAGCGGTAAAATCATTTATTTCTGCTTTTAAATCATGCCAGACAACTCTTACTCGCGATCCATATTTCTTATCTTGCCCAACGACTTCTTGGAGGCGACTAAGTGTGCCGCTAAAATCTAGTCTATCAAGCGATATTAAATCCCAATCTGTCTTTCTCAAAAGATAATCAATCACATGGTGCCCAATAAAGCCAGCACCGCCCGTCACTAACACTTTCTTACTCATCTGTTCTCCTCCAATTTTTTTATTATAGAATTAGCTTATGTATTTCGCTATTCCATATTTTACCAAATAAAACATTATCATTTAAGAGTTGATGGTCTTGTTTGCCTTCCTTTTCTAAAGAAATGCTCTCATCATGAAAAAGGTAATGTTCTCCAAAATAACTAATCTTTTTTTCTTGTTTTAGTGCTCGTAAACAAACATCTACATCTTGAAAGTTTTTTGATAAGCTGGGGTTTAATCCTCCGTTTTCAAGAAACCAGTCCATATCTATAATTTGAAAGGCGCCTGTAATAAAATCAACTTGCTTATTAGTACTAGCAATTAAATCATTTAATGGTTTAAATCTTCTGTGGTGTAAAGGGGATAGAGCCATTGGTCCGGCAAATTTAAGCCAAACAGAACCCCCAAATTGTATGGTCCCTCTCCAATTTTTTGCGTTATTTGCAAAATTATTTTTTATATTATCTGTAATGTCATCTTTATTAAAAGATAAATTTTTTGGTGGATAGATTAATTTTGTTCCAGATATTATTGAATCATTGCTTCTATGAAGATTCAATAAATTTTGAAATGTTTTATTATTTGGCACCCACAGATCAGAATTCCATAAAATTATCTCTTTGGTTTTTAATTTATTTGCAACATAAGCTCCTATGTTATTTAACATAGAAAAATTAAAACCCTTGTCGTTATCAACTCTGATATAGTTTAAAGAATTTTTCAACACAATATCTTTAATACCCACTGTAGATCGATCATCCACAATGATGATGTTGGCTTGTCCATGAATATCGTTTCTAATTAAATTGTCTAATGTAAAACTCAAAAGCTCTACATTGTCTTTTATACAAATAATAATTGTTGGGAGGTCCTCATACCACTCCCCAGCACGATCAGAAGAGCAACGATAAGATATTTTATTTTTTTTAAATTTTTTATCTGATCCTTTTACAAGAACAATTTCTTCTTGCTCAAAAGTAAATAATTTATCAATATTTTTTTGTTGATTAAAATCAAATTTATAGAATGATAATGTTGTCATCTTCTTCCTTTTCTATAATACTGTCCACAAATGCTTCACACTTCTTACTCTCTTCAAACTCTTCTTCAAGCCACTTTTTAAGACGTTTTGCCTCGCCTTGGAGCATTCCATAGTTCTTTACAGCCTCTCTCATGGCCAACTTGCAAGAAGTTGGATTGGGCCATGCCCAGTTCATATCCGGTTCTATTACTCCTTGCCAAACAGCCTCTTGTTGAACGGGCTTTAAATCATAAAGAATTTTACTAAAATGAGCACGCATTTTCTTCTTTTTTGTCTTTTTATCTTTCTTTGGGGCATAAAGAAAATCT
>Ga0208299_1002886_pt1 | contig 11240 bp, 21 predicted proteins | sample 15_taG_FD_184089 | JGI IMG/M metagenome (GOLD analysis project Ga0208299, IMG submission 184089) | Marine viral communities from the Subarctic Pacific Ocean - 15_ETSP_OMZ_AT15312 metaG (SPAdes) (version 2) | ecosystem: Environmental > Aquatic > Marine > Oceanic | place: Pacific Ocean | collected...
AGTCGTGGTGGTAAGCAATGGGAATGTTGCCAGCATATCATTGATGAACTTGAAACGGTCTTGCCAAAGGATTGGGTACTCGATGGAGAACTCTATATTCACGGTGCGACATTCCAAGAGATTACCAAGTTGGTCAAGAAGTTACGACCAGAATCAGTCAATGTACAATTTCATGTATATGATGTTCCAAGGGCAGGGGTAATTGGAGAACAAGAACCGATAGTGTCCGAGACAAATCACGAATGGGAAGGACGAAAAGAGCATTTGAAGGAACTTGCTCGTTTTGTTCGTGCTTCTTATGCAACAGCACCTTCCCGCAAGAGTGTCAAGATTGTAAGAACTGATTTTGCGGCACACGAAGAAGATGTCTATGAACTTCAATCCGAATATCTTGAAGAAGGATACGAAGGTGCCATTGTACGAGAGAGAGATGGCGAATATAAATTCGGATATCGTTCTAACAAACTTCTCAAAGTGAAGAACTTTATGGACGAAGAATACGAGATTGTCGATTACACTACTGGCGTTGGCAGATTTGAAGGATGTATTATCTGGGTTTGTGGAACTTGGAACGATGACGAGTGGGTAGAATTTAAAGTTGTTCCACAAGGAACAATGAAAGAACGACAAGAAGCATATCAAAATGCCGATGAGCATATTGGCGATTATCTCAAAGTGAAATTCTTTGAACTGACAGACGATAATATTCCACGATTTCCTGTTGGACTTGGAATACGACCATTAGAGGATATGTGAAAAAAAGAGTTGACGGATGAAGTATATTAGTGTATAATACTGTTTATTATGAAGGAGTCATCTATGGAAAAATTAGATAATCAATCGCCACTTTACATATTGGGTATGGTGATTGGAACTGTGTTGATTGGTTTTGGTTTTGGACTAGGCTTTTGGTTAAGTCATCAGATAATTATTGGAGGTTAATATGTGTGATATGGGTTCTGGATATGTCATCAATGTTGGTGAGCAAGTTAAAGTGAAAGTTGATAACGATTGGTATTATGCCAAACTGGTCGATATTGATATGGGTGGTATGGAAGATACTGTGCAACGCGACAATGGCGAATTGGTGAAGGTTGAACGAACGAACATTTATCCCTCATACATTAATACCGTTGTCGAATATAAAAGTATGAAAGAAGAACTTCAAAGCGGTATTTGCGAAGTCACTTTCACAAAGAAGAATGGCGAAGAACGAGTGATGCCTTGCACACTTGTTTTTGACCATATTCCCGAAGAGCATCACCCAAAGGGTACTGCCACACAACATAATTCGCAAGATACAATTGCCGTTTGGTGTATGGACAAAGAAGGTTGGCGTTCTTTCCGTGTAGATTCTGTTACAAATTTCGAAAGATTAACTGGAACTGGTCGCGGTAAGCAAGTAAAATGTGACATAGGAGAGATGCTATGATTGAAATAAATATTACCGGCAAACCATCCATTGAACTCGTTCGGAATTATGAAGGTTCTATATGTGCATCGTTGATGGATTGGGACATTTCAGAAATGGAAGATTCGTATACACTCGAAGAAGTGAATGAACTTATTCTTGCTCTTGAAAATGCCAAAAGTGCAATGATGGCGACTGACGAAAATCAGATGAAATTTACTTACGGAGATGAATAATGACAACTTATGAAAATGGCGAGAGTGTCGTAAACATCGAAAATTTACAAGTTGGTAATATTGTACAGATATCTGAAGATAAGGTACAAGTACAATATGGCACTGGCACAACAGAATGGGTTCTTATGGAAAATGTAAAGAAACTTTTACTTGAAGTGGACCCACCGAAACAATCACAAGACCCGACACAAAACCTACACGGTTAGGCGGGTATCGTATAAAGGCATTACCCAAGATTTCCAATCTTGTGATAAGGGTTCGATTCCCTTTACCCGCTTTGAATAAATTATGTACAGATTACACATTGACATTCCACTTGGACTAGACGAAGAGCAAGCAGTTAATACTGTTAATCTTATTATGAAATGGTGTTTCCACGATGATATACATCAAGTAATGAAGATGAAGCAACACGGTATTGAACAAGTGAACTATCGTCTTGGTAATGACGAAGACCGCCAAAAATCTAATTACCTAGACAAGAACGAAAACGGACATTGCAGTAATAAGAAAACGAAGAGATTAATATAAATCAGGTGTAGAGCCTGAGGCGGATGGCATTAGCAGTACCGCTTATAACGGTATCTTCGTGGGTTCGAGTCCCACCAGGCTCATTTTGAAGGAGTATAAAATGAATAAATCAACAATTAAAATTGAATACAACAACGACCGTAAATGGAAGTTTGTTGAACAGAAGGTGAAGCGGGCAAACGGTCGGTATATGATTGACCGTGTAAAGGTTGATGTGAAAGACCCACGATGTTGGGAAGTCATTACCGTTGAGAATACAATCTCATATATGCCTGGCCAACACCTCACAAAGAAACAGGTAGCAGGCCTTTGCAGTGGTGCAGGATACCATATTGAGATTGGATTGCCTGGTCAGTTTCAAAAGAAAGACAGTAGGTATTGAGATATGAAAATTATCGAGGATGTAAAACTTGATTATGCTGATGTACTTATTAAACCAAAGCGTTCTATTTTAGAGTCAAGAAAAGAAGTTGACCTCACCAGAACATTCCAATTCCCTTGTGGTAGAATATGGACTGGTGTTCCAATTGTTGCCGCAAATATGGATACCATTGGCACATTAAAAATGGCGAGAGTACTTACAAAGTACGATATGTTAACTTGTGCAAGTAAGCATATCAACGACTGGGAAACAGATGAAGATTTTAAAAATCACAATATCGCCGTTTCGTTTGGAATGGGCGAAGATGACGAGGCGTGGTTGTTTTCTGATAGGGCGGGATGTAACGAATTCGTACAACACAAAGATTTCTTTTGCTTAGATGTGGCAAATGGCTACACGCAACGGTTTATTGATTATGTTAAAAGTGTTCGTGAGCGTTGGACAGATAAAATTATTATTGCCGGCAATGTTGTTACAGCAGAAATGACTGAAGCACTTATTCTTGCAGGCGCAGACATTGTAAAGGTTGGAATTGGTCCAGGCAGTGTATGCACAACAAGAAAAATTGCGGGAGTCGGATTCCCACAACTTTCAGCAGTGATGGAATGTGCCGATGCCGCACACGGACTTGGCGGATTTATAATGGCAGACGGCGGTTGTCAATCACCAGGCGATGTGTCTAAAGCATTCGGTGCAGGCGCCGACTTCGTGATGTTAGGTGGTATGCTTGCAGGACACGACGAGTGTGCAGGGGATATCGTCACAGACGAGCAGGGACAGTCACACAAGGTGTTCTATGGAATGTCCAGTACCACCGCTATGGAAAAGCACAGTGGTGGTGTAGCGACTTACAGAGCATCTGAGGGAAAGACTGTACGAGTAAAGCATAGGGGTTCTGTGAATAATACTATTCAAGAAATTTTAGGCGGATTACGAAGTGCTTGTACTTATACTGGTGCAAGGAACATTAAACATCTACCGAAGTGTACGACCTTTGTACGAGTAAATCGCCAATTGAATACGGTCTTTGGAGATTCATAAATGGAAATAGCGATACCATCTATTATTGGAATTTTAATATTTTTAAACTTGTATTCTATCCTAAAGAGTGTAGAATATAGGGAAAGCATTAAAGAATTGGATAATGAAATTGAAGCACTTAGAATAGCAAACAGAAATCTTGCTAAAATTATTCAAGAGGATGTTGATAAAAAAACAATGTTTGAGGTTGGATGTGGATGACTAGAGAATCAACAATTTATATTGCAGGACCGATGCGAGGTTACGAAGATGGAAACTTCCCCGCGTTTGACCGCCAAGCAAAAGTTCTTGAAGAACAAGGTTGGCGGGTTGTCAATCCTGCCGAGATGGACAGAACAGAAGGCGAACCACCCGGCGGTCATTTAGAGTTTGACCCTGCAACCGATTATGAAGACCGTGAATTTATGCGGGAAGCACTTAAAAGAGATTTAGTTGTTATTTGCGAAGATTGTACTGCCGTCTATATGATGAGTGGTTGGGAAAATAGTCGTGGTGCAAAGGCAGAATGGCACACAGCGAAAGCAATAGGACTAGATATATATTACGAAGCACCATTGCCTGACAAAGACAAACACTGACCCACTGGGGTCAGTAACTCAGTTGGCAAGAGTAGCGGTCTTTTAAATCGTTCGTCGCGGGTTCGAGTCCCGCCTGACCCATTAATATTAAACCAAGGAGACATTTATATTATGAGCAAAAAACAAAAACACGAATTACTTTACATTATGAATCCCGGCTGTGGATGGTGTAAAAAGTCTGACCCCATCGTAGAAAAGTTAGTAGAATCTGGACATAAGATTATTACTTTAGATATTACAGATGCAGATTCTGCCAAACAAGCAAATGAAGCGAAACATAAACACAACGCACAATGTGGTACACCACTATTTCTTGATGCAGAAACAGGAAATCAAGTTTGTGGTATGAGGGGAGAAGAAATTATTGAGAAGTGGGCAAAAGGCGAAGATATTCCTGCACCCCCACCGCGACCACAGCAACCGCCACCACAACAACCACAGCAACCGCCACAACAACAACAGCCGGCGAATATTAATCAACAAGCCCAAGCCCAAGCAAAAAGACCAAGTATTCTTGATTACAAAGAACAAAAGATGACTGTTTGGAATATGGCGAAAGATATCCTTATGGACAAGTATATGTCAGATATTGAAATTTGGAACAACTGGCAGTTTGCTGATAATGATATGATTGGCGAATGCCCGATTTCTAAAAAGCCTACATTTCCTACGATAAAATCAATTAATGATGCGGCTGCAAAAATAGTAGAATTTACTGGATAATGTTATTGACTTTGGTTTACTTTACAAGTACAATACTTGTATAACAATGAAGGTATGGATGTGAGTGACAGCATCTACGAAACCTTTTTATTAGTGAGTGTCACATTTTTTAGGAGTACATTATGAGTACTATGACAAAGCGCCGTAAGGTAATGAACTGCCTCGCAAACGGTGGAAGCCTTACCGCAAATGAGGCAAAGAGCCGTTACGGAGTTGGTAATCTTCGTGCAACTATCTCAAGCATTAAGAGCCAAGTTGAGGCTTATGATAATTGGGAAATCGTGAACGAGACTACTGCCACTGGCAAGACTCGCTACTCGATGGTTGACTGCCACCCAGGCAAGCGAACTTATGGTTTCGATAATCACGGAAACCGTTACGCTCTCTGATTCTTAATTGAATCAACCCCCGCTACTTGGGGAGTTTATCTTCCCAAGTAGTTTTTGAAAAGTGAATAATCATATATGCAGGAGTCATGACCTGTATATCGGACGGTGACAGAACAATTTTTTGTTATTGAAAATAATGTATGCGATTCCCTGTAGTGGGGTGTGAATGCTCAAATGAGTAAAGCAGAATTTAACTGATTCAATTGTAGTGCGAGTAGGGAATATCAATACTAGATAACCCCGAAAGTTGTGGGTAAATGTTAGTCCCACCCGTCCACGAATAACCGTTCCTTCCAGTACCAAGCCTTTGGTGACATCGAAGCACAAGGTCTAACCAAGTGAAGATGTGAAGATGATGTAAGATTCATTAGGATTTAGATGAGTGGCTCTCATCAGGAACGATAAATTTTAGGATGGTAAGTAGAGTCTTTAATGGTGGAGAAAAAAGATTCCTTGCCATCCTTTTTTTATGTTTGACTTTGATATGATGTGGAGTATAATATAAGTATGAACAAACGGAACATTATTCATAATGGAGATTGTCTAGAGTTTATGGAAAACTATTCAGACAACATTAATTTAATTATTACAAGTCCGCCATACAATATGACAAAAAGACCAGGCGGTAATGCAGATTCAGGAAGGTATGACGAATATGAAGATTGGAAGGAAGCAGACGAATATCTCGATTGGTCTGTTGATTTGTTTCATAATTTTGATGATTGTCTTGTCAAAGATGGTGTAGTGCTTTATAACTTTTCTTACTCAATTGAAAACCCCACATTCCCGTACCAGTTGGTTGCGGAGATTGCGAAGCGTACTAACTTCGTTTTGGCAGATACTATCATCTGGAAAAAGAAGTCTTCGATTCCGTATCCCGCCAGTCCAAATCGCCTTCAACGAATTTTTGAATTCGTTTTTGTTTTCGTTCGTGAGAATGAGATGAATTCATTCACTACGAATAAACAAGTAAGTACAATAAGCAAGACTGGTCAGAAGTATTACACTCCTATTATGAACTTTATCGAAGCGAAGAATAATGATGGAGCAACCAAAGAAATTAATCAGGCGACATTCTCAACTGACTTTGTAACCCAGTTATTGAAGGCATACGCCAAACCAGAAGAATCGTTTGTTGTATTCGACCCATTTATGGGAACAGGTACAACAGCGAAGGGATGTATAGAGTACGGATGTTCTTATCTTGGGACAGAAATATCTAAGAAGCAATGTGAATACGCAGAGAAGAGGATTAAAAAATCGGCTGATAGGATTATTATTGGATGAACTATGCGACCGTAGCCCAACTGGCAGAGGCAATGGACTTAAAATCCATCAAGTGTGGGTTCGAATCCCACCGGTCGTACTTGAGCGCCTGTAACTCAGTGGATAGAGTATCGCCTCTCGTATTGTTCCTGTAGCATAATTGGACAATGCAACGGTCTTCTAAACCGTAGATTGCAGGTTCGAGTCCTGCCAGGAACGCTTCTAAACTTTCAAAATTATACATAGGTTAGAATAGACTACTCTAACCATAAAAGGAAAGTATAATGAAGAAAGAATGCCCAGTATGTAAGGAAATAAAAGAAGAAAGTGAATTTTATAAAAGGAACAGAGAAGGAAAAAATCTGAGTGGGTATTGCAAGAAATGCAATAATGACAATGCAAAGAACAGACAAAGAGAGTTCAAAAAAGATTGTGTGAAATATAAAGGTGGTATGTGTCAGAAATGCGGGTATGATAAATGTTTAGGTGCTTTGGAATTTCATCACAAAGACCCATCCAAAAAGAAATTCGGATTGGCACAAATAAAAACCACTTCATTTGAAAAGAATAAAAAAATGATTACAGAAGAATTAGATAAATGTGATTTGCTTTGTAGAAATTGCCACGCAGAAGAGCATTGGGGATAATCGCAGGTTCGAGTCCTGCCAGGCGTGTTTTCATATATATTGAAAGGAGATTTAGATGAAATCATATAAAGAATATTTAAACGAATCTAGTCTTTCTCGTATATGGAAACATAACGAAGAACACGATTGTGGTGCATTGACCGCTTTTCGAACAGGTCGTGATTGCGGAAAAGGTGAATCCTACACCAAAAAAGAAAACAAACAACGAAATAAAAGTCTTCTGGCACGATTGAAGTCCAAAGGATATGGAGTAACAACACTACACGGAAAATATCCCGAAGGAGATTCTGGTATTGTTGGTAAAGAGATTAGTTATTTTGTAGTAGATTTGAACGATAGCGGAAATATGGAAAAGGATTTGCGTAAATTTGGCGAAGAGTTTGAACAAGATAGTATTTTATCTGTGCCACGCGGTGCTGTGCAAGGTGATTCTAAAGCATATTTGATTGGAACAAATCATTGTGAAAATAATTGGCTTGGTTATGGAAAGAAAGAAATATTTAAAAGAGGGCGGATGGGATATGATTCGCCAATTTACACTTCATATGTTAATGGTCGTCCGTTTATTTTTGAAGATGTTGGCGAAGAAATTTTAGACCCTTGTAGTGGAATGGGTTGGTGGTCAATGCGTTTGGTTGCCGAAAAGAACTGGGAAGATATTGATATCGACGACTGAGTTTTAGGTTTTATTATGGTTAAAATTACTGGTGGTAAAAAACACGAACGAAGAATTGTGGACAAAGTTATTTTGTGGTGTTTTAAATATTACAAAATAAAGACCAACATCAATGTGAGGATTGGAAAGTTCAAAGACTATGATTGTTGGGGAACTTGTGAGGAAACAGATGGGAGCAACAAGTATGTTATTACTGTTGCCAACGACCAAAACATTCGTGATTTTGTTGCTACAGTCATACACGAAATGATACACATAAAACAATTCGTTACTGGTAAGTGTAGGGGTGATGGCGAAAACGAATGTGATAGATTACAATATAAACTTACAGATAAATTATGGAAGGAAAATATAATATGATGAGTATGAGTGATTGTGCATATTGTTTTGTAACTGGTGATATTATTCTTGCAGATGAATTTGCAGATAACAACGGATACAACACCGCAAGATTCACTCACGAATTTGATGCGTGGGTTTCTGAGCGTGGTCAACAAATGATTGACAATGCATACAAGACCGATGAATTGATTTGGAATCGTGAGTGGAAATTTATTTGGGACGAATGGAATTCAGAACATTATATTCCTAGCGATTGGGATAAGTGTAAAACCGACGAAGAACGAACAAAATGGATTCAACGAGAAGAATACGAAACAGAACGGAATGCCAAATATGAAGACTTTGGTAGAGGACTGATGGAAGATTAGCATATATATTATAGAAATGGTATTGTTGATATCGGAGTAAAAGTTATCGAACACGGGAGTTCGAATCTCCCCGCCTCCACCAGAGACACCCTTGTTTAATTTTATTTTTTACACATAACATTAATTAGGAAACAATAAGTCGCAAGGGTGTCTCTGATGGGGGCGAATGGAGTCGATTCGGTAGTAAGTAACAAAGAAGTAGATACCCAAGGTTGGCAACGAGTCTTGACAAAAGCGTTGCAAAAAGTTAACTGACAACAGTTACGCAATGGCCGCTTGAGCGGCTACGGACCCTTGGGTGGGGGCGACCCCATCCAAGGCATTTAAAACTCAAAGTACAAAGGAGAGATATTATGAGTGATTATTTACATACATGTATTGAAGTAGATGGAGTACCAGTAGATTTACTGCTCACCGAAAACGAAGTAAAGAAAACAGCACAAAGAGCATTGAAGAATCCAGATGATGTTCCTATTTGTAATCAATGTTGGAATATTGAAAGCAGAAAAACAAAATGTGGTTTGCTTAAATGGATTATGGGTAGGTGTTGCGAGTGTGGAGAATGTGATTAATGGTAGATGGACAAGCAGGTAAAGGCAGTAAGTATCGTTCTGTAAATCAAGAAAGATATGCAGAGAACTGGGAAAAAGCATTTGGTTGTGATAAGAAAAAATGTTGTGGTAAGGGATGCCAAAACAGTGGATTTGTACCAAATAAAAATTCCAAAAAAGGTCAGATGCAGCCTGGTGGAATTATTGACCATACAGATATTCCTCAATCAGAGGAAGAGGATGATAAAATTGAATATAACAAACCAGGCATTGTAGAAGACTGGAAGGATAATTAGTTATGGCAAAAAATAATGGACACGACGCCTCTATTGCAAATAGAGTTTCAGTAGGAAGACCAAGAACTTCAAAACTGTTTCGTAAGAAGGGAAATGCTTGTGCAAGAACTTCTAAAAAAGGAAACGGGAAAAGAATTAGATGAAACCCTTGGCAAAAAAATCAGCATCTATTTTATTCAAGACCTATATTATATGGTCTTTGATTGCTGATTTGATTTTGCTAAGTGGTATATTTTATTTGTTATTGAGATGACCGAATTCCGAACAATCTGATTTGTTTCCCCATCCCATACTAATACCAAACGATTTCCAAAACCGAATATCTTTACAAAATGAACCATATTTTTCGTTCATAAGTTTTTGGTATTCGGTGTGTTCGTTTTCGCCACACCAAGAATCAAACCAAGCAATATCCCATTTTGAATCTGGCTCCCATTCATAAATGTCTGCGTGAACTAAACGAATCTTTTCGTTCTTTGGACAATGTTGCCAGACCAAATCTATAACTTCTTGATATTTTTCTATGATGGTAACAGATGTAACATTCGGGTTTTCCATTAAGGATTGGTTTACCATTCCAAGTCCAAGTCCACCAACAATAACATTACCGTGAGCCTCTTTTAAAAACTGTTCGTGTTCACGATATTCTCTTGTGGTGTCTTGCATTATATTGTGGCTTGAATTAAAAAGAACCGTATAGGTATCCATCGGTTCATCACTACCACAAAAGTGGTCGGTTTTAATTTTTTTAATTATAAAATTACCTGAAATGCCTTCGGGAATATTCACCTTAATTCGGTTCACGATATAATTACTTTTCCGTCACCGCCGTTTGTTGCATTTTGACTCGATGCGTTATTTGAACCATCACCGCCTGCTCCTGCACTATCTCCTAATGCGGCACCGCCAGGCGTTGTTGAACTACCTGTGTTATATGCTGTGCCATCATTGCCGTTGGTTGCGGTACAATCCGCACAACTATCACAATCTGCCACACCACCGCCACCTAAATCACAAGAACCCCCTAAAGATAAACCCGCACTTCTGTTCTGTTCTCCACCACCTGCAATAAAATCACATCCATCGTGTGTGAGTGTGGTGTTTCCGCCGGCTGTGGAACACAGAGAAGTTGACGCTGATTTCGCCCCACCTGCTCCAACATTAAAAGTAAGAACTTGGCCGCCGCGAACTTCGTTGAGTGTGAATACTAATCTAGAACCGCCACCGCCGCCGCCACCTTTGGTCGTTCCGCCTCTTCCCGCATCGGCCAAGCCACCACCACCGCCACCACCATACATTGTTATGGTGAGTGTATCTACACCAGATGGAATAGTATAGGTTTGTGTACCAGTGTCTGTGATGGTTGTTGGAGTAGATGGATGAACATCAAAAGATGCATATTGGTGAGGCTTCCGTCTTACTATTTTATAGCGAGACATATTCTTAGTGGGAGTATGTCTACCTCTTCCTCTATTGCCAGATTTGTTGAATTTTTCTTTCAACTAGCAATCCAACAAGCAGTTGCACCGGCAGTTCCTCTAATAAGAAGATTGGTTAGGTCACGGACCTCTATGAATAGTTCTTCGCCTGCAAGAAGTTCGAACCCGCCAGTTGAGTTTCCAACCGTGTTAAGTCCATCGGGATAAGGACCAGTAACACCAATAGCCAGAGTGCCGTCTGGCGATGAGTTTTTGATTCGTACACCATTTTCTAATGTTGCACCTGTTGCAGACAATGCCGCAAATGCAGTGGTTGCTACCGATTGTCCAATTACTATTGGGTCGAATATTTGAATAGTCCGAA
>Ga0208299_1002887_pt1 | contig 11235 bp, 8 predicted proteins | sample 15_taG_FD_184089 | JGI IMG/M metagenome (GOLD analysis project Ga0208299, IMG submission 184089) | Marine viral communities from the Subarctic Pacific Ocean - 15_ETSP_OMZ_AT15312 metaG (SPAdes) (version 2) | ecosystem: Environmental > Aquatic > Marine > Oceanic | place: Pacific Ocean | collected...
TGCTTTGGAAAACCCAATATGCACTTACAGAGTTTACCGATGCTAAAAACTTCAAATCATATGATGAATTGAAAACGAAACGAGATGCTGTTCTTGGTGCCGACATTCGTCAGACAATTCAAGATACATCTACTACTGCTGAAACTATTAGTGAATCAGAAGATGATGGTGATGCCAAAGCAGAAAAAGCATTTGGAGATGGAGAAGGAACTGAAGAAACGGATGCTCTTTCTTACTTTGAAAAGTTAGCAAACGAATAATTCGTTTTAATCTTCACTAAAAAAGGAGTCGTAAGACTCCTTTTTTTATTAACCAAACCCTCTACGCCATATTGGATATTGAGTTTGTAATCCCATAGACTCGGTTGCTTTAGTGCCTCCACCAAAACCTTGAGAGGGACCGTCGCTGCTGTTGTTTCCATTATTAGTCGTATTATTATTGATAATGGTTGGTGGGTGGGGTTGTGATTGTTCTTTATCCCACGCGGAAGTATTAAGATGTTTTAATTCTGTATTTTCCGTTATTGAATCGGCGTGCAACTGAGATAATAATTTCTCTTGGTTCTTTAATCGCGAGAGTGTGTATGGCTTGAATGCAATGGCTGGGGATTGTTGGTGTTCACGGCCGACCAGTCCACGAGTCTGCTCGGCTGCTTTTATCTTTGACACTGGTGTCACTATTTCGTCTTCACCTTTGTCAGCCAGTAAAGCCAATTTCCCACCAAATGTTCTTGCAACTGGTGAACCTGCCGGTGTGCCTTCACCATATGCAGGTATAGTTTTAGGAACTTGTGCTTTACCAGATAATATTTTATTTACTGTTGACTTATCTATAGTAAAATATTTATTATTTGTTTTGTTGGTATTGGTATCTGTATTTCTTTCTAGTATATTTGATAATTCTTTATTTGATATATTAGTTTTGTTTATTGTATAAGATAAAGGGTTTTTATTATTTTTTGTGTTGTTTATTATTGTTGGTAATTCGATATTCTTGTTTTTGGTTATATTGTTATTTTTGGTTATATTGTTATTTTTATCTACATTCTTGTTTTTGGTTATATTGTTATTTTTGGTTATATTGTTATTTTTGGTTATATTGTTATTTTTGGTTATATTGTTATTTTTATCTACATTCTTGTTTTTGGTTATATTGTTATTTTTGGTTACATTGTTGTTTTTGGTTATATCTCTAAAATTCTGAAATAACATTTTTTTAATATTGTTCTGTACATTTTTTATATTTTTGGTTTCTTTATTATTTGAACTTCTTTCTTTTATTGGTGCTGGAGTTATTACAGTAGGAATTTTAATTTCCTTTGGAATATTAATTATTCTTTGATTATTATTAGTATCTGTATGATGCTTCTCTATTGTCTTGTTATTATTAGTATCTGTATGATGCTTCTCTATTGTCTTGTTATTATTAGTATCTGTATGATGCTTCTCTATTGTCTTGTTATTATTAGTATCTGTATGATGCTTCTCTATTGTCTTGTTATTATTAGTATCTGTATGATGCTTCTCTATTGTCTTGTTATTATTAGTATCTGTATAATAATGCTTCTCTATTGTCTTTGTGTTGAGATAATCATTTGGTCGGTTGGTAATAAATTCTATTTTTTTATTTAATTTTAATATTGCTTCATTAAATTCTGTTGGAATATAATTTTTATTCTTCGGTTGTTCCTGCTTTTCTTTTTCAATTGGCTTAATTATGTTGGGTATCGGATTTTTATCTTTTGGAACTATATTGACCACACTTCCATTCTTTCTTTTATTGAAATGGGAAATAATATTTTGTTTAATTTTCTTTTTATTCTTCATTTAATTTACCTCGTAATATTTGTTCTTGAACCAGCCCTTTCAGATTCTATGTGTGCTAATTTTATTCTCTCATTCTCTATTTCTATATATTCAATCAATTGAGACAAATACACATCTCTTTCCCACGGAATGAGATTTTCTAATTCAGATAGGTTATATTTGTGGTGTTGTACCATCTGGAATATTGTTTGGAAGTAATCTTTAAGACTCAGATGGCTGAGTCCTAACCGAAAAAATCCGACAATCCAGATAGTACCACCTCCCTTTCAGCACCATCAGATGTAGTATATAAAACCTTATGTTCTATTCTGGGGGATGTTAAAAAGAAATCTAGTATTTTTTCAAATTGTTTCTTGGTCATATTATCAATAAACTCTGATATTTCTTGTTTGGGTATAGTAGACGAATTGATTAATTCGGACTTTGTTTGTATGTGAACTATACAATCAGAAATTAAATCATAGAAAGAAGAAGGGTCTTCATAATCAATAACACCATCTCTTTTATATAAATCGTCTAATGTTGGATATCTCATTTTTATTGTGATTTCTTTGCTTATTTCTATTTCTTTTGTGTGTCCTTCTGTCTTTGTTACTTTTATATCTGGTATCAATACCTTCACTGGTATTTCTTCTTCTGTAAATGGACATATAATTATAGGTTCGATTCCTTCACCCACAGATTTTCCTCTTATTTGTAGGAATATGTATTCCACATCAAATAATGGCAATGAGCCTGCATCTTCTATATCATCCACACACGATTCTATTATGTTTTGTATTGCTCTAATCATAGAAGAATCTTCTTCAGACTGTTGAGCAAGAAGAAGAACTTTTTCTTCTTTTACCAAAAAAGGTCTAAATGATTTTTTATCACCAGAAGATGGAAGAACTACTTCATATTTTGGAATATCGGACACTAATAAATTTGACAATCTGTTCATATTATTTACCTCACTTTATTATATTTATATCAATTAATATTATACTTCACCCATATGAAAGGCATAATGTCTATATGTAAATGCAATCTGTAATCTTGTAAAATCATTAAACATATTTGCACCAAGAGATAAAGGAAATATATTTGACGGATAAACTTCCTGAAAGGTGTATGTGGATGTCACTTTATCCGATTCGTCTAATGTTTTTATTGACATGTGTGTTGAACCAACATAATTTGAATAATTGTGTTGCTCTGGTTTCTCCGCGGACTGCGGTTGATGGTCAGGAACTATTGAACTCATCCACCCCTCAAAAAATGCTCTTTCTCTTTGGTCTGCTGATACAGGAAAAACAACAACTACTTCTCCAGTATATGAATTACCAACAGGAACACTTCTTTTGGGCCCAAAATACTGTTCTTGTGTGGTTATAAAACTTCTAGACGGTAGGTTTAAAGATTCTGCTGGAAATATTGGGTCTTTCCGCATGTAAAAACTACCTTCTGGAACATTTGCAAATTCTATACGATATCTAGAAGGTTTTGCTAGTCCATTTCTGAGAAATGTTTGTTTGAAATAGTCTATTGATGATGTTGATGCCATTTTTATAGTTTCCTCTTATTATTTATAATAAAATTATGGTAATATCGTATCTTCTGTAAGAATAATAAAGTTCCATCCTTTTTGTTTGCAGTATTTATTAGCGGATTTCCATTTCGCTTCATTTACACTATATGTCAAACATTCTCTGATATATGACTTGGTTTTTTTCTTTTTCTTTGGTGGGATAGTTTGTTTTTTTGGTTTTACCTCTATAATGTAGGTTTTGACCTCACCGTTGTTAGTTTTTATTTCTGCTATAAAGTCGGGAAAATATCTATGATTCTTTTTGTCCACTGGAGAATAGTATGGAATTATCACTTCTTCACTTCCCCATCTTATGACATTCTTATTATAGTCGAGATATTTACACACTCTCCTTTCCCATAAAGAACGACATATGATGTTTGTTGGATTTCCTATATACTTTGATGGGTTTATTGTTTTATATTTTGTTTTATATGCCATAAATTATACCGTTTCTTTAGATATATAGTATACAAGAAGGAGAATTGATAATATGGCACCACCACTAGTAGTCGCAGGAGTAGGATTTGTTGTAGGGAAGTTTGCATCGGATGTCATATCCAGTGAAGACGACTATCAAATCGGAACAAAGGGGACTGGCAAGCAGTGGTTTCCGAAGGAAACAGCATTCGGTGATGCAACAGGTCGTGGAATGGGAATTCCAGTTGCTATTAATTTCAAGGCAGATATGTATGAAAATAAGCAACAGTACAGAGAGGATGTAATTGCAGGAGAACTTACTGATATAACCCTACCTTTACCAGTGCAACTTTCTGATGATACATCAATAAATTATACGCGAGGTCAATCAGAAACCACTGGTGGTATTTGGGATATGACTTCGGGTGGATGGAGAGAATCATGGAGAACTTGGTTTGGTATTTCAACATGGTTTTCTGATGTGCTTGGCTTTAGTTCTTTATCAGGACAAAGACCTATGGATGAAAGTGATAATATATTTAAATCCGCAGAGATGAGGAAGCATTCATATTCATGGATTCTCATTCCAAAAAATGGAGACGAAGGTAAGAGAGTTGATGAAATTGTTAAGACATTTCAGAGAATGGCATATCCTATGGCTTCTGGGGATGAAATTTATTCTAGGGTGATTCATCCTCCTATTTGGCAGATTAGTACTATGGACATGGTCGACGGATTGGACACCACTTGGGTTATCGACCCACTACCTTCTGTCCTAACAACGGTGAAGATAAAAACCGCGGACGGTGCGTTGCACCAAACACAGGGTGGATATCCTGCGGCTACTGCGCTAACGATAGAGTTCGCTGAATTAGAACCTGCAATCAACACTGGAAGTTTCTTACAGTCCAGAAGTCAACTTCGTGGTGGTGCGGCACGAGGTGGAGATTAATAATGTATTTTGAAAAAATGGAAAATATTAATTATAGTTTTCCTGGTTTGCCCGATTTAGAAATGGTGGATATTTTTCGTAGAGTAAAATTTACGGATAAGACACTTGAGGAAGCCCAAAACTTTGTAGAGGTATTAGTACCAGAAGGTTCTAGACCAGACGATGTAGCAAGAAGTTATTATGGAAGTTCAAAATATTGGTGGTTGGTATTATTTTCAAATAGTATGTCTGATGTGAATTCAGAATGGCCTAAATCCCAATCTCAAATAAAATCATTGTTCAATAATTATTTAAATGGAGATAGTTATTTTGTGGTGGAGGATTTGGATATTTCTGAGGGTGATATAGTTGTTAAGAGAGATGTAGATGCAACTGGTGGAATTGACATAGACAATTTTGGGGTAGTAGATTCTTATGATAGGCTTTTTCACAGAATAAATGTAAAAAGAAAAGGTGGAGATATTTCTGAGAAAGATGAAATTTGTGCATTTGGTTTGGATGACCAGGGGCAGCTGACTAATCAAATAACATCTGGTTTTGGGCAAACTGGTTGCTTCAGACAAAATATGGGTGATACATCATGTACTGCATTTACTGCACCCGATTCGGATGCTGCCCCGTTATGTGCAACTGCTGGTGCAACATTTGCAAAGATACAAAAGAAAACTTCTATTAAAGAAGGTGTTTCTAGATTTTCATATAAGAGTGGTGATAGGATAAATGAACTGAATCCTTATACTACTGACGGACTAACTCACGACTATTTTCAGTTTCGTAATATGTGCGGATTAACTGGAACTTTGTTATATAAGTATATGAGAGGTGAAGAGTTGCCAGAAGAAGTTTCTATAATTACTGTTGAGGAAGACATTGTATATGATAATGACAGAAATAAAATTATTAAACTATTAAATAGAAATTTAGCAAATTTGGTTGCTAATGAAGTAGAATCTTTATTAAAGGGTAATGTTCCAAGAGGAACTACTAAATTAGTAACTTTCATATAAAAAATGATATCAAAGGTGAATAATAATGGCAAAGCAAACTCCATCAGACATTAATATTAAAAAAATAGTTATAGAAAATCAACGAAGTGGTACAGAACTTCAAATTATACCTGCACCAGTAGAAGATGGTGTAATGGAAGAAATATTCGTTAGCATGCAAATCAATGAAAATATAATGCGTAATGGTATAATTGGTTCTTTAAAATTCAAAGAACCAAGTAGTGTCGGTGATTACTTTAATATGACGGGTAATGAATTTGTAAAAATAGAAATGGAATCTCCAGAGATTGAAAATTCTGAACATACATTAACCTTCTGTGTGAATGATGTAAGAGCAACAGGCAATGAAGCATTGGATGCAGTATCTGGACCAAGTGCAAGATTTGGAGCAGGATGGGATGTTGAATTTGTTTCCTGCGAAAGTTACATATTAGATTGGGACAATCTAGATTATATGGATGAAGATTTTATTGGACCCATTGCTGGCAGTGAAGGTTTAGTAGATTTACTTGCAGAAAAATACTTAAACCCCGGTGCTGTAGAAGGATTTTCTAACGCACAAAAGGAAATGGATATCGAAAGTACACACAACTGGATATGGTTGAAAAAAAATCAAAGCATGTATCCTTGGGGTAAAGATGTTCATCCACCAAACCTTATGCAACTAATGAATAACCTTTCTGAAAATGCTGTTACAAAAGACTTGAGTGGAGTAAATTATTTATTTTATGCAGACTTGGATGGATGGCATTTTAAATCAATTAGAAAGATGATTAAAGATGCAAACGAAAAGGGTGTTCTTTATGGTGGTGTGCATGGTGGAAAAAACGAATATAAAGTTTCTATGAAAGATGATGAGGATGAAACAAAAGGTAATACGAAAATTGCAGCGATAATAAACTGTAGTGAGTACGACCATTTGAATGCGTTTAAGTCTGGCGCATACACAGCATACTATGAAAGAATAAAACCATCATATGAAGACCCATATTTTGACTATGTGGATTTTACTACTGCTCATACGAATCCGCTGTCAACTGATTGGGGAGGCAGAGAAATTATTACATATGGTTATCATGAAGTTAATACAAGTGGAAAGGGAGAAGATGGAAAATGGGGTGACCATACAGTCGGTGGAAGGGTAGAACAATTTAAACTTCTTCCAAAAAGTATAATCACTTCTATCAATATTAAGAATCCAGTAAATATAGAAAGAAAGTCAGTAAGAAAACATGATGTAACTGGACTGTATGGATATTTTGATTCTCCGTATAATTATCATGGAGAAAAGTCTTATGATTTTCTTGGCTCCGCGGCACTAGAAGGAAAGCAAGGGAAGCGAAATGATAAACTTTGGCAAACAATGTTTGACCAAACAGACCTTGAAGGGGAAATAATAAAAACCATTCAAGAAGATATTAAAAAACCAACATCTGATAGTATTAAAGCACACCTTCAAGTAGTTAATCTTAAAGAAAAGTTTAATGTGTATAGACACTCGATTTGTTGTGATAAACAATCTATTAAACCTTTTGTGTTTCTTGCAGTTATTGAAGATGCAAAAAAAGTTACACCAGATGACAGGGGCGGAATCTACGAATATTCTTGGAGAGAAGTTGAGATATGGCCTAGTGACCATGTGGAAGAGGAAAATTATATAGGTACAGATATTAGTCCAGAAGGTTCACCAGTAAAAATTGTTATACCGTCTGAAGGTAAAGGTCTAGCAGGAACATTCAGAGAAAATAATCCCACTTCAGAATCAGAGTGGACAAATCCTGCTTATAATTTAAATGAATTAATGAATGAAACGGTGGGTGATAATGTTAATGTTGGTCCTGGTATTAATGTTGCTGATTTGGAATTTAATGATTATCCTGAATCATATCAAATGATGCCAATAGGTGGATATTTTCAAGTTGAAGATGGTGCTGATATGTTGGTAGACCCATGTGCATTACAAGATGAAGATGGTAATGGTATAATGGATGGACCTTGGACCATGAAGCGTCACATCGTACAGATGTATAGAATTCCTAACTACATGCTAGGAGAATTAAATGAAGACGGAGATGTTGTAAAGGGAACAATTGCTCCCAACGAAGAAGACCCATTGGGTGACCCAGACCCAACCATTCCGAAAGACATATACTTCTTCGATGTTCCGAATGCACACGATGGACTGTGTGGGTGTCTTTCTTAATTAGTATACTTATATTATGAGAACATATAAAACATGTTGCTGTTGTGGGGATAAACCTTGTAAAGATTGGGATAACGAATATCGTTATAACGGTGGTGGGGCAAACTGTCCTATATGTGCATTAGGTACAACTACAACTAGTGCAACAGACTTTGAAGAATTTGCTCCATATGAACCTACACGAAATCAAGGTGATGAGGAATGGGACGGATTAGACCCAGAAGAAACTCCCATTGCTGGGCATCCAGACAATTTACATTTTGGAAATCTTTGTTGGCATGCGGATGAGGATGGTGTCTGGCAGTATTATCCTGAAGAATGTGAGTGGAATAGTTGTTGGAATGAATACCCAGAACTAGAATATTTTGACCATCAATACATTATTCCAAAATCTACATTATACGATTCTCCTATGGGACTTTTGCCATGGTCACCACAAGCATTTACAGATTGGATAGACAATTGGGAAGGACCACTATTACCAAAAGGTGATTGTACAATGCACTGTACTCTTGGTAGTGGAGGTAATCTTGGTTGTCATAAATTGGCATTCGTTGGTGCTATCGGAAAGAACTTTGGTTCTCAACATGAGAATACAGACGGCAGTGGATACTTCAACGGTCCGTTATGTGGTTCTGACATTGTTACTGTTCCACCACCCGAAAGTGATTGGCCTGAAATCCGTGAATGGGTTAGGTCTGGTGGTAAATTAATTGTCATGGGAGAATCTAGTGGAAGTCCAATGGAAGGAACAGAATGTAAAGAGAAGATAGGATTCTTTAATAAAGATTCAACCTATTATACTGATAGATGTCTAGACGATTTAAGTGGTGAAGCACCATCAGGACTTGATGGTTTAGAAGTAGCAGAACTATTAAGAAACTTTGCACTGTATTGCGCGCAACAAGAAGATGAAGAAGAAATAGAAGAATTCTTTAAATTTAGAGATGATGAATATTATGACACAGACAGAGATGAAAACTACATTAATACCTTTGAAGCATTTGAAGGGGAAGATGGAACATCACCAACAATCTCTTGTTGTCAACGGTCGAAAAGACCATTTCTAAAACGAGATACTGAAAACGACCCACTTAAATCATTTTCGTTTCATTGTTCTTCTAGTAGTGGACTCCTTCCAAGAGGAAAAGGTGAAGGATTAGTAGGACATTGTAATGGTGAAGGATGTACAGTAGTATGGAAACCTAATGGTGACGGTGCAGTCGTTGTTGTATATGATTCAAATGTGTGGGGTGCAACCAATTCACAAATTCCATTGGGTTGGTGGGAGCAAGAAACTTTACATCCAGAAATTCAACTCGATGCAGAAACATTAAAACTAAGAGCATGCAACAGTGATTTCTGGAGATTTATGTGTGACGATTTTCTTGGTGGTGAGATGCCAACCTATTCATGCACAGAGAGTGATAGTTATTGGGATAACAAAGCCCCAGATAATTATACTTCTGAAAATCCATGTCTTCCAACTGCACCATGTTGTTTACCAGACGGTGAGTGTCTAGACGATGTTACTGTCTGGGAATGTTTTGGGTATGAAGATAACGATGGAAATAGATTGCCTGGCATTTGGTGGGGTCCAGAAGCAGTTCATCCAAGTGGTGTTGGTTCTTGTGGTTTAACATGTGCAGATATACAAGGACAAGGACTATGTAATGAACAAGAAAAAAAATTATGTTGTTCTTTAGCAGAGGGATGTTCTCAAAGCAGTCTTATAGGACCAAATTGTTGTTTGAGTGAAGGGAAAGGATTCGATGGTGGTAATTTAGTATACAAATATGAATGTTGTAGACTTGCCAAACTTGCCGGATTTGAACCATCGGATGTTGAAGTTATGTGGACACTCACTGGTGATGAATATGGTGATAGTTGTGATGCTTGTTATATTATTGGTGCATGTTGTGTAGAAAATGTTTGTTGGTCTGATGTACGACAACATGTTTGCGAGAAAGAACTTCAAGGAAAATTTCAAGGAAAAGATACCGAATGTACCCCAAATCCATGCGACCCACTCGGTGCATGTTGCATAGCAAGTAATAACTCATGTACTAACGAGGTAACAGAAGTAGATTGTGTTAGTTGGGGAGGGGATTGGCAAGGAGAAAATAGCGAATGCGGGGATGGGTCTGATTGTAACTTTCCAACTGGAGCATGTTGTTTGAGTGATGGAAGTTGTGATTACGTAACAGAGTATATGTGTGTCGAAGTTGGTGGTTTTTATGAGGGGGATGATATTCCTTGTGAATATGATACTTGTGAAATACCCTCAGGTCCATGGGCATGTTGTGTATATTTTGGGGAAGACTGCGAAACTTGCATCCCAACAAATACACAACAAGACTGTGAGGATTATGGTGGTGCGTGGCATGAATTCTCTGTGTGTGGAGATGAACCATGCAATACAAGTGGATGTGAAGGTGGTGCATGTTGTATTGGAGTACCTGAAGTAGAGGGGTCATGTGATGATGCGAATTGTTGCTGTATTATGGCCAATTCCGACCAGGACTGTGATATAAATTATGGTATTCAAGGCACAAATTACTATCAAGGGGATGGTACTAGTTGTGAAGTTGAAAATTGTTGCGGTGCATGTTGCTGTATACAAGGAGAAGACACTTATTGTTTAAGTGGCTGTGATATGTGGAGTCAGTATAGGTGTGTGGCAAGCGACCCTGCGAACAAGGCATGTCCAGAAGGAACTCTATTGTGGAATGATTGTGAAGATTGTGCTTGCGGGATGAGTTGCGATGCTAATGAAGAAATAGATTGTGATGAATTTGGTTCTTGTTGCTATTCTTATTGTCAATACGGAGATGGGCCTTTTCCTAAAGATTGGCCCGAACATTGGCCAAGCCCAAGGACTTGTACAGGATATTGTAAAAATGTTGCAAATGAAAAAGAATGTGTGTTTACTGGCAGCGATCCAGGAGGCGTCGCGCAATCCTATTACAAACGTGGGCAACTATGCGACATCGAAGGTACAGTAAGCCCAATGTGTGGTGTTGGATATTGTTGTTTTTTAGGCGGAGACACACAATGGAGTTGCCAGGAATGCACATTTGAAGATGAGTGTATCGATAGGTGGTGTTTCGGTTACCCGGATATCCAGTGGTGTTTGTGGACTCCGTATGATTGCGATACTAACGATGGCTATCCAGATGTGGCTTGCTACCAAGAAATAAATTGTGATCCCGAATCAAAAGCTGGTTGTTGCATTTCTGGCGGCGGCGACTATGGCC
>Ga0208299_1002888_pt1 | contig 11233 bp, 13 predicted proteins | sample 15_taG_FD_184089 | JGI IMG/M metagenome (GOLD analysis project Ga0208299, IMG submission 184089) | Marine viral communities from the Subarctic Pacific Ocean - 15_ETSP_OMZ_AT15312 metaG (SPAdes) (version 2) | ecosystem: Environmental > Aquatic > Marine > Oceanic | place: Pacific Ocean | collected...
GTTACAAACCATATCAGCTGCCAATTACATGAATTGGAGCGATAACAATCCAGCTAAAGCAGCGGCTGCATTTGCTAATCAACCACAGTTCTGGAAAGATTTTTCTTATATATTTAATTCTGATTATTTAAAACAAAGAAGATCTGGAAACCAAAGAGGTGTAAATGAAGCAGAGTTATCTGAAGCAGTGGCTGGTAGTGATAATAAAGCTAAAGCAGCTATAGCGTGGTTGCTTAAAAAAGGATTTACACCTACGCAAATAGCGGATAGTTTTGCGATATCTATGGGTGGTTCTACTTTCTATAGAAATAGAATTAAAAAGTATGTTAAAGATGGAATGAATCAAAAAGAAGCCGAAACAAAAGCTTGGTTAGATTTCCAAGAAATAACAGAGGTAAACCAGCAATCTGCTAGACCCGACATGATATCACAACAACAAGCCTCACCTCTTGGTAGATTAATATTAGCGTTCCAAAATACTCCTATGCAGTATGCTAGGATAATGAACAAGGCTACTAGAGATTTAGTAAATGGTAGAGGTGATTATAAAACACATATATCTAAGATCGTTTACTACGGTGTCGCGCAAGGTATAATATTTGGCGCTTTACAATCTGCTTTATACGCCTCGTTGGGAGATGATGAGGAAGAAGAGTTTGATAAAAAGAAAGAAAGGATATTAAACCAAATGGTTGATTCATGGTTAACAGGTATTGGTTATGGTGGTAAAGCTATTGGAACCGTGAAAAATACTATCATGGAATATTTAAAACAAAGAGACAAAGGTTATAATGCTGACCACGCTTACACGTTATTAACATTACTTAGTTTTTCTCCACCTATAGGTTCTAAACTACGTAAGATTTACAGCTCTATAAAAACTGAAGAATTTAATAGAGGGGTTTTTAGTAAAAGAGGATTTACTTTAGACAACCCTATTTGGTCTGGGATTGGTAATGTTGTTGAGGGTGTTACAAACCTTCCTCTTGGTAGAATATCTAACTTAATGTTGCAAGCGGATAACGCTATGGATCCTGCTCATAAATGGTGGGAAAGAGTAGCTTTGTTATTAGGACAAAACACTTGGGATTTAGGTATACAAGACCCAGATATTGAAGCTATTAAACTAGAGATTAAAGCAGAGAAGAAAGAGGCTTCTAAAGTAAAAGCTAAAATAAAAAAAGAAGAAAAGAAAAAGGAGAAAGAAGAAGCTAATAAAGCTGTTATAGAAGAAAACAAAAAGAAAAGTAAAAAAGATGGTATTTGTTCTGCTATAAGTAAAGGTGGGAAAAGATGTAAGAGCAAGGCCGTTAATGGTGGTATGTGTACTGTCCATGAGAAAGCTGAACAAAACGAAACAGGGATACAATCTCAATGCAAGAAGGTTAAGAAGAGCAATAAAAGATGTAAAATGCAAACAAGTAACAAATCTGGATATTGTTACTACCACGATTAGTTAAAGAATTCAAAAAATAAGTGACTATATAAAAATGGTGAAAAGACTAATAATATTACTACTACTTATATCCAATATAATAGTAGCGCAAACAATTGGAAATATTGACGTTAAAGGCTTATTAAAGTACTCTACGTTTTACACTGCTGTTAACGGTGGAACGTCACTTTCTGATGTTGACGTATTCTCTGTGGATAATGGTTTATCTACACAGACTATTTCAACTCCTTATGATTATAATTTTACCATAGGTTTACGTAAGATAGCAAGGTTTGGATATGAGAATAAAGCTCAAACGTTTTATGATGGTACGGAATCTAATTACAGTGATGCGGCCACTGTCGGTAAGGTTAAAGGAGTTGAATACTTATTTGAGGTTGACTACAAAAGACAAGAAGGCGTTGACTATATGGACCAACATCATTTTATTAGATTTAGTTCTGACGATGGTTGTCCAGACGAATTGTGTATAAATTTCTTTGCTTTAAAATTAGAATATTTAGAGGATGGATTTGCTGATATTAAATATTTTGAAGCATCTGAGAGATATAGACATCGTAAAGGTAAGAATTTATCTTGGAATGTTGGGTTAACACAAAGACTTGCTGAACCATATGGATATAACGCTTTAGATGAATGGATGTTGGAAAACGGTAATATACATTATACTTATTTAGCATTGGAAGAGGGTTATACGGTAGACGTGTATAATAACGAATACTTTGCCCCAAATGGAGAACTAGTTGCCACTAGTGCTGAGGTTTGGGAGGCAGTTGTTATACCAGAAGTATTATCTGATTATACTGAAAAGAAAAGAAACGAATTAAAGAAAACTATACAACATTCTTTTGTTGTTGGTTTTGATTATTATAAGTACTCTAAACGAACATGGTTACACGCTTGGGGAAGTTTAATGCCTTATCATTACGATGATGGCGATGAATTTAGTTACCATAATTATGTTGATGGACAATGGTACGATTATTCTGGTGGATTAATCTACGGAATAAAAGTAAATAAAAGTTTAGGATACTTTATAGAGGGAAAATACAATAAGTACTGGAATAGGGAATGGTACGATTTTAAATTAGGATTAAATTACACTATATTTTAGAATGGCAAAAGAATTAAATGAAGACACAGGGTTTCAAGTAAGTATAAAAACTCTAATAGGAATAGGAGCTGCAATGGCAACTATTATAAGTATGTGGTTTATGTTGCAAGCAGATATTGCTGACGCAAAAGAGTTACCAGCACCAGCTGATCCAGAGGTAACACGCATGGAATTTGATATGAAAGATCAAATGATACGTCAAACAATTATGACTACACAAGAAGACGTAAAAGAAATTAAAGAATCTATTGAAAAAATAGAAAACAAACTTTACGAATAAATCAAATGGAAAAAACAAGCGTTAATTGGAGAATATTTAGTATGTACATGTTAGTAATTTTCTTCATGTTATTCGCTAGTGGAGCTTTTGCTCAAATGAAGGTGACTCAATTTAACGCTGGTTGGAACAGTGCAAACGAGGTTCCTTGGGTTATGAATTTAGAAGACTGTAATACATATTCTTATGTAGATATAGCTAAAGATAAAGAAGCACAAAAAGAACATAAAATAGCAGTTATACCAACTATTATAATATTTAAAGATGGAGAAGAGGTTGCAAGGTTTCAAGCTGATCTTAGTTTTAAAATGCTAGCAACAAAAGAAGAGGTACAAGAAGAAATAAGTAATCAACTAATGAGCGATTTTTAATATGTGGAGTTTATTCAAAGATAAAAACGAAATTAACGAAAAGAATGTAGTTGGATTTGCATCATTTGTAATAATGTGTTTGTTTGCTGTTGCTGATTTATTAACCAGTATATTAGCGGATAAAGATTTAATCATAAATGAAGTTGTTTATAATTCATTCGTATGGGTAACACTTGGGTGTTTTGGTATCAGCTCATTTGAAAAAGTGAAAACAAAATAAAATGAAGAAATTATTACTATTACTACTACCAATATTATCGTTCGGGCAAAACTCTTGGATTAACTTTGAGGTACGTTTTGATTTTTACAGCGCACAAGAATCTAACTTTTTTATGGTTGGAGATGCTAATGGTGATACCGTTATGTTTTATCAACCAACTGTTTCTTATGAGGAGTTAGACACTACAATACAACTTAATTCAGGTGATTACCTAGTAACCCTTACAGACAATTATGGTGACGGATGGAATTCTAATCAACCGGCTTGGTTTATAATCAATAACCTTTGTCAAGGTGATATACTAAATTATAGTCCTTTAACACAACAGTTTTTTACATTAGACACTCTAGTAAATATATGGCCTTGTGCTCCACCTGTTTATGGGTGTATGGACACATCGGCTTTAAATTATGATGTAACAGCTACTGTAGATGATGGTAACTGTACTTACCCACCTTGTAATGGGTTTACGCAATCTAACGCTTATCAACTGTGTTGGGGTAATCAAGCGGGTATTGTATTTGAATGGTGGTCTGATGCAAATATAAACTGTGATGTAACCACGTTACACTACGGTGATGAAAACGGTTATAGTTATACTTACGGAGGTTATTGGCCAGCTAATGGATATAGTAACTTTGCTGTAGGTGCTGGACCTGGACAAATGCCACCTAACTGGGAGGTAGAACATTATTTAGTTTTAGGGTATACTGACGGTGGTTTGTCTGATACTATATTTTATACTCCATCTGCCTGTATTCCAGGTTGTATGGATTCAACACAGCAATCTTATAATCCTTGGGCTACTATTGACGATGGTTCTTGCTCGGGAACAACGTGTGATGTAAACACACAATATCAAATCACTATGGAAGTTACTCTAGATAACTGGCCCGGTGAAACATCTTGGATAATGAATAGTGCCGGTGTGATCGGTGAAGCCGTCCAAGGAACCTATACTTTTAATGATATAGGAAAGACATTTACTTATAACTTTTGCGTAGATCAAAACGCTGGGTTTGAATTAATACTAAACGATTCTTATGGAGATGGTTTAGCTGGTTCCACTTCTGGTGGTACAATGGATGGAAATGTAGTTATATACGATTGCAATGGGGATACTATATGGATGTTACCTGATCCGGCTTTTGGAAATGTAACATACTCAAGCCCTCAGATGGGATTACCTTGCGCTACAACTCCAGACGTATACGGTTGTACTAGTCCTGAATACCAAGAGTATAATCCACTAGCAAACATCGATGATACTTCTTGTGCCAGTCTACATATTTACGGGTGTACTGACGATACGATGTTCAACTATAATCCAAGTGCTACTATAATGGATTTAATCCCTAGTTGTTATTATACTTTAATTATAGAAGATGCGGCAAGCGATGGTTGGGGTAACTCTTATGTGGGAGTATCTCAAGGTGATAGTTCTTGGATATATACCATGGGACCTGGTTCTAACACTCAGTCTTTTAATTTAACATTAGATTCTGATCAACTTGTTGAAGTTTATTATTTTGAAGTTGGTGGACCACAAACTCCACCTGAAGAAGTTCAGTTCCAAACATGGCATAACGCTTTTTATTTAATAAATTCATTAGGAGATACTTTACTAGCAGAAGGAACAAATCCATTTGCTAACAATGGTCAAGGAGCATTACAACCTTTTAAAGCACCGTTTTGGAAAAACTATTACGCAACACCATCTTGTGGTAATTACTGTGAAGAGATTGTTTATGGGTGTTTAGATCCGTTGGCTTACAATTATAATGGCTTAGCTAACACAACTGACGCTTGTTATTATCAACCTGGTTGTACGAACCCAGGTTACTTGGAATATTATACGCAAGGTTTTACTGCTGATATAGATAACGGAAGTTGTTCAACTTCAATTATATCTGGATGTACTGATTCAACGGCGTTTAATTATGACCCATTAGCTAATCTTGATAACGGTGGTTGTTTACCTGTTATATTAGGTTGTATGAATCCACTAGCGTTTAACTATAACGCGAATGCTAATACCAATGACACTTGTATCGCTGTGGTTTACGGTTGTATGAGTTCTATTGCTATAAATTACGATCCGCTTGCAAATACTGATGATGGTAGTTGTATAGGTGTTAACTATGGTTGTACTGATTCTACGATGTGGAATTATTCACCTAGTGCCAATGTAGATGATGGTAGTTGTTTACCTTATGTTTACGGGTGTACTGACCCTAATATGTTTAACTATGATCAATTAGCTAATACTGACAATGGTTCTTGTGTAGAATATTATTACGGGTGTATGGATACCACTGCTTTTAATTACGATCCTTTAGCTAACACAGATAATGGTTCTTGTGTTGGGGTTGTGTATGGTTGTACAAATCCAATTGCATTAAATTATGATGCTTTAGCTAATACTGATGATTTCAGTTGTATACTTCCAATATATGGATGTATGGATAGTTTAGCTTTCAACTACAATCCTTTAGCGAATGTAGATAATGGAAGTTGTTTACCTATAATACTAGGATGTACTGATCCAATAGCTTTAAACTATTGTGATTCTTGTAACACTGATGATTTTAGTTGTATATTACCAATTTACGGTTGCACAGATAGCACTATGTTTAATTATAATCCTTTAGCAAATGTTGACAATAGCAGCTGTATTCCTTTTATATTTGGTTGTACGGATCCTAGCATGCTCAACTACGATGCTTTGGCGAACACGGAAGATTTTAGTTGTGTTCCTTATATATATGGATGTATGGATTCCACTGCGCTTAACTATGACCCACTTGCGAATACGGATAACGAAAGCTGTATTACGATTGTGGAGGGTTGTATGGACCAATCGGCATATAATTATGATATTTCCGCTAATGTTCATGATAGTGTTTCTTGTCTTTATGACGCTGGTTGCGTTACTGGCGCGGGTAATCCCTATTGGTTAAATGATCCTTGTTATGCTTGGGTTATTTTAGTAGATGATTATTGCTGCGAAAACGAGTGGGATGACATTTGCCAGTTAACTTATAATTATTGTGATAATACTTATACTGGTCCAATCCCAACTAGAGAAGGTTTAGAAAACGCTTTAATAGTATATCCTAATCCAACTAAAGATAAAGTTAATATAAATAAAAACGTTGATATAAACGTATTCAATTACACCGGGGATATGATTATATCAAAACAAAATATAAACGTTTTAGATATGTCTAAAATCAGTTCTGGGATGTATATGTTACAAATAACATATGAAAATAAAATAATAAACAAAAGAATAATAAAAAAATAATAATATGGCAACAACAACGGTAACAATAACGCTAAGTAGTACAGATTTATTGTCTGATGAATTAGCATTGTCAACAACAGCTACATTGACAAAACCTGGAACATCAACGGGTGTAGAATATACAACAGGATTATCTAGAAAAAAGATAAACGCAACCGAAAAAGGTAGTAGCGCAACAACAATATACACTGCAGATGATTTTGCTGCTATTCCATATTTATATCTTAAAAATACAAATGTCACAGTGGGAAATAAGATATTTATCTATGATGATAGCACGTCTGGAGATCCCACGTGGCTACAGTTGGACGCGGGTGATTGGGGTTTTATACCTATGCACGGTGATAAGACGCTAAGGGCTTATGCGCCAAATGGTTCTGATCCAATTCTAGAATTTATGGTAATAGGTACAGATCAATAAAAATTAATAACAACTAAATAAATAAAAATTATGGCAACAACAACAGCAGCGGTAACGCTAACAAGTGATTTGCTATCAGCTCCAATGTCTATTTCTGCAACGACGACTTGTATGAAAGCGGGTACTACAGCTGATGGTTTAGATCAAATGGAATATGGGTATGTAGATATAGCAAGTGGTACTGCGTACGACATTATTGGTAACACTCCCACAGCAAGTAAAGCAAGTAAACTTTACGTGAAGAATCACTCTACAGATGAAACCTACTATGTGAGTGTGGTATTAGATGCACAGGCTATAGGTAAATTATATGGTGGAGACTGGATGTTTATTCCAGCGGATTTTCACGATGGTAATGCAGATATCGAAATTACCGCAACAGGAGGTACAAATAAAATATGTTATGCTTTGTTTCACGAAGGAACAACTTTGGTTGCATCTTAATAATAACTTTAAATAATAAATAAATATGGCAACAACAGCAACAATAAATATATCTTCAAACATAGCCCCTGGGTTTAGCGGAATTCAAGAGTCCATGACGTTAACGCAAGCCGGGACAATTACAGATATAGATAGTACGACAGGGCTTCAAATAAGAAAATTATCAGCAACTGGCGCGGTGGATTTGGTTACTATGGCTAACGAGCTTGTGGAACCAAAAGACAGTGTAGCTGCAAAAATGTATATTAGAAACATTGGTTATAAAGGTGTTATCGACAAATCAATCGGAGTTACAATTGGTGTAAACGCAGAACCTATTGGTAAACTCTATGGAGGGGATTGGATGATGTTACCTCTTACTTGTATTGACGCGGACGACGTTACGGCAAACCCAGAAACTGATGATACAGTAGTTTTAGAATACGTATTATATTACGAAGAAAACTAACCCAGCATGTCTAGGTTTTATAATATAGACCCGAGTGGGGACGCTACGCAAGGTGTAACTGTAGAGTTGGTGGCTCCAGACGACGCGATTAATATAAAATCTATATTATTAACAAACGTCCACGCTACAGCTGATGCGACTGTAACTCTTTTTATACAAGACGATCCTGAAAGTGGGACTACTAGTACTTATAATTTTTTAAGCACAGTAGCCATACCATCGGATACTGCTTTGTTTTTAGATGATCCTTCTATGTTTAGGTTTGGTGAGTTTTATGGATTATACATAACCGTAGGATCTTCTGATACTGTGGATGTAATGGTAAACAATTAATTATGATAAGTAAACATATTTCAGAGAAAGAAGGCGTGTATAGCACAACCGCTACACGTAGAGGAATTGACAATATTCCAAATAGTGATGAGTTAAATAACATGAGATTATTAGCTGAAGAAGTGTTCGAGCCGCTTAGAGCTTACGTTGGTGGACCTATTAAAATTAATAGTTTTTTTAGATCTGCAGAACTTAACAAGGCTATTGGTGGATCTAGCAAATCTCAACATTGTAAAGGTCAAGCTATGGATATAGATGACACTTTTGGTAGAATGACAAACGCTGAGATGTATTATTGGATTAAAGAACATTTAGATTTTGATCAAATGATATGGGAGTTTGGTGATGACGAGAATCCAGATTGGGTTCATGTTAGTTATGTGTCAGGAAATGAGAATAGGAATAGGTGTTTACGAGCTATTAGAAAAAACGGTAAGACAGGTTACGAGGTAATATAATGAAATGGATAGGCCAACATATATACGATTTAATATCTAGATTTCGTAGTGACGTCTATTTAGAAGATATAGATACTGGCACTATAGCTAGTGGAGGTAACTTAGGGTTAGACTCTAACAATAAAATTGTAAAAGCTGCCGTCGCTGATGGTGATATAACCTCGGTTAATATTAGAACTGACACTGGGGCTGGCTTAGAGGCAAGTCAAACCTCTGGAAGTGCTGATTTTAGTATATTAGGTACTAGTGGTATTGGTGTTACCAATAGTGGTCAAACTATTACTGCAACTTCTGTACCTGGTGAAATAGACCATGATTCACTATTGAACTTTGCGGCTAACGAACATTTTACACAAGCTAACATTACAACTGTAGGAACTATTGGAACTGGTACTTGGCAGGGAACTAAAGTTGCAAGCGCATATTTAGACGATGATACAACTCACTTAAGTGGCTTGCAAACTTTTACTGGTACTAAAGTTTTTGAAGCACAAACACAATTTAGTGGTAATAAAGATGTAGCCCCAGGTGATGGTGCTGTAATTCACGTAGACGCTCACGACATAACAGATGCCGCTACTTCTGCGTCTGGAACAGCGGCTAGGTATACGCATGTAAATATTGAGGCTCCTAGATTAGCCGCGACTAACGAATCTGTAACAACAACAGCTGCCGCAACTCTTTATGTTAAAGGAGCTGTAAGCGCTAGTACTAACCAAACAATAACAAACGCTTATTCTTTATGGGTTGATGATGGATTAGTAAAATTCGATGGAGCGTTAACAGTGGGTGGAACAATTACAGGTGATGTTACGGGTGATGTTACGGGTGATGTAAGTGGCCAAGCTGGTACAGTAGCTACAATCGCTGGGCTAGCTCCGAATACAGCTACAACACAAGCAACACAGCCAAATATTACTTCTATTGGAACAGATGGCGATACTTTGAGTATACTTGGAGACTCTTTAAGTATGTCTAACGCATCGGCAAATACACCATCTGTTTATCTTACAAACCTTACAGATGATAGCTCTGGGCCAATCATAACGTTAAAGAATCAAAGGTGGGATAGTAGCACACAAGCAGGAGAAGATGATGATTATTTAGGAACAATAAAATTTAACGGTTTTGACGATCAAGGAACACCAGGAGCACAAAATTATGCATCCATTTATGCGCAGATACATGATGCTACATCTGGAGAAGAATCTGGAAAGTTAACACTTAACGTAGCGAACCACGATGGTGGAACGGGGGCGGGTTTAATACTAACAGGTGGTAGTGCTGATAACGAAATTGATGTAACAATTGGATTAGGAGATAATTCTGTAACCGCGGTTGCTGGATCACTAAGACCTAAAGGACAAATAGTCCTAATGAAATCTGGTTTTAAAGATTCTTTAAGCACAACAAAACACTATCTCCCATTACAATCTGAATTAGAGCAAACCACGTACAATCATGAGATGAATATGTTTGTAGCTCCATACCCCGGTAAATTATTAAAGATAATGTACAATGGTAGTGGTAATTTTTCAGGAGGTGATGTTTCTTTTACATTCGAACAAATACCTAGAAATGTATCCTGGACAACCCCAACAGTATTAGAAACAGTGACTGTAACTGGTCCAACTAATAATACTACTGATCCAAACATGGTAACAGCTAATTTTGTTGGTGGTAGTGGTACTAATGCTTTTGTCGCTGGAGACATGCTTATGGTGGGCTTACAGTATGACACGGGTGTAGGTTCTAGTAATTCGAGACATTTTTTCACCTTAGTATTTGAATTTGATTTTAGCGGTTTAGCTTAATAAAAAATATAGATATAAAAAAAAGGGGGCAACGTGAGTTGCTCCCTTTCTTAATTTAGTGTACAACACTAAGCTGTCGCAGTGTTCTTTTGTTCTTGAACTTCAACTCTAACTTGTTGAGCTAGATTCTTAATGTTCTGCATAGCTTTTCTAACCCTCGTTCCTGCAGAGTTATTACCTTCTAAAAACTTCGCGGCATCTTGTGCTGCTTCGTTAAATTGTTCTCCCATTGTTCTTAATAGGTTCATTACTTCATTATCCATTTAATTAAATTTTAGTTATTGTATTTGATTACTTTTTAACAAAAAATGTTGCTAACAACACTAGTACAACTAACCCACTGAATCCGCCAGTTCCGAAGTTATTCACTAACGCCGTAAGGTTAGTTATAACATCCATTCCCCAAACGTCTCCGCCAGTTAATACATACCATAAAATTGTTACTGGGACAATAGCCATCATAACTGCCATTAATCCTCCAAAAAATCCTGTTAAATAATTGATTACTTTTTCCATTGTTATTTTCTTTTTTAGTTAATAATTAAAATTTGTAAGATACACTTAAGTTTA